>ENA-ORNR01001866-ORNR01001866.1-human-gut-metagenome-genome-assembly--contig:-NODE-1866-length-18138-cov-9.977769_pt1 | contig 18138 bp, 10 predicted proteins | sample MGYA00242114_ERZ509020 | MGnify/ENA primary metagenome ERZ509020 (study PRJEB26280, sample SAMEA2338758) | human gut metagenome | biome: human gut; feature: human-associated habitat; material: faeces...
ACCGTTTGTCGATCATCTTCGGATAGCTCTGCCACGGAATTACGCCGCTGCCCCGGTATTCGAACATTGCGTTTAACGACGCCAAGGCCCCCATGCTCGAACCCATGATGAAAGTATGCTCACGGTCCGGAATAGTAGGAAAGAGCGCATCTACAGCCGGTTTAAGCTCCGTGGCCACGAAGGCTGCATATTCGTTGCCATAATATTTGCCGCCCGTAACAGCGTCCATGCCTGAGAGAGTTTGCTGATGCTTGTTCATGTATTCCGTTATAGGCTTCTCCGGGATGTAATCGGCAGGCCTGTCAACGCCACGGTTGTGGATTCCCACTATTATGGGCGCTGTAACCTCACCGGCAGCAATCAGCCTGCCTAACGCCTTGTCAACTTCCCAGGCGACTTTGGCAAACGAAATCGAAGGGTCAAAGAGATTCTGCCCATCCTGCATATATATCACCGGATAACGAGTCTCGCTGCCGGCGTCATAACCCTCCGGAAACCAGATATCGACAGTATAAGAGGCGTTCAGTGCCCCGCAAAACGCCGTATAGCGCTTCAGAGTGCCCGGGTCGCTTACCGGCAAATGCCCTGTCGTTACAGGCGTCAGTTCTATTGCCATTGCCATGCTGCAACCCAGCAACATGAGTAGACACGTTGTCAATATCTTTCTCAGGCCATTAATTACAGAGATAACAAATTTTGCGTTGGCAAAGTTAGTAAAATTGCAGTGAGGCGGCCAACTTAACTGCGAACAATATCCACCTGAGCGCACGTTAAATAATAAAACCACAGTTATGAAATTCATATCATGGAACGTCAACGGCCTGCGCGCCATCTTCCGCAAAGGCTTCAGCGATATATTCAAAGACTTTGATGCCGACTTTGTCTGCCTTCAGGAGACCAAGCTGAGTCCCGGGGTTGAGACGCCTGAGTTTGAGGGCTATGAGTCGTTCTGGAATCTCGCCGACCGCAAAGGCTATTCCGGCACTGCCATCTATGCCCGACATAAACCCTTGGCAGCCACCTGCGGCATAGGCGACGAGGAACATGACCACGAAGGCAGGGTAATAACCCTTGAATATGCCGATTTTTACCTTGTTACGGTCTACACGCCCAATTCCAACAGCGAGCTTACGCGCCTGCATTACCGCGAGAAGTGGGACGAGGCTTTCCGAGCTTATGTAGTTGGTCTCGATGCCCGCAAGCCGGTGATAATATGCGGCGATTTCAATGCCATTCACCAGCCCGTTGATGCCCGTAACTTCGACGAAGTGAAAGGTTCTGCCTGTGCCACCGACACCGAGCGCGAAGGCTTTCAGAAACTCCTCGACAGCGGCTTTGTTGACACATTTCGCCAACTTCATCCCCACGAGGAAAAAGCCTATACCTGGTGGAGTTATATGATGCAGGCCCGCAGGCGCAACATTGGCTGGCGCATCGACTGTTTCCTTATCAGTCGCCGTTTGGTGCCGCAGCTGACCTCTGCCACCATCCTGCGCGAGGTGCAAGGCTCCGACCATTGCCCCATAGAAATGACCCTCGACTGATGTCATTATCCGGCACAAGATGCTTATGACGGCGGCGAGCCAAAGTCCTGGCTTGCCGCCGATGTCGTTTTTGTATCTGAAAAATTCTAAAGAGGAGTGGGGAGGGTGGTAAAAGTAGGGTAGAGGCGGGTAATCGGAGGATAAAGGAGAAAGGATGCGCAAATGCCCGGAAAAGGCCGAAATATGGGCGTTTTTACGCTATGCGAATAAGATTTTACGGTATGAAAGGGTAAATTGGCTGATTGAAGGCTATAGATATAAGGAAAAAGGTTAACTTTGCAAAGTTGAAAAAATCTGAAAAGGAAAAATCAAAATATTATGAAACGAAATGTAAAAAACCGTCTGCCCGTAGGTCTGAGGCTGTTAGTGGTGCTGACGCTCGGACTCATCATGGCAGCGGCTCCTCCGCCGGCTGAGGCGCAGTTTCTGAAGAAGCTCTCAAAGGGTCTTGAGAAAATAAACCAGGGTCTGGAGAGTGTGGAGAAAATGACCAAGGAGAAGAAGAAAAAGGCTGACAAGGCCAAATCTTCCGATTCAAAAAAGCAGTCTTCGGAGAAGAAATCGGCGCAACAGTCAGCCTCCTCCGGCAACACTGCCGCCGACCAAAGAAACACTATTGCCGAGAGTCAGAAAAAAGGTGAGTGGAAGCCGCAGCGAGTCTTCCTTACAAACAAAACACGCTTCATAAAGAAGAAAGTGAACATCAACGCCCTTAAGCCTGTGAGCGAGGGCATCTTTGCGTTGCCCGAATATAACCGCAGCATTGGCTACGGCTCATACTGGGGCTTCTGGACCGTGGATGGCGAAAGTATCTTCCCGGCCATTTATGAGCAGTTTGGCGAAATGCCGCGCTTTGATTCAGATGCTTGCGTGGTCAAGAAAGCCGAACAGCGCCAACATTCGCCCATGATTCTGTATGCCGACGGCAGCACGCGCGAGCTGTCGCATGAATGGAACAATATGACCCAGTTTTACGACGGCGTGGCCATGGTGCGCGAGATAATAGCATATCGCACCACAAACCTCTTCTACGTCAATACCAAAGGCGAGAAAATTTGGCCTCATCTGGCAGAGAACAATGCCAAAGGCTCCATAGCTATCAAGATGCGTTATGAGCGCGAAGGGCTGAGAGCTTTTTACAGCAATGCCGCCAAGGCCTGGGGCTTCGTAGACTCCAAAGGCAACGTGGTTATCAAGCCGCAGTTTTTTGAAACGCGCGATTTTGTAAACGGTTACGCCCTTGTCATCATAGCTCAGAACACCTATGGCGGCTATCCGGCTTTCATCGACCGGCAAGGCAATGTGGTTTGTAAAATCGAGGACAGCAAAGAAACAACTCTGCAATACAGCACCAACATCTCCGACGTCTGCGACGGCATTTTCCGTGTAGACAGGGGTGAAAAGGGTTGCACGTATTACAACATTGCCGGCGAGGCTTTGAAGACCTTCCCGGCATTAGGCTCGCAGTTCTATCGCGGCATTGCTTCGGTGAAGAATGAGCGTTACGGCGAAACAGACATCAATCTGATTGACCGCAACATGAACGTTATCGGCCAATGGCCCTTCCGTACGAGCGAGTTTCATGAAGGCGACTGTCCCAACTTTGAAACCTTCCCTCTTTACACCTTCGACGATGCCATGGCCATTGACCGTTTCGGTCAGCCTCAGGTGATGGTGGCGTCGAGCTACTCTGCCGACAATATTTTGGGCGCCTATTCGGCCGATGGTTACGCGCCGGTAAAGGTAACGTATAAAGACCCCAATGATGCGAGCAAAAGCTATGTCTATTTGGGCTATGCCGATGCCTCGGGTATGCTCACCGTGGTGTTCTGCGAAGATGAGGCGGCCGCCGGTCCTTTTGAAAACAGACTGCCCGGTCCGTTCCCCATCAGACCCATTATCATAGACACTATTCCCCGCGATCCGCCGCGTCTGCCGCCGGGCGACACCATTCCCCGCGGTCCTCGGGTGGGAGCCAACACACCCGTGCTTTATAATGTCAATGTAAAGGCTTATCCTGCCGAGGGAGGCACCGTATATGGCTCAGGTAAATATGCTTACGGCGATACGATACGCGTTACCGGCACGGTGAATAAGGGCTGGAAGCTGTCTACAGTCTATACCTCGCGTCCCACGTCGCAGACCGACGTCTTCAACCGCTTTGTGGTGAAGGGTGATATGGACATCACCTGCTACTTCATAAAAGAGGAGGATATAACTGATGCCGGAAACGGCACTTTCAGCGGCGTTATGCCTCAGATGGGGTTGCAGACGTATCTGCAGCTCGGCAAGACGTCTGACAACCGCTATACGCAGAAAACAGACGGCTATCTGGCAGTCTTGTTGCCCGAGCATGTGGGCGGCACAGGTCGCGAGGGTAAAACCGGAGCAAGTGTGAATCTCTTCTTCGTGCCGAGCAATGTGTTGGGCATGGTGGAGGAGAACGGCAAAAAGTATCTGCGTTTTGACGGCGGTGTGCTGCAATACGGCAATCTGAAACTGTCGGACAACGTGCTGCCCATCAACAATATCCTGCTGAGCCTGATGCTTGCCTTTGACAATGGCGACTCGGGCGAACTGGCACCGGGAAGTTACAGGGTTGAGATTACATCAGGGTCGCCTGAGGACGGTGAATTCACCTTGGGATGCATGGAGCGTCTGTCGCCTCTCTACGGATGGCTGTCATCCGACGATTCGTCGTTTGAACGGCGCATTCCCGGCTTCTTCCTGCGCCGCGTCGACAAAGGTCTCAGTGCCGACTTCCTCCAGGGGGTTACTCTCCGCACAGCGCCCAAACAGACTGTTCAGTGGGAGCCTTCGCCGGGATTCTATGGCGAAAACGACGGCAGGTTAAAGAACGTGGTACGCCGCATCGGCGAAATCTACCGGGGAGCTGTTGCCGGAACGCCGCTGAGCGATTACGATATGCAGCAGTTCAGCAGCGACCTCGACAAGCATGTCTTCAAGATGAAATAAAATGGGTTCATAATATATAAAATGAGGGTGTGCCGAAATTCACAACGGCACACCCTCTTAACTTTCTTGTGTTGGATTCAGGATGCAAAGGTAGATTCAGTCGGCTGCGTCTTGCTGCCGAAGAGTCGGTGAATGATGATAGCCAAAGCGCCGTCGCCGGTTACGTTGCAAGCAGTGCCGAAGCTGTCCATGGCAATGTAAATGGCTATCATCAGGGCGCAGTCGGCGTCGTTGAACCCGAGCATGGAGGTGAGCAGTCCCAACGAAGCCATGATGGCGCCGCCGGGAATTCCGGGGGCGGCGACAATGGTTATGCCGAGCATGAAAATAAAGCCGGTAAACATCTCAAAGTCATACGGTATGCCGGTGGCCAACATAAGTGCCACGGAGCAAGCCACAATCTTCATCACCGAGCCCGACATGTGTATGGTGGCGCAGAGAGGCACGGTGAAGCCGGCTGTCTCGGGCGCCACTCCCATCTTTATGGTCTGGCGCAGCGTAACGGGAATAGTGGCTGCCGACGACTGTGTGCCAAGGGCTGTGAAATAGGCCGGCATCATGGTGCCTAACAGGCGCAACGGGTTGCGGCTGCCGCGCGAGAAGAAGGCTGCTATGGTAAATTGGAACAACAACACTACTATGTGCATGGCGAAGATGACGGCTATTATTGAGGCGAAGGTCTGCATGATTCCGGCCACTTGTCCGGCAACTGTCATGTTGAGGAAAATGCCGAAGATATAGATGGGCAGCAGCGGAATTACCACTTTTGAAATCAGTCCCGTTACGATGGTCCGGAATTCATTCAACAGTCGGCGGATGGCCGAATCAGCGTTGAAAGAGGCCGAGCCAATGCCTATTACAAAGGCTGTGATAAGGGCGGTCATCACCGACATCAGCGCCGGCATCTCAATGGTGAAATATGGTTCAAGTTTAGTGGAGGCCTCACCTGCCACGGCTGCGATATTGCCGTTGAGCGGCTGTACAATTGCCGGGAAAATGGCGTCAGAGACAAGATATGAACCGAATCCGGCACACAGGGTGGCAGTATAGGCGATAACTACCGTGGCAAGGAGCATTTTGCCCGCTTTTTTGCCCACCTCGGCAATGGCGGCTGCCACGAAGCCGAGTATGATGAGCGGTATCACAAAGCCGAGAAGCTGCGAGAAGATTGCGTTGAAGGTCTCGAAGATTCTCACTGTCCACAGAGGGAAGATATAGGCGGCGCCAATGCCCAGACACATCGCCAGGATGATGCGCGCTAAAAGATGGCGGCTCAGAAGCGTTAGCCTCTGCCAAAAGCCCGTTTTGGCCGGAAGGTTGTTGTCGGTTGTCATTAACAATGAAACGTTATGGAAGCTCTATTATTTCTTTAGCCTCATTTTGTTAACATCTTTTTTATTCGCTCTACATCAGCCCGGCGGTTGGCCGGAATCAGTTTCAGCCTTTCATACTCCGCGAAATCTTCTAAAAATGAGTCCTTGTACTGCTTTTTGTATTTCCGGTAGATTTTTTCCGCTTCATCCATCCTTCCCTGCAGCAGCAACGAGGCTGCCAGATTGGTGTAAGTAACATCAAGCGAGGGATTTATGGCAAGTGCTTCCAGGGCATATTTCTCGCCCTCTTTAAACCTGCCGGTGAGATTGGAGATAAACGACTGACCCATGAGGCGCTGTGCATACGTTTCCTTCCATAACGCCGGATTCTCAGCGTAGAGGCTTTCCAACTGAGGAAGCAGCTTTGCATATAACTTGTAGGCCGCTTTATAGTCTTTGAGCCTGGGATAAACCATGCTAAGGCCGAGGTTCGCACTGAATATGCTGAAGGAATATTCGCCGGGTTGCTCATGGTTTAGCTGCTCGAAAATGTTCAGTGCCTCTTTGTACAGTTCTCCGCTCTCCAGGTACTTCCCGGAGTTATAATACACCGTTGCGAGCTGCCATTTGGCATTGGCAAGTTTTTTTCTGAAATCCTCGGGATTGCCGACTTCCGCTTTTTCATAGATGCCTATACCGGCTTTGAACATCGCTTCACTGTCGGCGAATCGCTGCGCGTCGTAATATAAGTTCGCGAGCTGCAGATAAGCCTCTGCCAATCCGCCTTCGTAGGCATAGGAATCTATTTTGCTGAGCCTCTTTCTAATTTCTATAACATCCTTATACAGCGCCTCACTTTCTGCCCAACGGTGCATCTTGCTGTATAAAGAAGCCAAATCTTGCTCTATGTCAGCTAACAAGGGCTCCATAGCCTTGCGATTGTCTTTTGCGAGTTCTTTGGATATATTCAGAGTCTCGTTAAAGGTGGTGTCGGCTTCGGCATATCTCTCGGTCTTGGTGTATAAGAGTCCGAGGTTTGTCAGCGTCTTTGCCAAATCAGCAGTAAAAGCTGACGGATGCTCCTTTGCAAGCCGATTCCTTATCTGCAGCGACGCCTTCAGCATTTCCTCCGCTTCCTTATATCGCTGAGTCTTTTGATATAAGTTGCCAAGATTCATTTCGATGTTGGCATGATGGGACAGATATGCCGCTTCATTTTTCTCCGTCCATCCTTCACAGATTGCAAGAGCTGATTTGTAAAGAGCTTCGCTTTGCTCCGGCTTTTGAAGTTTTCTGTAACAGGAGGCAAGGTCATTTTGAGCCAGCGCAACATACAGCTCAAAGGTCTCTGCATCTTCTTCGGCAAGCTGTTTGTAGATTTCAAGAGCATCCGTATAAACGGTCTCAGCCTGAGAATAAAGGTGATGCTTCATATACAAGTCGCCGAGATACTTTTTGTTGTCGGCCACATAGCGCTTGAATGCCTTCGGTTCAATTTGAGCCAAATCCTCAAAAGTGTCGATGGCATCTTTATACAGGGCTTCACTGTCGGCATAACGCATGGTCGTGGCATACAAGAGGCCAAGTTGCGAAATGGTGTGCGAAGAGTAAACCACATAAATGTATGGATTGCTGTCGCGAAACCGTCTATACAGGTCTAAAGCTGCTTTTAATAACTCTTCGCTCTCGCCATAACGTTGCGTAAGGATGTACATGGTGCCTATATTGTTTTTAATCAGAGCAAGCTGAAGAATATCATCGTCATTTTGCGCATTGGCAAGCATCTTTTCACATTTGAGGAGATAAGTCTCAGCCTCGGCATATTTATGCTGATTGCAGCAATATTCGGCATAATCAAGCATATCCTCTGTCTCGCCCGATGCATCTGCCAACTTTTTCAGCAACTCACCGGCCTTCTCCCAGTCATTGTAGAGCTTATAGCACGAAATTTCAGCCTTTATGCTCTTCTTAAATGTTGCCATATCCTGCCTCGCGAGCCTCTCGGCCGAGTCGGCCATTAAGCGCAATTGTCCCGCTTTCTCTTTCGTTCGCTTGGCATCGGCGAATTTCTGCATATATTCTCCCTGCTTAAACAGACTCAGGGCTTCATCGAGGCGTCCAAGGCTGAAGAGCTCGAGCGCCTTCTGCGCAAGAGTATCCACCTCGCTCTCATCTATGCGGACAAAGACATCGGCATACCGGTCAATCTGTTTCAGAGCATTCTGATATTCAGTTTCCAGCGAGTCTATCTTACTGTAATAGACATCGAGCTCCAGCTTCTGACTTTTATTGACCGCCTCCAGTTGGCGCAGCTTTTTGTCAAACCTTTCTTTAGCCCGTCGCTCGCCAATCTGAATGAGGTTTTGCTTTTGCCGCTGAAACTCCACGGCATCACAGAGTATAAGTCGCAAAGGCTCCTTGCGCACGCTCCATTCGTCCACAGCCTGCTGATTGAAAACAATCATACCCTGTTTGGTGATACGTACATTGCCAATATGAGCCCCCATGCCAAGGTTGTTGAGCGTAAGGGTAAAGGCACCGTTGGCATTGCTCACAACGCCGTTGGCACTCGCCGCCGGTTTTATGTAAACATTGCCCAAGGGGATGCGCTGGTTTTTGCCGTTGTAGCGATATGCCATGCCTTTCTGCAGAGTCTGGCCGTTGAGGGCAAAGGCTGTGATTAGAAAAGCAAACAGTGATAAAGCAGACCTGGAAATGATTTTCATAATGAGCCTAATGAGTATGCGACGGAGAGGGATGGTTTACTCTCACACCCCTCTCCGTAAAATTTTTTTGTGTCAGAATAAGAGCTTGGCTGTGGCATCTCCGCACACAGCAATGTAAAGACCGCGTGCCGGCACGGTAACAGCGGCACCGGCAGGAGCCTGAAGAACCATCCGTCCGTCGGGCGCATAGAGGGTTACCAGACGTGTGGCAGGAGCGCCTTCCACTCGCAAGGTCATGCCGTCAGTAACGAAACGAACCTCATTGTCGGCTTCAACGCCTGAAACGCTGTTGAAACCGCAGCGGCTGTGGGCGGTGAAGAACACATATCCGAAAGTGGGTGAGGTCTCGTCGTAGGTCTCATCTTCCGAAATGGAGGTGAGGGTGATGTCGGTGAGCGAGCCATCCCAGGCTTTCAGCTTTGCAGGGGTGTTTTCGTCGAACGAATAGTAGCGCAGCGACGGGAAGCATACCGCTGTGGAGTAACCGGGCTGGTTGTCGTGGCCGTGGGCTTCCACTATGTTGGCATACTGATGCGAGGCGTCGTCGTTGACAACATTGTAATTCCAAACCTGCGGATTGTAGTCTATGTGCCATACTAACATACCCCACGAAGGCAGGTAGTTGTCCCAGTCGCCCATATCCTGCTGACGGTTCTCAAGAGTGAAATACTCGTTGGATTTGGCCGTGGGGATGACGAATGCCGTGTTGGTGGTCAGCAACGTGGCAGGCAGGGTGTAATCGCCCGATTTTTCAAGAATTGTGGGCTTCAGCCAGCCAAGGGCGCTGCGTTCCCATGCCGATAGGGTAGGAGGAGTTTTGGAATTGTTCTGATACGAGCCGGAAGCCATCAGCGCCCATATGCCGGGATGGTTGGTGGCATTGTAGCCGGTGGAATAGAGGTCAGGCAGTCCGAGCACATGGCCGAATTCATGGCAGAAAGTACCAATGGCATCCAATCCGCTCGACGTAAGCTCGTTGCCGCAGGCGTACGACGACAGTTTGACACCGTCGTATGTGGGCGACATATCAACCGGAATACTCCACGAGTGAGGCCAGATGGTGTTTGTGCCGCCGCCGCTGGCCTCGCCGCGTCCTGCATAAATTACGTAGACATTGTCGATGAAGCCGTCGTGGTTGTTGTCGTAGTCGCTGAAATTAACCTGGCCGATAATATTGTTGCAGGCATGAATTACCATTTCGCGCGGACGGGCGTCGCTGCCGCCTGCCGACGATGTGTTTGCGCCGTAATAAGCCTGCGTGTTGGGCAGGGTGATGGGGCCGATAACATCAAACTGAGGGGTGAACTGGCCCTTTGAAGCATCGTAGTAGAAATCCACTACAGAGCCGGTGAACCCGCGCTCTTTGTAGTTGCGCTGGGTGATTTGTGCCCGCAGAGTGTTCGGCGCTTCCTGCGACGAGAATTTCACGTCGGTGTATTGCACAAGCAGCACAAGCACCTTGGGTGAGCCGATGGTCGGGAAATCGCTGCCGGGGAAAAGACCTGGCAGACGCGACGAGGGATAGCTCATGCCGTTGTCGTCTGACTCCATGCGCGGCAGGTTGATGGCATTGGCCGATTTATCCACATAAGGATGCATGGGCGCGGCCTTTTTGATGATTTGCTGCATCTTTTGCATCATGGCGGCCTGCTGCGGCGTGTTGGACATACGTTTGTTATTGTCGCCGGTATATAGTTCGCCGCCAACGAATTCGCCGTCAGCGTCGAGTTCGGCATAACGGAACGCGCCGTCGGTGCCCTCAAGGAGCATCACGCCGCTCTCTGTGGTGTAATAATGGCCGCGTTCGTCGCCATACAGACGCACGCGTATCTGTGTGCCGTCAGGCTGCGTCATGGTCAGGACGCCCGGATAGGCCGGCACAGCCTGTGAGTGATTTAAACCGCCTAAAAGCAAGGCAGTTAAGGTAATCGCTTTGAGTAGTCGTTTCATTTTGCAGGTAAGTGTTGTTTCTCCGCAAAATTAATAATTTTTTGGCAAGAGCCAAAATCATTTCCCTCTCACATCACTATACAGCTCAGGGTGTGCCGGAATTGCTCACGACACACCCTGAAGAAATGTGGATTTTAGTCCCTCAAATTTCAGTCCTCAAAAAGGTCTTGGTTATTGTCAGAGGGTCTTATTTCGTTGGCTGAGAGTCGTTGTCGGTTTTTGAATCTATTGATTCAAGTACCGAATTTTCGGCCTCTTGGGCAGCTTTGACTGCGGCGTCGGCAGCCTCTTTGGCATATTCGGCATCCTGAGCGGCTCTGTCGGCTTCTTTGTCGGCAAGCTCGGCAGCCTTTGCCATGGCCTCTACCGAGGCTTTGGGCGACAGCAGTGCCTCTATATCGCCGTTGATGGCGTCGGTAACCTCCTGCTCGGTAGGCTGATAGCCGGGCGCCCATTTCGACACCTGACTCGGATGGCGACCCTCAATCTGCCAGTTGAACGGATAGAACGATGAGCCTTTGTCGCGCCACCAAGGTTTGCGGTTGGCATAGATGATGAACGGCACGCAGCAGAATACCAATGAGCCCAACAGGATGATGAGTACATAAATCACGGGCGAGCCGGTGTTTATCTGGCTCGGCGGCACAAAGCTCAGCACCATGGCCAGGAGGGCGCCGGCAATACCTAAAATCACGGTAAACCATTTGCCGAAATTGCCGAAGGGAACGCGGAATCCGCGTTTGGCGCCCGGTTCAGTGCGGCGCAGACGGATGAAGGCGCAGTAGATGATGATGACCATTACAAGGTAAATCACCGTGGACATCTGGCCTAAAACCTGATATGCGCTCTCAACCGACGGCAAGACTATAAGTGCTAGCGAGAGGATGCTTACGAAGATGCCCTGTACAATGAGGATGGGTTTCTGAATGCCGTTTTTGTTGCACTTCTGCAGACCTCGCGGAAGGAAACCTGCGCGGCCAACAGCAAGCAGACCCGTTGAAGGTGCCACTATGACCACGGATACCTGTCCTATGGCGCCGAAGGTGAGCAAAAGAGCCAGCACATTGCCTAACCATTCGCAATGGATGTGGGCAAACAAATCATGATAGGCCACAAGCAGCGACGAAAGGATGTTGATGTCTTTGCCGGGAATGACAAAGCCTATAGACAGGGTGCCGAAGATGAAAATGGCAAGGATGATGACTATAGCTATCAGCACTGACTTTGGATAGTCGCGTGCCGGATTTTTCATCTGCTGCACATGCACAGCCTGCATCTCTATGCCGGCGAAGAAAAGGAAAATACTTGCCGCTAACACTATGGTGCCGAACTGTGAGAAATCGGGCCAGAACGGATGTTCGGGTGAAATGGGGGTGATTTGGTTGGCACCGTCGGTGAGCAGATACACAATACCCATGATAATGAGTACTGCCGACGGTATTATAGTGCCGCTCAAGCCGCCTACCAATGAAAGCTTATTGGCAGATTTCATGCCTCGGAAGGCATTGAAAGTGGCAAACCAGTAAATGGCAAGAACGGCAACAAGGGTATAGATAACGTTTTTCGACAGCGCGGCGTCAAAGCTCTCCGGCCAGAAAATGTAGGCCAGACACACCGACGAGAACATCAGCACGGCCGGGAACCAGATTACCACCATTTGCCATTCCAGATACATGGCTGTCCAGCCAATCTTGGGTCCGAAAGCCTCGGCAACCCAGCGGAACAGACCGCCCGATTTGGTATATGTGGAAGCCAGTTCGGCACAGACAAGCGAGAAGGGCAGCAGGAAAATCAGTGCCGCCAGTACATAATAGAAAATCGACGTATAGCCGTATTCAGCCTGCGAAGCCAATCCGCGCATGGAGACGATGTTGGTGACAATCATAATTGCCATGGCCCACATGCTCAGCGTTGCAACTTTTTTAGTCTTTGACGAAGCTCCTGCCGCGGCTGTTGTAGAATTAGAAGCCATAGATTCAAGTATTATAAAACGCCGGGTATTACTTTATTTTTTTCGATAAGGGCAGAAAAATTCCGGAGGCAGACAAGGCGCGCAGCGTTTGTCCGCCTCCGGATGTCTGTTGAGTGTCTATTCAGGGTTAATTCAGATAGTTGACGTTATCTTTATTCACCTGCCGGGAAAGCCTGGGCAATGCGCGTGCCGACTTTGTAGTGAACACCGGGCTGAGCTGTGATGCTCACGTTGGAGTCGCGCTCGAAGAGCACTACGATGTCGGAGCCGCCAAACTGGAAGTAGCTGATTTCCTCGCCTTTGCGCAGGAATTTGCCCTCTTCGGCAGTAACGATGATGGAACTTACCTGAGCCATGCCCATGGGCAGAACGGCAACTTTGCCAATCTTTGACTGGATAACTACCAGGCCGCGCATCTGCAGGAACTGATAACCGGCTTCGTCAAGAGCCTCGAGTTTGCGGCGTACGATGTGGGTGCGGCCTTTGGGGTCATTCTCAATGGGTTCGGCAGCCACGCCAAGATATACAACACCCTGAACAAGGCGTGCTTCAAGCACTTTGCCGCCTACGGGAGCATGCTCGCGGTGATAGTCGGTGGTGTTGAGGAACTGGTGGATGAAGATGCCGCCGTCGAAGCAGTCTTTGTAAGGCGAGCCTTCCAGGAGCTCTTCGATGCTCCATTCCAGACCTTTGATGTTGACCTTGCTCTCGGCATTGATTTCCCACTGACCGTCGTTGGTGGAGTCGGCCGGAGAAGTGATTACATGGTCATCGTTGATGGCTGCAACGGGACGGTAGCCGGGTTTGGTGTAACGGGCAAAGAACTGGTTGAAAGTCTTCCAGCCACCCATCGGCATGTCGTAGTCGCCCATGTTGTAGCGCGGTGAGTTGTAGTAGCTCTTCACGGCTTCCTCGTCGATTGAACCGGGTTCGTCCATCCAGGCGCCAAAGGCGATGACGTAGCGGCGCATCCAGTCAGACAGCGGAGTTAGCGGCGGCATTACATTGCCTTTGAGCTGTGAGGGGATGATGGGAGTCTGGAGCTCTTTGACCGGGCTCTGGTCAAGGAGATAGTAGAACGTGGTTACGCAGTTGTAGACTGCGGTGCCCTCAGGATTCTCTACGGGTATCCATTTAAGACTGTTGTCCAGCCACTCGTAGTAGTCTTCCATCGTTTTGATGTTCTCATACTCGATGGTATTGGCGTCATGGCAGGCTTTCAGAGCCTGTTCAAATTTGCTTTGCCAGTTGTTTTTAGCTATCAGACTGATGAGCTCCTCAACGATGGGAGCATGCTTGGTAGTTGCCATTGTGTTTTTATTAGTATTAATTGTAGCTTGTTTTCGATTTCATTTTAAAAACGCCGGAGCAGATTATATAGTTCACGAAAACTATTACATTGATACATTGTTATAAAAAAGTAACATTGAAAAATCAGGTTACAGGAGGCGCAAAGACCTCGGGACTGAAAAAAATTCAGAAACCGACGTCAAGATTAAAAAAAAAGTAGTAATTTTGCGCTCTGAAAAAAAGATTATAGAAGGTAAAACTCTTAAAGACACACATCAAATGAAGATTGAAAAAATCGTAGGTCGCGAAATACTTGATTCGCGAGGCAATCCGACCGTAGAAGTAGACGTAACACTGGAATCGGGCGCTTTTGGCCGTGCAGCAGTTCCGTCGGGAGCTTCCACAGGCGTCAACGAAGCCCTTGAGCTTCGCGACGGCGACAAGAACCGCTATGAGGGCAAAGGCGTGAAGAAAGCCGTTGCCAACGTCAACGGACCCATAGCAGAGGCTCTGAAGGGCATGAACGCCCTCGACCAGATTGCCATTGACCGCACTATGTGTGAGCTGGACGGCACAGACACCAAATCGAAACTCGGCGCAAACGCCATCTTGGGTGTCAGCCTCGCTGTGGCTAAAGCCGCTGCCGATTATCTCGACCTTCCCCTGTATAAATATATAGGCGGCACGAACAGCTACGTTCTTCCCGTGCCGATGATGAACATCATCAATGGCGGCGCTCACTCCGACGCTCCCATCTGTTTCCAGGAGTTCATGATTCGTCCGGTTGGCGCATGCTGCTTCCCGGAGGCTATACGCTGGGGTACGGAGGTGTTCCACTCCCTCAAGAAAGTGCTTAAACAGCGCGGTCTGAGCACCGGCGTTGGCGACGAAGGCGGCTTCGCTCCCTCGCTGAAGAGCACTGACGACGCCCTCTCGGCTATCATCGACGCTATCGTGGCTGCCGGCTACGAACCCGGAAAACAAATCACCATCGGCCTGGACTGCGCTGCAAGCGAGTTCTTCAAAGACGGCAAATACGACTACACCTGGAAACAGCCCGACGGCAAGATTCTCACTCCCAAAGAGCAGGTTGACTACCTCGAGGAGCTGGTGAACAAATATCCCATCGACTCTATTGAAGACGGTATGGCCGAAAACGACTGGGAAGGCTGGCGTCTGCTCACCGAGCGTCTCGGAAGCCGTATCCAGCTCGTGGGCGACGACCTGTTCGTTACCAACGTTAAATATCTGCATCGCGGCATAGAAGAGGGTTGCGCCAACTCCATCCTGGTGAAGGTTAATCAGATTGGCACCCTCACCGAGACTCTGAAAGCCGTTGAGATGGCTCAGCGCAACGGTTATACTGCCGTTATCAGCCACCGTTCGGGCGAGACCGAAGACAGCACAATCGCCGACATCGCCGTTGCCACCAACTCCGGCCAGATCAAGACCGGCAGCGCTTCGCGTTCCGACCGTATGGCCAAATACAACCAGTTGCTCCGCATCAGCGAGCAGCTTGGCGCCGATGCCCAGTATGGCTATCCCCTGATTCGCAGGAAATAAGCCTTTATAGCTCAATTTACAGTTTAATGGCTGTGTCCGATTAAAAAAGGCGCAGCCATTTTTCTTGCGAAAAGCGCCCTCGTCAGCGGCTTCGTGTTAACATTTTTTTTATAGTTGTAAGGCCTTAAACCTTAAGCCCTTTTCTGTGTCTTAGAAGAGGAAATAAACTGTAAAAATGAGGAGAGGCAGCATCCAGGTTCGTTCTGCCCGACTCAGAAAACACACCCCGATAATAACGAATGAATATCAAGAGAAAATTAGCTGCTGCAAGCCTTGCAGCGCTGTTATGCGCAGGCAGTGTCTTTGCCGATGCCAATCTCCGAGGCAAGGTGGTGAGCAAAACCGGCGAGCCGATGGACTTTGTGTCTGTGCAACTTGCCGATTCCACCGGCAAACGTCTGCCTATCGGCACTTCTACAGGTACTGACGGCACCTTCGAGCTGAAAAATATTCCTTCAGGCAAATATATCGTCATGGTGTCGTTTGAAGGCACCGTGCCCCAGGAACGCGACGTGCTGATAGCAGACACCGATATTGATATGCCCGAGGTTACCCTTACCGAAGACTCCAAGATGCTGGAAGAGGTGGTGGTTACGGGCGTACGCGGCCAGATGCGCTTTGACCTTGACCGGCGTGTCTTCAACGTCGACGCTTCGGTATTGTCGGCAGGTCAGTCGGCAAGTGAGTTGCTCGAGGCCATTCCCTCGGTTGAGGTGGACCAGGACGGCGAGGTGAGCCTCCGTGGCAACTCGTCGGTTACCGTTTGGATAAACGGTAAAGAGTCAGGTCTCACCGCCGATAACCGCGCACAGATTCTTGAACAGATACCCGGCGAGAGCATTGAGCGCATAGAGGTCATCACCAATCCGTCGGCCAAATATTCGCCCGAAGGCACCGCCGGCATCATCAATATAGTGTTGAAGCAGGATCGTCGCGGTGGATACTTCGGCAGTGCCGAGATAGGTGCCAACACCCGTGGCGGCGGCAATGCCTCGTTCAACATCAACTATTCCGACTCCAAATGGGACCTCTATGGCGGCGTCGGCTTCCGCATGAGGCATAATAAAGGTGGCTCGTGGAGCGACCGCGTGTATGACGAGCGTAACGAGGCCGGTGAGAATTATTTCCTGCGCAGCGACGGCGTTTCGCACAATCACGGCAACAACCTCTTTGTGCGTCTGGGCGCCACATATCATTTCTCACCCAAAGATGAAATCTCATTGAGCGGCTTCGGCATGTTCGGCCATCGCTGGAGCAATACCACAATCGACTATACCTCCAACCTGGCAAATCACTGGCTCGAGAATGTCAACAAAAACCGCTCTAACAGCAATAACCACGGCGCTCACGGTGAGTTGGGCTGGCTGCATAAGTTTGGCGAAGACCACACTCTGCAGGCTACCATCGGTTATAACAACTGGGGAGGGCCGAACAACAACGTTTACCGTCAGCATCAGGAATATGCCGACGCTGAGGGTACAGAGGATGTCTATCAGGCTCAGAAGCAGGAGATAAAAACATCAAGCATAGAGGCCAAACTCGATTACAGCTATCGCATCAACGATTATCTGAAAGTTGAAGCCGGCTACAACGGCACATACAGCCACGAAAACACTCCCGTAACCACCTGGGGCGCCCCTGAGCATGACGCTTCAACGGTGCTGAAAGACCTCTACAACCGATTCATTTACGACAACAACATCACGGCCTTCTATGCCACTTTGGGCGGCCGCGCAGGTAAATTCTCCTATTCGGGAGGCCTGAGGGCTGAGGCCTGGCAGATACGTACTCAGTCGCTGAGCTATGGCGAATCGCGCGACGATGTGCCACGCTTCCGCAAGAACAACTTCGCCCTCTTCCCCAGCATCTTCCTGAGCTATTCGCTTCCGCAGGACAACGAGGTGCAGATTAACTACACGCGCCGTATCCGCCGTCCGTGGGGTGGTCAGCTCAACTCTTTCCAGGAAATCAGCAACCCCACCGACATACGTTACGGTAACCCGGAACTGCAGCCGGAATACAGCAACGCCTTCGAACTCAACTACATAAAGAGCTGGGATAACCACATGATTTCGCTCAGCGGATATCTACGCACTTCCGACGATATTATGACTCACTTGAGCTATATCACCGCCGACAATGTGATGTACACCACCTGGGATAATGTTTCAGAGCGTCTCAACTCAGGCGCCGAGTTGGTGGTGAAGAATCAGCTCTTCAACCGTGTGCTCGACATTACCACCACAGCCAATGTCTATCAGAGCCATCTTAAGGCCTGGCAGAGGGATATAGTGCGCGACGGCAAGACTTACTCGCTGAGCGGAGACAAACAGAACAGTTTTGCATGGGATATCCGTTCGATGATTTCCGTGCGCCTGCCGTGGAACATGAGCATTCAGGCCACCGGCCGCTATAACTCGCGCATGACTGAGGCTCAGGGCTCGCGCGAACCCTCATGGACCGTGGATTTAGGTCTGCGCAAGAACCTCGGCAACTGGTCCTTCTCCGTCAACTGCCGCGACCTGTTCGACTCGCGCAAGATGCACCACTTCACCACCGGCGAAGGCTATACTCAGGACAGCAAACGCTGGCGTGGCGGACGCACCGTGCGCTTCACGGTGAAATACTCCTTCGGCAATATGAAGGCCAAGAAGGGCGACCGACGCAACGATGGCGAAATTCAGGATGGCTCAGGCTACGGTAGCGAAGATATGTAATCTTTCATACTATGAGGTGAGGCCTTAAGACTCCATTCCACAAAAAATGTTAACGCCGGGGTCGCAGGGCTGAGGTGATTTTTGCAA
>ENA-ORNR01001867-ORNR01001867.1-human-gut-metagenome-genome-assembly--contig:-NODE-1867-length-18130-cov-3.399779_pt1 | contig 18130 bp, 20 predicted proteins | sample MGYA00242114_ERZ509020 | MGnify/ENA primary metagenome ERZ509020 (study PRJEB26280, sample SAMEA2338758) | human gut metagenome | biome: human gut; feature: human-associated habitat; material: faeces...
CGGGCAGCCTTTACCAGACGGCTTACATCAATCGTCCGGAACAATGTCACCATCGGCATGGGAGCCTGCATCCACATGCCGAAGGCATAGGCGCGGGTGGTCTCCGCGGGGTTTACCTCTCGCATCATAGTTTTTTTGACGCAAAGATACTGCGGGTTTTTCAGCCGCGATAGAAGAATTGCGACATCATGCCGGAGGATTGGTATAGAGGTCGGAATACGGGATGCAATAGTCCGGGAGCCCGGCGGGGGTGTGCCCGCTCAGCGCCCTGAAGTCGCGTATCATGTGCGACTGGTCGGCGTAGCCGCAGTCGGCTGCCATACCGACATAATCACGCGAGCCGCATTGCATCATGCGCAGCACTCTCTGGAACCGTACCACGCGGGCATACTCTTTGGGATTCATGCCGACGTGAGTGCGGAATATCCGCTCGTACTGGCGTGGGCTCAGGCAGGCGGCGTCGGCAAGGCGACTGACGGAGAGCGACGGGTAACTCACAAGCCGGTCCAGCGAGGCACCTATGCGCCGAAGATTGAGGGTCGGATTTATCTTCGACACGAGCCACCGTTCCAGCACAGCCACGGCCCCGGCATCGTCGGCGCCGCCCAAAATCCTTGCCGCCACTTCGCGGAGACCGGCATTGTCTATATCGTCACCCGAAATTTCCCGGTTGTAAAAGGCATCCGGCGGCGTGTCGATAAACATGCCGACGGTATGGGGATAGAACACCGCCACCAGCATGTTCAGATTTCCGCCGGAGCGGATATGGGCCGGGAAATTGACCTGCCCGCTTATGGTAACAGCACTCTGACAGGCATCCAGCTCGGGGATATACAGCGGCGTGCCGCGATGAAATATAATCTGCGGACAACCGATAGGAAAAGTCAGGACATCGAGAGGCGCATCACTCTCCAGCGTCCAGTAATAGCGCACATAAGGCCGCAATTCCTCTCTCGGTCGGATAATCTTCATGGCATCGTAGGGCGACGGCGGCCCATATACTTCATACCCCGGCGTGATTCTGCTCCCGGCCGGCGTGCAGGGCCTCATAATCCTCACGGGTCATTATGTAGAAATGCTCTGTGCGACGGTCTCCGAGCGGCGACAGCACGTCGCGGTTGGTGTGATGGTATCTGAAACCGCATTTTTCGATCACGCGCCTCGACTTAGTGTTTCCATCATAATACCCGCACCATACCGCATCGAGAGCCAAATCACGGAAACATCTCGACAGCAATGCCCTGACGGCCTCGGGAATCAGACCTTGCCCCCAGTAGGGCTTGCCGATCCAGTATCCGATCTCGGCCTCGGCCGGCTTCATATCCGCGGAGTGGAGACCGTCGGCAAACATTATCCCGCAGCTTCCGACAGGCTCCCCGGCACCTTTCGGCACCACGGCATATACCTCGGGCGCGGCGAATACAGTCCTGATGATTTCAAGGCTGTCTTCGACGGACGTATGCGGTGCCCAGCCGGCGACAGGCCCGATGTCGGGGTCACTCGCGTACTTGAACAGAGCCGCGGCGTCAGTTTCGCGCCAAGGTCGGAGGACGAGTCGCTCTGTCTCTATCATTTCAACGCTTGTCTCAGGCCATCGTTTTTGAACATTGTCGGAGTAAATTCCACAATCTGATAGTCGGCGATGGCATTGATATTGAACGGGTCGTGCGAGAGAATCTCCTCCGCGGCCGCGCGGTCAAGGGCCGACATCATGATCACGCCGCCCACGCGGGGAGTCTGAGGCCCCGAGGCGATAATGTCGCCCTGGGCATAATGCTCCGCCAGCCAGTCGCGGTGCGCCTGGAGATAACGGTCGACCTCCTCAAGCGGCTTCTTATAAGTCAAAATCGCGATAAACATAGTCCGATGTTTTTATATCCAGTCACAAAGTTACACAAATACCGTAAAATCCCTGACTTTTTTGTCCTCAAACCCGACAATCGTGACATTTATCTTTGCAAATTGATTTCTAATGAGTACATTTGCGCATCACACATACCTCCTCAATCATTTTTTGCCATGGATAACGCCAACTCCCCCGAACATCTGAAACTCTGCTCTGATATTGACCGCATCTTCGAGTCGCATTGCCTGCTCTTTCTCGGCAGCGGATTCTCTATAGGCGCGGAGAACGTCGCAGGCACCATTATCCCCACCGCTTCGGGACTAAAAGAATAGTTTTATCTGTTTCACTTGTACTCTGACAATACATCTACATCGCCGGATTGTCATTGTTTTAAGGCCCGTTTTATTGTCTGGCGTACAAATTCGGATTTAGCTTCCGTATAACCGTCGCGGTCATTTTTGTACTTAGGCAGCAGTGATAGTTTTAATATCTCATATTCTTTAGCAACATCAGGATGAGCTATCAGATAATCGCGGAAACGTATTTCATCATTGTCACCGGCTCTGTGAAAATGGATATGGAAAACCTTGTCGGCATACCCAGCAGGAGTATAGCCTTTGTTGAAACTCATGCGACTATCGGAAGCAGACATACAGATATATCCCGCTGCTTCCATTTTTTCTTTGATTCGCTGCCAGTCGGCATCGGGATTTAACTCGACAAGAATGTCAATTATAGGTTTTGCTTGAATATTCGGAATGGCCGTGCTACCAATATGATTGATAATCGGACTGTAATCTTTTAGCAGTGCTGAAAGCTCCAATATTTCTTCATTCGCCCATTCCGACCAATCAGGATTATATGCGGTCAGCACTATCGGGAAGAGTTCCCATAATTCTGACAGAGTCATATCCTTAAGATTTCTTTGGCTCATGATAAAATTCCATTTCGATACAACTCCACATTTCGCCCAGACAATCGTAACTCTCGGTTTCAGGTAGTGATACTCGATGAAAACCGGCAGCTTCATAGCAATGAATGGCGGACGGATTATTCTCAAAGACACCGAGCGACACTTTTGTGGCCCCAAGCTCTTCATAGGCATATTTGACTGCCATTGTAACGAGGGCTTTTCCTAAACCTCGGCCACGCTTTGAATCATCAACGATGACAAATCCCAGCCGTTGCTCAGCCGGATTGTCTGCCGGAGTACGCAAGGTGATGTACCCGACAATATCGTCGCCATCCGTCATTGTCAGAGCGCGAGATTGTTGTCCGTTAATATTCCTCTCGTAATATGTATTCATATCTTCGGGCGTGACAGGATAACGCTCATATCTGTCGGCGCACCATTGGCGCATAAGATGCTCGCTTTTGAGCCACGATGTAATCACAGCGGCATCCGAGGGTTGATATGGGCGTAATGTCAGCCTCATGGTTTGTAGTTGCGTTTAATCTCGTCAATAGGCTTGCCGCCGATTCCAAAGTTTTCATCCGGCAGCTCCTTGATTGTAACTGTGAAGAACTGCTCCGGTATATGGGTTATCTCGGAGGCTGTTGCTGTAAGCCGTTCTATCAACTGCCGTTTCTGTTCAGCGGTTAATCGTCCGCTTTCTATTGATATGTACGGCATTGTTATTTCTTCCAGCGTTTGAGATGCGGGAAGAACTGACGCATCATTTCCTTTGCCTGTTCTTTAGTCAGGTTCTGTCCCGATTGCCTGTTGATTTCCTCCGTGAACCGGGCGCAGTGGTCTATCATCTGCTCCATTGTCACATCCTGCGTAAACTTGCCGTCCTTGTAGCAGTAGATGCAGTAATCTTCGTTTGGCGAACCATCGGCATTTGTGCCGAGGATATCGTTTGTAAGCGGCATTCCACAACTCTGACAAAATTTCATTTCCATAGTCATTTTTCTTCATTATGCCCAACATCCCAGTAAGGGCAGATACATTTCTCTACTTACAAGAGAACACGTCACCTGTTATTCTCCAAAAATATAGCAGATCAACTTTACTTTACGAGCTACCAATCCATCCGCAAAGATAAGAAATAACGCCTTACCCCACCCTCCCGCAGGAATAAAAAAACAAAAGACCGCTAACTCTTTTGAGAATTAGCGGCCTTGGGTGGTGCCACCAGCACCTGAGTTTCTGAATGAATACGAACAGATTTGAATGTATTATTTAGGCAAAATACTGAATAATAGTGCGATATGAATTATGATGAATTTTGTCGATTTTCAGATTTATTCAAAAAACGTGGTGACCTGCGTGGTGACCCGACTTGACAAAATGCGGTTTGGGTTGTTATATTTGCAGAACCAAAGTGGCTGACTGTGAATAACTGTGAACGCCATCATTCAGAAATTTATAGCAACGAGAACATGACAAAATCACCCTCTCCGAAGAAATTGACCCCATTTCACATCCGAAACAAGGATATGGGGAAAGAGACCGCGACACTCTTTATCCGCATACATACCCGTAAGATTGATGTGCTGGTTTCAACCATGCTTCAAGTCGAGGTTGCCGACTGGCAGAAGGCTACGGCATCTCCCCGCGCATGGCTGGCACATCAGAAAAAGAATTATCAATTGCACGCCAAGCTGACGCAGATTGAAGGCATCGTCAAGGCTCATCTTACAAAGGTGAACTTTGACCGTGAGGCTCTCGACATGGATGTGCGCTACATATCAGAGCCGGAGAAGGTGGACGCTGAACGTCGGGCGATGGAGGAAGCCGCCGAAGCCGAGCGAAAGGCTATCGCCAAACGGGAGGCGGCGAAAGAAAAAGCCCGCAAGAAAGCTGAGGAGAAGAAACGCATCGAGGATGAGAAGAACCGTCTTATCTGGCCATTTCTTGTTCAGTTTGTCGATGACATCAAGAGCGGGGCGCGCAAGATCGGTAGTGACGACTATGCTCCCGGCACCTGCAAGGCTTGGAAAAGTTTTATTGGAGTGTATGAGGGTTTCGACCCATTGCACAAATTCGGTTGGGCGGATATTGACCGTGCGTTTGTATCGCGTTACATCAACTATTTGCAGATGCACGGTTACATGGCGAAGGTTGTCAACAAGCATCTGACAAACTTGAAGGCTCTTATCAACGCCGCCTTCATCGACGGCGTACACGACAATCAACGTGCGGCAGCTCTCATTGTGAAGAAAAAGATTGAAGACCGCGATAAGGCTGTCGAGATTTATCTCACCGAGAAGGAATTGCAAGCCCTCTACGAGATGCCGTTGAGCGGGAAGAAAGAACATATCCGCGATGTTTTTCTCATTGGCTGCTATACCTGTCAGCGAGTGAGTGATTACAATAATCTCAATGCCGACAACTTCGAGACCACCCGCAAAGGAACGCGCATAATCCGTCTTGTCCAGCAGAAGACCAAGACCGAGGTGACAATCCCCATTCTCAACGAGAACCTCATCACTATCTGCGAGAAATACGGCTACAACATACCGAAAGCCAACGAACAGGTGCTTAATCGCTACATCAAGGATATTCTGAAAGACCTGTCGGAACAATTGCCGTCACTGAAAGAAAAAGTGCCGACTAAGCTCACTATGAAGCAGAAGGAAGCTTTGAGAAAGGAGAAGAAGGAGCCTGAGACCGACCTTAACGGCAATGTGATCGTGCCACGTTATGACTGCGTGACAAGCCACACCGCCCGACGCACCGGCATCACGAATATGTATTTGAGCCATAAGTACACCATTCTCCAGATGATGCACGTCAGCGGACACAAGACGCAAAAGACCTTCATGGATTACATCAAGCTCTCCTCGGAGGAAATAGCCGACGAAATTGCCGCCATGTCCAAGAGAGACACTGACTTATGGGGAAATATTTAGTCGGTAAGATCATTTGTGCATAGGTATCGTTGCTACCCATCATAAGATATTAACGACTGCTTATTAAACTGTCTGGACGTTCTAAGTGTTAAGAATAGAAGAAAATTTGTGTATGTCGCGGAATTATTGTAATTTTGCGCGAAATTTAGAACCCATATACGATGGCTCAGACAGGCAACCTGATTACTGCATCGCAACAGCACTCTGTAAAAGAGGCTATTATAACATTCTCACTCACTCCAAAGCTCTTGAATCTTTCGGATTATGAGCATCTTTTGGCAGAGGGTGCGCCTCTTTATGGTAAGTATCATAAATTTGAGCCGATTGTTATTCAGGAGATTAATGTCAAGCCACGGCTTAACCAAACGGAGATAAAAGGTTCAAGAGACAGAGGGTTTAAAATTATTAAATTTGCATCTGGCAAAACTTCTGATATTATTCAGGCAATACCCCAACCGACGCAGACCTTGCTAACTTTTAATACCGTTAACTATAATGGATGGTCGAACTACTTAAAAGATAGTTTGGAGGCAGCTAAGGCAATCTCAAATGTCGATCTAAAATGTTTAGTAGAATCATTAGGCGTTATGTTTGTAGATGAATTCTACTTCCAAGAACATAGTACCTACAAACCAACTGAAATTTTTAATTTAAATTCTTCAAGTTTGCCCAAAAGTATTTTTGAATCAGATTTTACCGATTACAATCTAAGTAATCACAAAAATAAATCTGGATTTGATTATATGGAGAATATTTCTGTTCAAGTATTCAACGATACAGACAAGGGGAGAAAGGTTATTCGAATAACTGGTAATATTATGTCTTTTATTTCGCCAGTATTATTTTCGGAGGCTCTCAGTTCTGATGATGTTTTGAAATATCTAAACTTTGGACATGATCAAAACAAGAGTATGCTTCGTAGTATTCTCTCTGATAAGGCTTTAAAAATGATAGGATTATGATGCTCATGACAGTGGAACCACCTACTCTTCCCGCCTACGTGCCATCGTTAGAAAAGATAGAGTGTGTAGCAAGTGTGATTCGAAAAGATTCCACTAGCTATTTTGATGCATCATTATCTTCATTTGAAACAATGGTGAAGCTTTCCATGTCAAGACCCTTGACAGCCGTAAAAAATAGGATTTCGGAAATTGATAATCTTTCAGACGATTGGGATGGTTACGATGCTGTTTCCCCTTCACATGAAGTGATTAAGAACTCTTTTAAGTTCGTTGATTGTCTTCTAAATATGGGTATCGATACTATTGATCCAGAAGACATCTATCCCATGACGTATGGGAGTGTAGTAGTCGAAATAAATAATAGCAATGGAATGGTTTCTGTGGAAATCGGGAAACATTCTATTGGATTTTTTACAGACTTTGTAAGACATGAAAATATTTATTCCGAAGGTGAGGAAACTGATTTTAGGTCTATTCCAAAAAGTTTGGAAGAGGCACTCGCAATCTTACGATATGGAGTCACAGCCAATGCTTATTCCTAAGACCATAGACGATTCGGAAATTTGTCTTCGATGTTTGGTAAATCCTCTTCAATATAATCTTAAGAAAGGTAGATTTCAACCAAGTGCAGTATTGCCTCCGCCAGATAGAGATAGAAATGATGTTTCTCTCTCTCGGTTAAAATATATCAGTTCCATAGAAGTGTGTATTAAAAGAGGCGAATCAATACCAATGGGGAGTAATACCTTTTGTGGAATTGCATCATTTACAAGAAGAGATGTTTCTGAAGTAAATACAATAACAAATGATTCAATAGTCTCAGCAGATATTGAATATGCCCCAATGCATCAAGATGAATATGTCCCGTTGAGTGTAGATGTTTTCGTTGAAGACCCCAACGTTGATAAACCCGATCATGCTGAGCTGAGATACAATCAACCATATAACCGAAATGATGTGGTAAACACCTCGTTTAGGATATATGCGAATGAATTGATAAAAAGATTAAAAATAGAATACCTAAAGCCGCAAGCTTGAGAGATTAGCCTGTAAGCAAAACGGTTCTTATAGTATATCTTCAGTAAGATTTCGGACATTCCGCGGAAAAAGAACGGAACCAGAACGGACATTCACGGACATTGCCCGAAATAATTTGGAATATTTCAGCATCCATTATTATCTTTGCCGGGCATAAGGGAGTATAGTAATGCCATATTGGTTGTATATCCATATATACTTGTACAACCTTGAGGCATATCCGATCGAAAATATTTGGTGGCAGTGAGAGATAAGGCTTAACTTTGCCATCGAAAAGAAGCCCTGCCTCAGACATATCACGGATAACACCGGACAAAGTGTTAAAAATCGAGGTGACCGTAAACCTTTTCAACTTTCTTTGAGTTTTAGAGATTGCGGTGGCATATTTTGCGACCATAGCGGAGCGTCAGATTGCTCTGCCGTGACGGTGCGCCTTTATCTCGCCGCATACATCCTCCCGACCCAAGAGTGGGCCGGACAATGATTCGATCCCGATGGGTCGAACACTTATCGCACAACCCTAACAGTGTGTGCTTGAAATTCGCAATCGGCTGAGCGACCTATGCGAACACAATCGGTGTGCGGGTACATACCCGACGCTTACACCGATGCCGGTGCCTATACTCAAGCGTGACGCTTGTGGCAGTTATTGACACACCTACATCATATACACAATAGCTGACAAGATGGTCTTCCGCTGATGGGAATTTGTGCAGATTTGGAATCCTCAAAAATTTTTCGTATCTTTATGTAGCGATTGAGAGCCTCGCATACCGAAAGCGACACGTTCAACTTTATAGCCCGGAAATGGAACGATGCTCCCGGACGGATACAAAGGCCGATATTGCGCAACGAAAAGAAAAGAGGTGCCACAAGAAAGACCGAAACACAGGTTTCGGCATCACTATGAAGAACCTGCCGTTGAATGCGGAAGACACCGCAACGGTTTAATCCGGTAACAACTCGCCCTAAGGAAGCGATGCTCAACGGATTAAGCACGTGGGACAACGGCAGAGAAGAAAGCCCGGCACAGCTATGAGCTGTCATAGAGCCGTTACAGGCGTACATTTGCGCCCCCCATATCTCACCGAGAATCATAGACTATCAGGCGGTGCAGCATGACGTGTGTTCATAAATGAGCCGTAATGAGCCATTATTCAGAAAGCGGACAGCCATCACTGTGCCCGTACAGAATCTGTACGTCAAAAACAATCAACTAAAAAGAAGAAAAATGCGTATGCCTTACCCTATGTAAGTAAGACACAGCCGCCTTTGTGTCCGCCCCATATCCGGGACGGATGCCACTCATGCCGTTGCCACTCCGTGCGGTATGGGACAGGGCGAGCTACGCCTTATGCAGACCTTGAACGGTCGGCAGCAGCCCCCCGTCGGCTTTAGCGAAACATAGCCGACAGCCCCTTCTATGTCCTTTCGGGGACACATCTTTCACTGCCTTAATCGTCGCCGGGCAGTGGATGGTGTAAACAATCCGGCGATATAACTTCTTTTCATTCCCCCTAGATGAAAGCAAGCCTATACGACCTCCTTCAGGTGTCGTTGTCTGACCCTGATTCCCCCAATATTCTCCTCACCGTCCACCTTTCCGACCTTCATCAGTTGGTGGTGGACACAATCGAAGCCACACGCGAGCGTCTTCTCCTAATCTTCATGGAGGTGGAGAAAGACAAGCCGCTCACCAAGAAACAGGCGGCCGAACAGCTCGGCGTGTGCGAGACCACCGTCTGGAATATGGTTAAAAGCGGTAAACTGCACACCTTCAAAGTGAACGGCAGTACCCGTTACAGCCAGCGCGAGATAAGAGACATTATAAACGCCCGCAATGAAGACTGAACTCATGACAGAAACAGACATTTCTCTCGGAGCCGAAGACCGTTTCGAGCGCATCGGCACCACCTACTACAAGATTGTCCGACAGCCCAACGCCGCCGGACAGCTCATAGAACGCAGTATCCCGTGGACAATCGAGGCGATACGTCAGGACTACGGCAAGGACTTTCTTGCCAACGTGCCCAAATACGACGGTTTCTGCTGTGTCCCCTCGCATCTGGACTATCAGCCGGTAGTCGGCAACTTCAAGAACAAGTATTCACCGCTCAGCCATATCCCAACCGAGGGAGAATGGCCGTGCATCGAATCGCTTGTGCGCCATATCTTCGGCGAACAATACGACCTCGGTCTTGACTATCTGCAAATCCTCTACACCATGCCGTTGCAGAAACTTCCGATTCTGTTGTTAGTGTCGGAGGAACGCAACACCGGCAAATCCACCTTTCTCAATTTCCTCAAACTGCTTTTTGAGGCAAATGTCACGTTCAACACCAACGAGAATTTCCGCAGTCAGTTCAACGACGACTGGAACGGTAAACTCGTAATCGTCGTTGACGAGGTGCTTCTCAATAAGCGCGAGGATTCAGAGAGGTTAAAGAATCTCAGTACCACCCGCAACTATAAGATGGAAGCCAAAGGACGCGACCGCGAGGAGGTGAGTTTCTTCGCCAAATTCGTGCTGTGTTCCAACAACGAGTATCTCCCCATAGTCATCGACCCCGGCGAGACACGCTACTGGGTGCGGAAGATTCCGAAACTCACCACCGACGACACCACGTTTCTGGAGAAAATCCGATACGAAATACCGGCATTTCTCCACGCTCTTACCTGTCGGCAACTGTCAACCGCCGAGGAAAGCCGAATGTGGTTCGACCCTGCGATGATTGACACCGATGCTTTACAGAAAATAATCCGTGCCAACCGTAATCGTGTGGAGTTGGAACTCGCCGAGCTGTTGCTCGACATCATGGCGAGTATGCAGGTAGATACCGTTTACTTCTGCTTCAACGACATCCTCAATCTGTTCGACTACCAGCACGTAAAGGCCGACCGCACAGCACTGCGAAAAGTCGTGCAGGACTGTTGGAAACTCAGACCAGCGCCAAATTCGCTGTCATACACCACCTATCAAATTGGGGTGTCGGTCAGCGAACCGGCATACGCCGAAACCCGCAAAGTCGGACGGTTCTACACCGTTACCCGACAGATGTTAGAGAGTTTATAATTTTTTCTCGTTGAATTTTGATGAACTGATGAAAAGAGAGATATAGTATTGTTTCTCAGTGCTTTTTCTTTTCATCGGTCATTCATCAACATTTCATCAAAGGATGAAAGGCAATGAAAGAAAAACAGTGTGGCACCAAGAGAAAACGCAATTTCTCTTTTCCCTCGCTGTAAATTTCTTCTCACTGCCCATAAAATAGAGATGAAAGAATGATGAAAGAGTAACACGCTGATATAATCGCAGATACCTGCCTGTTTCATCAGTTTATCAGATTCAACACCTCACCCGGTCGCCGGGACTTTTTCTTTCAGCGACCACAATCCCCATGATATGGCAACATCAAATCCAAATAGGTTTGCCGAACCTACTATTATCGGCACAGAATCCGAGGCGCGTCAATACGCCGAAAGAAAAGACAAATCCCAACCAGCTACAAAGAAAGAGAAAAACACTTTCGATGCAGATGCATTTCTTCAAAGAGAGGAAGAGAAAATGCGTGCAGCAGAAGAAATGGAGCGGATGGTAAACGCACGAATCAGTGAATACTCAATCCCATGGAACTTCATGGATAAACTTCCGCCGTTACCCGGCATGAAACTTAATGCCGGACTTGTCAGATGGGAACCCGAAGACCTTGATGCGTTCGTTTCGGAATATGGCGAAGAAGTCAAAAAGCTCGCTGCCGAGCGTAAAGAGGAACAAGAAACCGCACGTAAGGCTTACTTCGCCAACGCGACAAAGAGAAGAAAATCTCGCGGTACATCGGATTCCAAATCATCAAAGCCAGATAGTGACCAAGTCACTATAATGACTGAAATGGGAAATCCCTCGCAACAGAACGTCACGGCATCGGAAGATACGCCAACGGTTAAGACAGCATCCACGAGTAATCCCACACAAGCGGAATCGCTATTACATCAAAAAGGAACAGATCTCACTGCCCCTGACACTGCCCCTGTGGAGACAGTGAACGATATTGGTGTACCGACTGAAGTCATTACAGCAACTGATACCACTATAATGACTACTACCGATAAAACTGAAGCCCAACCCAATGTTGCTGACACCCCTGCGGTCACGGTCAAAGCCACCCGTATCAGTGCCAAGATGCGCCGGGCATCAAGACAGGAATTCCATGATGCCTATCTGGTCAAGACCGACACCAAGGGAGGCAAGCCGATAACCATCTCCGCAAACCTTATCAAGAGGCTTTACCGCATCTGCGCGCGTTCCGGCGATTACCGTGCCTGTCCCACGTATCTTGTCAACAATCTTCTCATGGAGATTCTTGACATCATCGAGCCTGACACCGAGGGCTGGGCAGACCTTGACTGATTCGCCGACAGGTCTAACCGACAGTCAATGTCAGGGAGGCGCAGCCCCTTAATCGCAGTGGAACTTGCCGCCCCTAAGCGGCAACCACCGTAATGATAATGGAGGGGGAGCGAGTTTAGGCTAAGGTAATACCTAAGCCTTTCGCGCAGCTCAAAACCTCCCCCTCCATTTCCACTACAATCACTTTAGTCACTTAATCATTGTAATCAACATGAGAAAGGAGCTTAAATCACTCCCATATTCGGGATACGACAATAAGGATGTAATGGACATCCGCACCCTTGTGAAGAGCATAAAGTTCTCTTGCAACGACCTTGCCATAGCGCGTAAACGCATGGCGAAAGCCGGTTATACCAGCTTCTCTACCTTTGGACGCGACTGCATTCTCACTACCGAGATTGTAGAGCGTGTAACGCCGGAGCAGCAGGAGCTACTCCGAGAACTGTTGCGGGAGCGGAACAACATCAACCAGATCGCCAAGGCTTGCAACGCCGGGAAATGCTGGAATGTCGCTAACGAGGCGATGAGGATCCTTAGAGGGCTTGACGCTATCCGTTTCAATGAAAATAAGCCCTAAATTATGATTGGAAAAATCAGCAGCGGCAATTCGTTTGGGGGTTGTTTTGACTACATAACCCGTGTAAAACAGGATAATTTGCCAAAAGAAAAACAAGTCTGGAATGTACTCGGAAGCGACGGTCTTCGGCTGAATATCGGTGAAGATGGCTGGCGCAAAACCGCCGTCAGAGATATGGCACGGCCGGCATTGTCGAGGTCTAAAATCAAGGAGCCATCCGGCCACATATCCCTCGGTTTTTCGCCTAAAGACAGCGACAGACTGACCGATGATTATATGCTTAAAATCGCGGAGGAATATATGGAGAAAATGGGTATAACCAACACTCCGTACATCATAGTCAGGCATACCGACAAACCTCATCCTCACTGCCACATCATGTTCAGCCGTGTGGATTATGACGGCAAGATTATCAAATCGGCGACCAACCGTTACCGGAACAAAGCGGTATGTCTTGACTTGACCAGACACCATAATCTCACGATGGGAACCGACAGCCTTTCGCTCGACCCTGAAAAACTGCGTGGGTCTGAACAGAGCAAAGTTGAGATTCATCAGATTGCCAACGAGATGTTGAACGATTCATCAGTAAAAGATGTCGGTACCTTTATGGCAAAGATGAAAGACAGAGGTATTCAAGTAGAAGTATTGCGCGACAAGACCCCGGAGCAAAAGATGAAGACCCTCATCTATAGGAAAGACAATCATTCTTTTGTTGCTTCCAAAATCGGCAAGCGTTTCACTCCCAACAACGTGCTCAAGGAGTTAGACCGGCGTTCAGCTCAGGCAGAGCGTCAGCACATGGCCACAACCATTGACTCAAACAATCAGTGGGTGTATCTTGACGGTTCACCTGTCGCGCCGACTACGTTTGGAAACATCGAAATTACTTCGGAGCAACAGCGGCTATATGTCAAAGGCTACACCATCCATGTCGGCGACGCTTATATCAGATTTAACCCCGACACAAAGCAGCCCGATGTGTCACGTTACAATCTCGACATAATGACAGGCGGCGGAATGCCATTTGTTCCGGGAGCGCATCCCGAATACGAGGTGTTTTATAATGGCTTGACCGGATTCGATAAAGAGGAGTTCAAACGCTTCCGCCGCTTACATCCCACGCTGACTAATCAGGAAGCAATGGCGATGTTCAAACTCAACTATGGCCATTCCCGGCACATGGGAATGTCTCACGGACTATAACCAAACGCCACCGAGAGAGAATTATCAGCAATCTCGGTGGCGCACATTGTTTTTCTCGAAGTCGCGTGGGGCATTCACGAAGTCATTGTAGATGATAAAATCTCCGACCTCGATTGTCGGTCGTGTGACAACTGATTTCAGATATACTGTCTGATTATCATTGGAACGAGGATAAATTTTATTCTTGTCCATAGCTTAATCGTTAATTCATTGTATCAGCGATTTCTCTAATATGTCGACCCTATGTCTGAAAAGGAATATTCCTCCCGCGACAGTTAGTGTTATGAACTCTGACATTGGAATTGCCAGCCATAATCCTGCAATACCAATCAGAGAGGGCAGGATAATAAAAGAAGGTACTAATACCACAAGACCTCGTAATAGGGAGATAAGTGAAGCTATCCATGCCTTCTCAATACTCTGATAGTAACCAATCACAGCCATATTAGAGATGAAGAAAATCGGGCAAATTGCAAATAATGGTATGCCGGCCTCAGCCAATCCACATTCCATGCCATTTCCCAAAAATATTTCAGCTATTGGTCTGTTAAACAGCAAACAGCACAATGATAGTCCAATACCTGATAAAAATGCGGTGCCAATAGCTTGTTGAAATGTTGCGGCAATCCTGCCGTATGCTTGATTGCCATAATTAAAGCTGATTATCGGCTGTTCTGACTGAATTATTGAATTTGCAAAAGAGAAGAAAACCGGGAAAAGATAACATACAATTGAATATGCCGATACTCCTTCGATGCCAATGAGCCGCATAAACATATAATTGCCGGTAAGCATCATTACGCAAGTTGTCGCCTCGGTAAAGAATGCGGAGAACCCAATTTTTACAGCATATCGAGTATTAGTCAATATTCCTTCAAATGCATCTGCAATTTTCGTAAATCTGAAGTTAACAGACCATTTACAGAAATAAAGAAACACCATTAAAGCTCCGACAATGCCACTTATAGAAGTTGCCAACGCCGCACCGGTAGTTTCAAGTCTCAACTGAAATATAAGATAATAGTCCAAAGCAATATTCAGAATAGCAGGTATGAGTTGGCAGAACATGGCATATTTTGGAGAACCGTCAAGTCGCATTACCATCATGCCTCCGATTTGAGGTAACATACAAATCATAGCCGTAAATAACCAGAACAGATATGCCGAAGACAGCTTCCGTATTGAATCATCTGCTCCAAGTATGTTGACAATTCCTTTAGGATCACTGATAAATATAGTTGCAAGAAACAATATCAGTAATTCTCCACTTAAAAAACACTGAAATACTATTTTCTTAGCAGAGAGATGTTGTTTGCTGGCAAGACAAATAGATGCCCCGACAGAACTGCCGATGCCGAACATCAGGGTGATACCGCAAATCAGAATAAACATTGGAGCAACCATATTGACTGCGGCAAGTCCTAACGGGCCAATACCTTGTCCAACAAATACCCCGTCGGTGATAAGGAATACAGAGTTACTTAGCATCCCTATCAGTGTGGGGAAGAACAGCGAGCGAAATAACTTCCCTATATTGCCATTCTGATAATCAAGTTTTGTGGTTTTCATTTTATAATATTCCGATTGCCTTCATAGCTCTTTATGCTGTTCCATTTCGATGCAATTCCATGTTTCGCCCAGACATTCATAGCTCTCGGTATCATGCCTTAAAACACTATGGAATCCAGACGCTTCATAGCAATGGATGGCAGACGGATTATTTTCAAAAACACCAAGAGATACTTTTGTGGCGCCAAGCTTTTCAAAAGCATATTTGATAGCCATTGAAACAAGGGCCTTGCCCAAACCTTGACCACGTTTTGAATCATCGACAATGACAAATCCCAGTCGTTGCTCTGTAGGATTACCTGCCGGAGTGCGCAAGGTGATGTACCCGACAATATCATCGCCATCTGTCATTGTCAGGGCGCGTGATTGTTGCCCGTCAATATTCCTCTTGTAATAATATGTATTCATATCTTCGGGCGTGACGGGATAACGCTCATACCTATCGGCGCACCATTGGCGCATAAGATACTCGCTTTTAAGCCACGATGTAATCACAGCGGCATCCGAAGGTTGATATGAGCGTAATGTCAAACTCATGGTTTGTAGTTGCGTTTAATCTCGTCGATTGACTTGCCGCCAATACCAAAGTTCTCGTCGGGCAGTTCCTTTATGGTAACGGTGAAGAACTGCTCCGGGATATGTGTTATCTCGGAGGCTATGGCTGTAAGACGCTCAATCAACTGTTTCTTCTGTTCTGCGGTCAACCGTCCGCTTTCTATTGATATATACGGCATAATAAACGTTTCCTAGTATTCCTTTATTCATTAGCAATTTATAGTGCTAATGTCATCTCAAATTGTTTACCCGAGAGCCTAATGCCTTTTGATGCAAGAAATGCTTCCAAAGAAGGTGTCGGTAATTCGACATTAATAACTTTTACTATTTCAGATTCTGTCATTTCAAGCATTTGTTTTAGCAAGGAAGATGCAATGCCTTTTCTACGAAAAGTAGGGTCAACAGCTATCTGGGTAATGTCTCCTGACATTGGAGAGAAAACGCAGTATCCTGATAAAACAGAATCAACCATAGCCCCCAACATCACCAAATCATCTCCGGCTCTCTTAATAGATTCAAAACTATTCTGCCATGATGGGATAAAATCACGAAAAGACTGGGATGCCCAAATATCTTCTGGCATCAACGGGACTGTGGAGCAGATAATATGTTTGTCGGATAGATTGTTTGCAATCAGTTGTTTCTTTTGAGAAAAGAATTTAAATTCTCGTACAATTTCGAAACCGAGACTTTCATATATTTTTAACGCTCTTCTATTATGCTGCAGAACCTCAAGCAGATAAACTTCTATACCGGCATCTTTAAGGAATGGCATGGAATGCATAAATATTCTTTTCGCAAGTCCCTGGCCCCTGAATTCCTTTCTTGTGCCTGTTCCTGTATCGTATGCCGTAAGTCGGTCATTATAATATTTCCCAATCCCATTAAACGTAAATGCTACGATGTCATCATCAAAAAATGCGCCGAATGATAAAGCAGGATTAAACCCTCGCCGTTTCAGCATCGACTTAAATTCTGTCTCATTCACGCTGACTTCGTAATCCGAAAAGGCTAAACTAAAAGCCCTATATATCCGCTCGAATGAAATACCTTCAAGACTTTTTATTTCAATCATTGTTCCTTATAATTATGTGATATGCCTTTAACATGGATTTATTTCCTTTTAATTGTCTGACATTTACGTTTAGTCATTCCCTCGGCAAAAGCCTGTTCGCCATATTCCTTAATATAGCGGATGCAAGCCGGGCGATCTGATCTGAAAAGAAAAGCAAATATCTTTCCTATGAAATTGGAATATATCTTACACTCAGCTACATTCTTACGACATTCGGCACAAGTTCTGTAGCCCCTACCCTTGACGCAAGACCTTATTTTGCACCAAGTCGCCTTTGCATTGTCACGGCAACCAGTGCATTTGTCCGACAGATACTTACGGCACGCGCCGCAGTAGAGGCCGCACGCCGCTATGAGTTCTTTGTTTGCTTCGATCTTCTTCATATATCAAATGCACCACAGTCCGATGATGCAGACTATTAACACAGAAGCGCGGACTGCAACGCCACGTCTTATTTGGAGGTCGTAGGAAACCTTGTGTACAGATGTAGTAGTGATAGCAGCCCACGCCGTATGCGTGAGAACCGCTATGCAATCTCAGTACACTGGTGAATTTCCTACGTTCCCAAATACAAGAGAGCATACCGCTTCTTATTTCTAAAATGTCAGGGCAGACTTGCGTCAACCCGACCACAAAGTTACGAAATTATTATGAGATTTTAACGGTTGAGCGTGGTGCCTCGGCGAAAATTTGGCTGAGGTCACCACATTTTTACTGTCGTGATGTAGTTAAAGTCTGTTAAAGTTTGGGATCGCAGAGGTGAGATGTGGGGATGAATGATGCTGAATAATTTTGAATGGATATGATTTGTATGCTGATTATCAGCGTGTTAAGTCGTCACAAGAATAGATGTGTGTCAGTGCCGACACGCATAACACCCAATATCACAGCGCGTTAGTGTGGGTGTGGTGACTTTTGTGGTGACCCGAAAGGGTGTAGATGAATTAAAGACCGCTAACTCATTGAGAATTAGCGGTCTTCTGTGGTGCCACCAGGAATCGAACCGGGGACACAAGGATTTTCAGTCCTTTGCTCT
>ENA-ORNR01001869-ORNR01001869.1-human-gut-metagenome-genome-assembly--contig:-NODE-1869-length-18121-cov-5.646352_pt1 | contig 18121 bp, 16 predicted proteins | sample MGYA00242114_ERZ509020 | MGnify/ENA primary metagenome ERZ509020 (study PRJEB26280, sample SAMEA2338758) | human gut metagenome | biome: human gut; feature: human-associated habitat; material: faeces...
CCAGCCTGTCCGGCGCGCTTGCGCCCGGCTTTTTTGCCGCCTGCACGCCCCTGACCGCCTCCTCCGTCAGCCGTTCGAGCTTCGCTTTTTTGACAGCCTCCTCGTCATATGCCGCCGCTTCGCGCTCGATAAAGCGGATCGCATCCACTGGACAGACCGGCAGACAGTTGCCAAGCCCGTCGCAGTAATCGTCCCGGATCAGCTTTGCTTTTCCGTCTATGATGGCGATCGCGCCCTCGTGGCACGCCTGCGCACACAGGCCGCAGCCCGTGCAGGCCGCCTCGTCGATTTCGATGATCGTCCGTTTCATGTTTGTCCCTCCTGCTGCTTTTGGGCCTCCAATCTCGCGCGCCGCTCGGCGTCGGCCTTTTCCTGATTGCGCCGCGCGATGATCATCAGCTTCTCATACGTCTCCTCGCCCACGCACTGCTTCGCGTATTTGCACCACTGCACGCAGCTGAGCTTGTCGTTGTACACGATGAAGCCGCAGTTATCGCAGGCGACCTCCGTGTCTGTGGAAAAAATCTCGATCGGATTGCCGCAGTTCGGACAGATCCGGTCCTCAATGGTCGGCGTTCTCGGCTTGCCCTGGCAGCCGTCCATGATCATGCTCATCATCCCCTTTTTAAGTAACTGCTGATCCAATCGTCAGTTACTTGACTTTCTGGTCATAGTATAGGATACTGAAGAAAAAATGTATGTTGTTTTTCAAACAAAGGAGATTCAAATTATGGATGAACCGAACATTTTGACCGAATGTGCGCTGTTCCGGGGCCTGCGCAGGGCGCAGATCCGGGAGATGCTGCCGTGTCTGTCCGCGCGGCAGGCCCGCTTCCGGCGCGGGCAGTTCCTGCTGCGGGCGGGAGACAGAGCCTCATCCGCCGGGATCATCCTGTCCGGCGAGGCCGAGGTCCTGCAGGAGGATTTCTGGGGCAACCGCAATCTGCTTGCCGCCGTTGGGCCGGGCGAGCTGTTTGCCGAAGCGTTTGCCTGCGCGCACGCCGTTTCCCCGGTGAGCGTACAGTGCACCACGGACGGGAGCGTTCTGTATCTGAACGTGCGCGCCGTCTTCTCCCCCTGCGAAAAGGCCTGCGCGCAGCACAAAACGCTTTCGCAGAACCTCATCCGGGTGCTGGCAGAAAAAAATATGCAGCTGAATGAAAAGGCGGGTTTTCTTTCCCAGCGCACAACGCGCGAAAAGCTGCTGGCTTATCTGTCCGCGCAGGCACGCCGGGCCGGCAGCGCCAGCTTCCGCATCCCCTTTGACCGGCAGCAGCTGGCAGATTACCTGTCCGTCAACCGCAGCGCCATGTCCGCCGAGCTTTCGAATATGCAGCGCGACGGCCTGCTCCGCACCGACCGCAGCTGCTTCACGCTCTGCCAGCCGGAAGATACACCCTGACACGCACGCAAGGGGAGCGGCTCACGCCGCTCCCCTTTTGCGTCATGTAGCGCTGTCAGCAGCCGCAGCCGGTGTCGCAGCCGCAGGAATTGCCGCAGCCGTTGTTGCCGGAGCCGAAGATCAGCAGAAGGATGATGATCCACCACCAGCTGTTGCCGAAGGCGCAGAATCCGGACTGATTACAAGACATAACAAGACCTCCTGAAAGATAACGTAGCGTTTGATCGCTCGCTCATTCCATGTTATGCAGAGGTCCGAAAATGGTGACGGCTACGCGAACAGCTCGTCGAGCGTTCCGAAGGAATAGCCCATCTCCTCCCATTTGCTCAGCAGCGTGTCCAAGATCCGCGCGTTCGTCTGCGACGTGGAGTGCAGCAGCACGACCGCGCCCGGATGGATGCGCGGCAGGAGCTTGGAAAACGCCTGCTCGTCGGTCGGCTGGTTGTCCTGATACCAGTCGACGTAGGCCAGCGACCAGAATACCGTCCGGTAGCCGAGCTTCTGCGCCATTTCAAGATTTTTTTCGCTGTAAATGCCCTGCGGCGGGCGGTAATAGCGCGGCAGGTCCTCGCCGGTCGTCTCCCGGTAGAGCGTTTCGAGGCTCGTCAGCTCCTGATTGAAGGCGGCTTCGTCTGAAAGCTTCGACATATCATAGTGGTGGTACGTGTGGTTGCCGACGATATGCCCCTCGCGCAGCATGCGGCGCACAAGATCCGGGTTCTGCTCGATGTAGTTGCCCACGACGAAGAACGCCGCCTTGACGTTGTGCTTCGCCAGCGCCTCCAGAATCGGCTCCGTGCAGCCGTTTTCATAGCCTGCGTCAAAGGTCAGATAGAGCTTCTTCTGTGTCTCATCGCCGAGATAGACCGCGTCATAGCGCCGCAGCGCTTCCTTTGACGCGTTGCCGGCGGGCGGCTGGCCCTCCGTCCGGAAGCTCAGGCCCCACGACCCGGTTTCGATCGACCGGCTCTGCTGAAACAGCAGCGGCAGAACGGCGCAGAACGCCAGCACCGCCGCCAGCGCCAGCGTCAGTCTGCCGTACTGCCGGAAAAATCGCTTCATAAAACATCACCCCTGTCCATCCTTATGCGATGGACAGGGGGATATGCCTTTTATCCGCCGTAATCGTAGCCGTAGCCGTCAAAGTCCGGCACTGTGAATTCTTCCTCCTGCCCGGACTGGCCCTCCAGCTCCTCCTGCGCCTGCTGCTCGGCCTCGTTGATCTCCTCCTCGCCGGGCCGCTCGTCGAGCGTGAGCGTGACCTCGATCTCCGCGCCCGCGCGGTAGAGCTTCAGCTTGACGGTGTCGCCCGCCCGGTGCTTGGAAAGTGCGGAGACAAGATCGGAATACGCGTTGATCTCGCGGCCGTCAAATTCCAGAATGATATCGTGCGGCTGCAAACCGGCCTTTTCCGAGCAGCTGCCTTCCGTCACGGTCACGACCTGCGGTCCGGAGGGCAGGCCGTAAATTTCCGCAACCTCTGCGTCGAGATTTTGCAGCGTAACGCCGAGATAGGCCCGGCCGCGGACGCGGCCGTATTGCTGCAGATCATAGACCACGCGCAGCACGTCGTTGATGGGAATGGCGAAGCCGAGCCCTTCGATGGTCACGCCCGTCTCCGTCGTTCCGGATACCTTCGCGGTCGTAACGCCGATGATATTGCCGTTCATATCGAACAGCGGCCCGCCGGAGTTGCCGGAGTTGATAGCCGCGTCGGTCTGCAGCATGTTGATGGGTGTTCCATCAGCGTCGATTTCGCGGTCAAGCGCGCTGATGTAACCGGCGGTCATGGTGAACGTCAGATCGCCCAACGGATTTCCGATGGCCTCGACTGTCTCGCCGACCTCGACCTCGTCGGAATCGCCGACCGTGACGGTCTGCAGGCCCTTGGCCTCGATCTTCAGAAGCGCAATGTCGTTCATGCTGTCCGTGCCGACGATGGCGGCGGGGTATTCCTCACCCGAATAGAACTGCACGACAACCGTGCCCTCGTCCGCATCCGCGATGACGTGGTGATTGGTGACGATATAGCCGTCCTCCGTCAGGACGAAGCCGCTGCCCGTGCATATGCCGGTCGTTTCCACGCCCCAGAGGTCGGCTGTGACCTGCGTGGAAATGCCGCAGACCGCGCCGATGTTCATCTTATAGACCTGCGCCGGTGTAAGCGTCTTGTCGCCCTCGTTGGACTTGAGCGTTTCCGGCAGCGGCGTCCGTTCGAGCCGGTAGGCGGCATTGCTCTGCGATTCCGGCGCTGCGGGCTGCTCCTGCTCTACGGGCTGCTCGGCCATGGCACCGACAGAGGCATTCTTTTCCTGCTCGGCGAGGTTTTTCTGCCCAATGGCGTCGATGGCCTTCGTCAGCGCAGAGCCGCCGACACCCGCGACGATCGCCACCGCGGCCAGCAGCGCCGCGATCTTGAGTCCGGTGTGCTTGCCGCTGTGCTGGATCTCCTCCTTGGCCTGCTCCAGCGGCGGCCGGGACGGCTCCTCGGGCGCGGGTTCAAAGCTGTAGTTCATCTTTTTATCGTAATTTTCCATGGTTCTGCGCTCCTTTTCGGCGTGTCTGTTCAGAAAAGCGGTTCCGGCAGATCCAGCATATGGCTCACACGCTTCAATGACAGCCTGCGGCGCATATACGGGTGGAAGCGGAAGCTGATCTCGACGAAGTCCGGCGCTTTGCCGACCTCCCCGATCGTTGTTTTGCACCCGGCCTGCCGCATGGCGGCAAGGCAGGCGTCATAGGACGGCACGGACTGCACGATCCGGCGGATCTCTGGCCAGCAGGCTTCGATGCGGCGGGGGGCGATGCCGTCTGTGATGGTGTCCGGGGTGTTGAGCTTCTGGACATCCGGGGCCAATGGGCCGTAGATGCGGTAGATCTCATCCCAATTGCAGACCTCCGGATGGGCCGTGACCTGCGGCAGACGGGAGAGCGCTTCGTAATACCGGAGCATGATGAGCGTCGTCACGCCGACGTCCTCGCCGTGGTAATTGGGCGTTTTGCCGTCCAGCAGCTCCATGCACTCCCAGAAATGGGCCATGATATGCTCCGTGCCGCTGCCGGGGCGGGAGGTCTTGGTGAAGCTCATCGCGATACCGGTCAGAAGCAGCGATTCGAAGATCGCCGCCGCCGTTTTTTCGTTGCGTTTCGTCACGCTCCCGGCCATAGCGAAGATCTGGTCGGTCGCCCGCCGCGTCAGGGCGGCGACGCGCTCACAATAGGATTCCCCGGTCAGAAGATTCGATACCTGCCAGTCGATGAGCGCGATATATTTCGAGATCATATCGCCGAAACCCGCGGATTTAAGCTCTGCCGGAGCGTCCGCGAGAATTTTCGTGTCGCCGATGATGACCTCGGGGCATTTTGCGGGATAGGTGATCTTGAAATTGCCGTTGACAATGGGCGCGGAATAGGACGCGAAGCCGTCCATCGAGGGGGCTGTTGCGAACAGGCACAGCGGCACGTTATGCCGCGCACAGGCAAGCCTGCACGGGTCATGGACAGACCCCGTGCCGACGGCAAGCACGCCGTCCACGCGGTCAAAATACCCCTCGATCTTCTCCACGTCCTGCATGGTCGCGACGCGGATGGACGGCCAGATATGGCGCAGGACGGTAAAGCCGGACAGGGAAGCCTCAATGCCGTCCGCAGCGGCAAGCGTCTGCTCGTCCGCCGCCAGCAGGAGCCGGGGGCCAAAGCCGTTTTTCTTCAGGATCTCGCCGGCCTCGGACACAAGCCCGCTGCCAATCTCGATATCCCGGATGGCACATTCATGCGCCTGCCCGCAGGCGCAGTTCTGGTAGCTGTCGATCAGCGTGTGGAAATCAGTCATAGTGGGATTCTCCTACGTTTATACTTTATGTGGCTGCATGGATTTGCCGGCGGACGACTGCTTTTCGCGTCTGCCGGCTGTCCAAGCGCTCAACCGTTCGGGTTCGGGGCATCCAGCATGGTCTTGCACGCGGCAAGGACCTTTGCGGCGATGGGCGCGGCTGTCTGGCTGCCGGAGCCGCCGCGTTCGGCGAAGACGACGAACGCGAGCGGATATGCCTCATCCTCCACGAAGCCCGCGAACATCGCGTCTGCCGGGCCGTTTTCGCGCTCCGCCGTGCCGGACTTGGCGCAGACCGTCAAAGAGCCGAACTGCCACGCGCCGTACTGGTTCACGACCGCGCCGCGCATCATCTTTCCGAGCGCTTCGGCTGTTTCTTCGGACAACAGCCGCCCGGTCGTCTTCGTTTCCGCTTCATAGACCGTCTGGCCCGCGCGGGAAATTTTCTGCATGAGATACGGCTCCGCCGCCTCTCCGCCGTTTGCGATCACGCCCATAAAGCGCAGGAACTGGATCGCCGTGATCTGGTCGGTATACTGGCCGATCCCGGCCCAGGCGACGCTGCCGTCATCCGCGTCCGACAGATCGACGGTCGAGCGGGCGGTATAGCCGTCGCAGGTGAGCATTCCGTTGAGGCCCAGCTTATCGCAGACCGCCTGCAGCGTGTCTTTGCCGAGGGCCGAGGCCAGCTCACCGTAATAGACGTTGCACGAATGCGCCAGCGCCTCCGGCATGGCAAGCGTCCCATGGCTGGACATACAGATGATTTCCTGTCCGCCGATGATGGTTTTCCCGGCGCAGGTATGGGTCCCGGCCTGCGCGGACGCGCTCTGCTCCAGTGCAGCAGCGCTGGTCACGAGTTTAAAAATGGAACCGGGCGTATAGGCCGCGTCAAAGAAGCGGTTGAGATACACGCCGTCATACGCGCCTGTCTCGTCGCCCGCGATATCGGGGATGTTGTCGGGGTCGTAGCTGGGACTGGTCACAGCGCACAAAATTTCGCCGGTTTTGTAGTTATAGACGCCGACTGCGCCGTGATAGCTGCCGAGCGCCTGCAGGGCTGCTTTCTGCACCTCGGCACTGATGGTGAGTCTTGCGCTGGCCGTGCCCTTGGATGCTTCGTTCAGGCCGGTAATTTTATCGTAGCCGATCATCTGCTCGGCGAAATTGCCCAGCAGCGGCGCGCTGATATAGCCGTAGCGGTCGCCCAGCAGATGGACGGTCGCCTCGCGCACGGCTTCATCGGCACTGTACACGCGGCCATCCGTTGTATTCAGGATGCGTACGCCGGAGCGGTCGTAAATTTTGCCGCCGGTGAGATTCGTGCCGGTATAGACGTGCGGACTGCCGGAAAACGTGACCCATTTTTCGGCGTTTGCCGCGTATTTGACGCAGAAGGCCAGCGTCCCCACAGCAAGCACAACGGCCAGAGCCAGCGCGAACAGCGCGCGGCGCGATACCTTTTTCATCTGCACGCCTCCTTTCCGGCAGGACGCTGCCAGACGGCGTCAGGGTCCTCTGCCGCAGGTTCCTCAGCAGCCTCCTGTGCGTCAGGCTCCTCCGGCAGCGGCGTGACGCCGTGCGGGACGCGGATGGCGACAGAGGCGTTCTGCCGGGTATCGGCGGCCTTGATAAAGGCCAGCAGGCCCCAGACGCAGACCATGCTCGACCCGCCGTTCGACACGAACGGGAACGTCACGCCCGTGAGCGGCAGGAAATCCGCCATGCCGAACACGTTCAGGATCGTCTGCGTGACCATGACCGTCACGGCCGCGCAGGCGCCGATGGTATAAAAGCAGCTTCTGCCCGCGGGCGCGGAGCGCACGACGAAGCAGGCGAGAATGACAATGCACGCGACCATCAGAACCGCCATGATGAGGCCCCATTCCTCCGAGACGAAGGCGAAGACCAGATCGGTGTCTGACGCCGCGACGTATTTGAGCCAGCCCTTCCCCGGCCCGAGGCCGAACAGGCCGCCCGAGGCGATGCACATCATCGAGCGCGTCTGGGAATACCCGGTCGTGAGCGCATAGTCCCACACATGGCCCCACGCCTCAAAGCGGTTGCGCGCGTAGGGCAGAAAGCGCAGTACCAGAACGCCTGCGAAGCCCGTCGCGGCGATGGCCAGCGCGATGGTCGCAAAGTTGCCGGAGCGCAGGAATGCGATGACAAGGAACGCGACAAAGAAAATGATCGCGGTTCCGAAATCCTTCATGAGCGCCAGACACGCGCAGATCACGGCGGAATAGGCGATGAACAGCACGATATTGCGCTTTGCCATCAGCCGCGAGAGCGTGGACGCGCCGACATAGATAAAGCAGACCTTGACGAACTCCGACGGCTGGAACGACACGCCGCCCAGCTGGATCCAGTTGCGCGCGCCGAATTTTTCCACGCCAAAGAGCAGATTGAACGCCAGCAGGCCGATGCCTGCTACGGCGGCCAGATACCGCACAGCCTTTGCCCGCTCCAGATCGCGCAGCGACCAGCAGACGACGAGGAACACGCACACGCCCGCGACGATAGCAAGCAGCTCCTTGATCAGACTTTCCGGCGCGGAGCTTGACACAACGGCAAGGCCCATCGTGCACAGGAAAAACGCCAGCGTCTCCGCCTCGAAGCCCGTTCTGCGGAACGCGCGCAAGGCAAGATACAGCGCCCATTCCAGTCCGATCAGTCCGCCGAAGGCGGTCAGCTCCAGCGCAGGATCGCAGCCGCCGAGGATGAGCTGAATGGCTGTCAGCAGCTGGAACAGCGTCAGGAGCAGCAGCGTCGGCACCTGATGCACGGCATGGCCGGCCCGCGTGCGGGTCCCGGCCTGAATGCGCTCCTGTTCCTTTGTCAGGGGGATGAGCGTGAAATTCACGCCGCCCATCGTAATGACGTCGCCGAAGCGCAGCGCGGACAGCGCCGTCTGCCTCCCGTTGACGAACACGCCGGATTTGGAGTGCGCGTCCGAGATCGTCCAGCTGCCGTCGTCGTAGCGCGTTAAGACCGCATGGGTGCGCGAGACGGTCGGATAGCCGAGCTGTACATCACAGCCCGCGCCGCGTCCGACGAGGCTTTCCCAGTGCGTGACAGGGATGTGCGCGCCGTCCGGCGTGGTCAGCCATGCCCAGACCTCCGGCTCCGGCCGGAACGTCAGCAGGCTCACCGCGCAGCGGATCAGGATCCCCAGCGCAAGCACCGGGAAAAGATAGCACAGCCACGGAACGGGCTCAAATTGTGAAAAAAACGTAGTCAGTGCATCCTGCATGAGAAATTCTCCATGTACGGGCGGTTACGGTGCGGCGGTTCTGTCCTGCTCCGGAAGCTCGGCGACCTCGCTGATCGGGCCGTAGGCCGTCGTGTCGGTAGTCAGGTTCTTTTTGCGAAGCTTATTGTTGACGGAATCGGAAATGAGCAGATAAATGATCGCGAACACCGGCACTCCCAGGATCATGCCTGCGAAGCCGAAGAGGCTGGCCGCGATGGTGATGGACGCAAGCACCCAGAAGCCCGAGATGCCGACGGTGTTGCCGAGGATCTTCGGCCCGATGACGTTGCCGTCCACCTGCTGCAGAACCAGGATGAAGATGACGAAATAGAACGCCTGCAGCGGGTTTACCAGCAGAATGAGGAACGCGCACGGCACAAGACCGATGATCGGCCCGAAGAACGGGATGACGTTCGTCACGCCGATGACCGTGGCAATCAGGGCCGGATACGGCATCTTGAGGATCAGAATGCCGATATAGCAAAGAACACCGATGATGGCCGAGTCGACGATCTTGCCGATGACGAAGCCGTTGAACACGCGGTAGATATTGCGGCCAAGATAGAACACGTGATCTGCGCCCTTCGGCGAGAGCAGCGCGACGATGATCTTCTTGCTCTGCGCCTGAAACGTCTCCTTCGACCACAGGATATAGATCGACGCGACGAAGCCGATGAGGAAGTTCATAAAGCCCTTGACAAAAGCGACTACGGAGCTTGTGAGCGTGGTCAGGAGCTTCTGCACGTCCTGCAAAAACGTCGTGGTGATCCAGTTGTTGATGAAATCATAGATCTTGCCGAGCGCCGAGTCGACATAGCTCTGGATCTCGGGGTTGTCCTCGAGGATGTTCGTGACCCAGCGGTCGATGCTGGTATAATACGTCTCCGCGTTGTCCACGATCCCGACGACGCTCTCATACAGCTGCGGCAGCAGCATGGAGAAGAACGCGTATAAAATCAGGACTGCCACAACAACGCCGACGAAGATGCCCGCCGCACGGCTCAGATTGCGGATGAACGCGGGCTTAAGCTTCGTCTTCTGCTCCAGCAGCGGCAGCAGGCGGCTGTCGACGAAGCGCACGATTGGGTTCAGAAGGAACGCGATCACCACGCCGAAGATCAGCGGCTCCAGAATCATCTCCAGCGCCGTCAGCACACCGAAGAAACCCGGCAGATCCGTAAAGATCACGACGAGCAGAATGCTGACAAAGATCACGACCAGCGCCGTCAGACCCCATTTGACGTATGGCTTGTCTCGATGTTCGTTCATACGCGATTCTCCTTTTCCCAGTTATCTATAAAGTATCATATTCGACAGAAAACGTCAATTCAGAGATTCCCCTAGGGTGTATCTGAAAACTCATGATGTGACCGGCAGCGAGGGATTTTTGCGTTGCGCAAGACATTTTTTCGCAGGAATACTGACGTATTTCAAGGAAAAATGACGCGGCGCACCGCAAAAAGGCCCGCTGTCCGGGTGCGTTGGGAGTTTTCAGATACACCCTAGTGCGCGCAGCAATGCAAGCTCCTGCGCGTAGCCCGGCAGCTCGTTCGGCGTTTCGAGGATCATGGGCAGACCCCGCAGGGCCGGGTGGTGCAGAATACGCCGGAACATTTCCAGCCCCAGACAGCCCTGCCCGAGCTTTTCATGCCGGTCCTTATGCGCGCCGCAGGGGTTTTTGCTGTCGTTCAGATGCAGCGCCTTCAGCCGGTCAAGGCCGATCACGCGGTCGAATTCAGCCAGCACGCCGTCCAGATCGTTTACAATGTCGTATCCCGCGTCCGACACATGGCACGTATCGAGGCACACGCCGAGCAGCTCCCCGCACCGGCAGGCGTCAAGAATCGCGCGCAGCTCCTCGAACCGGCCGCCGACCTCGCTTCCCTTGCCGGACATCGTTTCGAGCAGAACGGTCGTGTGCTGCTCCGGCCGGACGACCGCATCCAGACACGCGGCGATCAGCTCGATCCCGGCTTCAACGCCCTGTCCGACATGGCTGCCGGGATGGAAATTGTAGAAGTTTCCGGGTGTCAGCTCCATGCGCTGCAAATCGCTTTCAAAGACCTCGCGGGCAAATTCCCGCGTCCGCTCGTCCTTGGAGCACGGGTTCAGCGTATACGGCGCATGGGCCACGACGCGGCCCAACTGCCCGTCCTGCTGCATCTGCACGAGCACGGCGGCGTCCGCCGGGTCAGCACTTTTTGCAGCACCGCCGCGCGGATTGCGCGTAAAAAACTGAAAGGTGTTCGCGCCGATGGAAAGCGCGGTCCTCCCCATCGCGGCATAGCCCTTCGACGAGGACAAATGGCAGCCCAGATACAGCATAAGCGGCCTCCTGCAAGCGTATTTTTTATAGTTTATCACGTTTTTGGGAAATCCGCAATTCCACTTGCTCCCGGCGCGAAAAATCTGTACAATAAATATACCATTACTGACAGGAGGCGCGGACGATGGGACGGACGGAGAATCAGAAGCTGAAGCTGCTGTATTTAAAGGAGCTGTTCGAGCGGCAGTCGGATGAGGAGCACCTGCTCTCCATGCAGGACATTCTGGACGCGCTCGCCGCGCAGGGCATCCGGGCTGAGCGCAAGAGCGTCTACGACGATATTTTGTGCCTGCAGCAGTTCGGCATGGATATCGTGACGGTCAAGGGCCGGAACGGCGGGTATTTTCTTGCCTCGCGCACGTTTGAGCTGCCGGAGCTGAAGCTGCTGGTCGACGCGGTGCAGTCGAGCAAATTCCTGTCGGAGCGGAAGTCCATGCAGCTGATCGCCAAGCTTGAGACGCTTGCCAGCGGGTATGCCGCCGGGAGCCTGCGGCGGCAGGTCACAGTCGCCGGACGCGTCAAGACCATGAACGAGAGCGTCTATTATTCCGTCGATCTGCTGCACGAGGCCATCCAGAAAAACAGCCGCATCACGTTCCGCTATTTTGACTATGATCTGAACGGCTCCCGCCGCTACCGGCCGGGGCTGTATCCTGCCAGCCCCTATGCGCTGTGCTGGCAGGATGAAAATTATTATCTCATCGCGCATTCCGAGCGCCACGGGCTGACGCATTACCGTGTGGACAAGATGGCCTCGATCAGCATGACGGGCCAGCCGCGCTATATGGACGCGCAGACGCGGGAGCTTGATCTGACCGAATACGGCAAAAACGTCTTTGGTATGTTCGCGGGCAGCCGGGAGCAGCTGCGGCTGCGCTTTGACCGGTCGCTGGCGGGTGTTGTGATCGACCGCTTCGGCCGCGGGACCCCATGCGTCCCGGATGGGCCGGACGCGTTTATCTGCACGGTCGAGGTCGCGGTGTCGCCGAACTTTTTCGGCTGGCTTGCCTCATTCGGCGCGCGGGCGCAGCTGCTCTCCCCTGCCCCCGTCCGGGAGGCGTTCGTCGCCCTGTGCCGGGCGGCAGAGGCGGCAAATACCTGAACTGAACGCAAAAACCTGTTTTTTTGTAAATACTACTGGAAAAATCCGCGCAGATATTGTATGATAGAAGCCGGAATGCAACAAGAAGCAAAATGAATTTTCCTGCGAGGCAAATCAATCCCACACAAACGCAGGAAATTCCCATTCTATGAACAAAGGAAGGAAATTCATATGGAACAATCCAAACGGAAGGAACTTCAGCTGACCGCTGCCAAGGCGCGTCTTCTCGGTGTCCAGATGGTACACGACGCGGCTTCCGGCCATCCGGGCGGCTCGATGAGCTGCATGGACGTGCTGACGTACCTGTACTTTGCCGAAATGCGCGTCGATCCCAAGAACCCGCATGACCCCGGCCGTGACCGCTTCGTCATGTCCAAGGGCCACTGCTCGCCCGCCGTTTATCCGACGCTGGCGCTGCGCGGCTTCTTCCCGATCGAGGATCTCAAGATGTTCCGCCGCATCGACGGCCATATGTCCGGCCATGTGGAAATGAAATACGTCCCCGGCGTCGATATGTCCACCGGCTCTCTGGGCCAGGGCATCTCCGTCGCCGTCGGCATGGCGCTGGCCGGTAAGGTCGCGCAGAAGGACTACCGCGTTTACGCCATTCTCGGCGACGGCGAGGTCGCCGAGGGTCAGGTCTGGGAGGCCATGATGGCCGCCAACAAGTACCACCTCGACAATCTGTGCGCCTGCGTTGACGTCAACGGTCTGCAGATCGACGGCGAGACGAAGGACGTCATGCCCACCGAGCCGCTGGACAAGAAGTTTGAAGCGTTCGGCTGGCACGTGATCAAGTGTGACGGTCATGACTTCGAGCAGATCGAAGCCGCTTACAAGGAAGCCGAGCAGACCAAGGGGCAGCCCACCATGATCCTCGCAAAGACCATCAAGGGCAAGGGCGTGAGCTTTATGGAAAACAACGCGGGCTGGCACGGCAAGGCGCCAAACGACGAGCAGTGGGCGCAGGCCAAGGCAGAGCTTGAAGCGAAGATCAAGGAACTGGAGGGTTAAAAAATGGCTGAGAAAATTGCAACCCGTGAAGCATACGGCAAGGCGCTTGCCGCGCTGGCCGAAAAATATCCCGACCTTGTCTGCTTCGACGCAGACCTCGCAGGCGCGACCATGACGAAGTATTTCAAGGCCGCCTGCCCGGAACGCTTTTTTGATATGGGCATCGCCGAGGCCGATATGGTCGGCGTCGCCGCCGGTATGAGCCTGTGCGGCTTCAAGCCCTTCGTCAACACGTTCGCCATGTTCGCAGCCGGCCGTGCCTGGGAGCAGGTCCGCAACTCCGTTGCCTACCCGCACCTGAATGTCAAGGTCGTCGGCAGCCACGGCGGTCTGTCCGTCGGCGAAGACGGCGCGACGCACCAGTGCATCGAGGATTTTGCCATCATGCGCGCCATCCCCGGTATGCTGGTCCTGTGCCCGTGCGACGGCAACGAGATGCGGCTGGCCGTTGAGGCGCTGGTCAACTACGAGGGTCCGGCCTATATGCGTCTGGGCCGTCTGGCCGTCGAAACGGTCACGGATTCCATCCCCGACTACAGGTTTGAACTCGGCAAGGGCGCAACGCTGCGCGACGGCACCGACGTGACCATTATCGCGGTCGGCATGAACGTGCAGATGGCGCTGGCCGCCGCCGAAAAGCTGGCCGCCGAGGGCATCTCCGCCCGCGTCATCGATATGCACACCATCAAGCCGCTCGACACCGAGCTGGTTCTGAAGGCCGCGAAGGAAACCGGCGCGATCGTCACCACCGAAGAGGCCAACGTCCTCGGCGGTCTTGGCGCGGCAGTTGCCGAATATCTGAGCGAGAATTATCCCGTGCCCGTCGTCCGCCACGGCGTCAACGACGAGTTTGGCCGCAGCGGCAAGGCCCCGCTGGTGCTCGACGCCTACGGCGTCAATGCCGACGGCATCATCGCCAAGGTCAAGCAGGCGCTGGCCATGAAGAAATAAGCAGAGCATACAAACAGCCGCCCCCGGTTCCCACCGGGAGCGGCTGTTATGATTCCTCCAGCAGCCGGTCGAGATCGGCGACGGTTTTGCAGTAGAAATCGCAGTTTTTCCGCATGAACTGCTCGATTTCCGGGATATCATTCGCCCAGCCTGCGGCGGCGAAGGGAACGCCTGCGGCGCGCGCCATGTCGTAGCCGGGCTTCAGATCGTCGACGACAAGAAGCTCCTGCGGCTCAAGGCCGAAGCGCTCCATGATCTGCTCCAGCGGCCAGGTGTTCGGCTTGCGCTGCTCGGGCGGCTGCTCCCAGCCGAAGATGATATCCGGCTCGGGAAGATCGTTTTCCCGGTAATCGCGCTCGATGCTCTCGCGCATGGAGTGCGAGACGACGGCGATGTACCCGCCCGCGTCCTTGTGCCGCTGCAGAATCTCGCGGATGCCGGGATAGGCGCATGGTACGCGCGTGCGCACCCAGTCCTGCCAGAAGCGGAACTCGCCTTCAAGCTCCTGCTCCGAAAAGCCGAGCTCACCGGTGAACAGCGCCATGATGCCGGGGTCAAAATTTTTGCGGAAATAGTCCTCCAGCGTATACGACGCCTCCGGGCGCACGAGCTTTAAATAGGCAAGGAACGACGGAAAGTGGATGGTGGCGGTGCTGTTGACCGTGGTGTCGTCGTGATCCATGACCAGACATCTGAAGCGCAAGAAAGATCCCTCCTGTCAGTCTTTTCTGACATCATACCAGCAGAAGCGGCGCTTCGCAAGGAAAATCGTCAAATCTTATTTTTTTATGAAGAATTGCTATTTTCAGAAAGCTGTGCTATCATAATCATGAATATACTGCGCGAAGTCTATCCTCGTGCTTCGCAGCCCCGAACACAATCATGGAGGTACGGCTATGAACAAAAGAAGAAAGCAAAGCATCTGGCTGCGCAGAAATCTGCCGCTGCTGATCGCGGCCGCAGCGCTCGTGCTGCTGGTGCTCATCATTGTGCTGGTTGCACGCGGCTGCTCCAAGGGCAGCGACACGGTGATCAGGGCCAAGGCGTTTTCCACCGGCACGACCATCGAGCTGCCCCTGTCCGCCGAGCTGAACGAGTCGGATTTCGTCTCCTACGGCGGCTACCAGTTCACGACAAAGAAAAAGCTCAGCGCGCTGAGCAAGCTCATCACCAAAAATAACGAGGGCATCACCGCCGAGACATATACCAACAGCTACGGCGAGTGCGGCGTCTATACGAAGACGAACGAATCCGGCGGTACAGACAGCTGGTGCCTGTATGTCAAGGACCCGAAGAACACCAATGAAAAATGGTACTTCTTCATGGGCGAGCACCGCGAGATCGCGCTCGATTCCGGCACGCTCGACATGCTCCTGCCGCTGCACCTTATCACGGACGCGTCGCTGCGCGACACGATGTTCGCAGCCGTCCAGCCCGGTACGCCGTATACCTGCGGCATCGACAAGCTGCCGGACGGGCAGACGCTCTCCGGCATGTTCCGCGCATTCTATGAGGCGTCCGGTCTCTACACCGTCACGACCAGCGACAAGGGCTTCACGCTCGTTCCGCGCGGCGGCGCACAGGAGCTGATGTTCCAGTTTGACGAGCAGGACACGAACGGCCAGTTCATGATCACTGTCCCGCAGGCCGCCGAGCCGCAGCCCAGTACCAGCGCTGTTGTGACCTACGGCAGCGACGATCCCGTGTCGCTGTCCGAAAGCGACGCGGCGGCTCTGTCCACCGTGCTGCTGCAGGCCAACTATAAAAAGACCGGCAAGACGGCGGATTACCGGTACAACGTCGATCTGGGCGGCCAGATCTACGAGGTCGCGCTCGACTGGAAGGACAACACGTGGAACGGCTCTGTGCGCTATAACGGACAGGTTGCCATGCTCGTCACCAAGAGCAGCTGCACCGTCGCGTCCATCTTCGCCTCCAACCATCTCGGCGGCACGCCGGAGCGCGACACGGCCAAGTGGCCCGCCGACGTGCAGGATCTTGCCATCACGCCGAAGGCCGAAAGCATGGCCACGACGAATGATGTGAATGTGCGTACCGCTCCGTCGACCAACAGCGACGTCCTCATGACCATGCCGACCGATACGGTCGTCGCCGTCACCGGCGTCTCGGACGAGACGGACGACGGCGCATGGTATGAGATCTGGTACAACGAGGTCTGCGCGTACCTGAACGCCAAATACGTCAAATCCATCAGCAGCGCCGCAGCCAGCACAAGGGCCGCAAAGCGTTGGTATTTCATAGTAGGCTCCTTTTCTATGGTATGGCTCAGCCGTCTCCTATGCCTTGCCACTTGTCGATGATGTAGGCGGCCCAATAGGTCTTGTCGTTGATATCCACCACAGTGATGCCTACCTTATTCACCACTGGGTCGTCCTCATGAAGCCCCGGCACACCGCCGTAGTCCTTGATCAGTTCATCCACCAATTGCTGGAACTGGGCTTCGGTGGCGGGGTAGAGACGATCCATGCTGTAAAGGTGCTTTCCTTCGTGGTCAAAATCCACGCCTACCCGGTACTGATCGAGCATATGGAAGATGGCTGTGGAGCCGGCACTGTAACCGGCTTCATTCAGACCTTCCCACATCTTTGCGGCATAGTCGCCCTCCATCCGCAGCCTGAGCCCTTCGTCCGACGGGAACTTCGGGCTGCCGTTATCCACAAACATCTGCACATCTGCCTGAATGGCGTGTTCCAGACCCTTGCTGTACTCGAACTTGATGTTCTCCACCTTTCGCCGGGCCAGCTCTGCGTTGAAAATGGTCAGGATCTTCTGCCCGTCTCGGATCACAGGGATCGGCGGCGAGGGAGGCGTTTCTGTGGCGGAGCCGGAGCTTGTGGAGCCGGAGGAGCAGCTATCGTCACAGCCTGCCAGCGCCAGCATCACCGCCGATGCGCCGGAGAGCTTCAGGAAAGTCCGTCGGTTCATCTCTTTCATGGGGGTGCTCCTTTCTTCTTATAAAGCCCCCGGGCACACAGGAGGATGGGCAGTGCCCGGGGCCGGGAAATTTCTAAAGATCAATGGGGGACCTTTTCGCCTACCACCAGTGCGATGAAGTAATCCTCACCGCCGATGCTGCGCACCGACATGGCAAAGCAGTGTGGGTTGTCTACCGCCGTGTCAACGCCTCCCGACATATCAGTCAGCCAGTTCTGTCTCTGCGCCTCGTTGGTGGGGTATTTCAAGGTCTCCAATTTGTCCGTTCCTGCCGGTCCAAGGCCCGCAGTAAAATAGGTCTCATAGATGGGATACCCCTTGTTAAACAGCGCCTGTTTGATCTCATCTTCCTTTACATTTACATAGGAGCTGAACTTTGTTCTGTCAACGACCGGCTTCCCCTCCTTCACAAAGGGGCTGATGAGAAGGTCGGTAAGTTCTTCCAGCTCCTTCTCATAGACCAGCTCCGTCAGACCCTTGTCCCTGCGGAACTTATTGAGGGCGTCCAGTGCCTGCTGGACTCTGATGTCATCGGGGGGCGTCGGTGCGCTGGGGGCACCGACGCAGCCTGCCAGCGAGAGTGCCACAACGGCTGCGCCGGTAAGGGTGAGGAATTCGCGTCGGTTCATCTCTTTCATGGGGTGCTCCTTTCGTTTTGAGAAAAACGCCCCGGGCACGTCGTGAGGCTTCCGTACCCGGGGCAAACAGGGGGGCTTGTTATCTTACGCCGTTTTGTTCCAGAACACGGTAGCGATCATGTAGGTCTTGCTCTGAACCACCGGGCAGTAGATGCTGATGAACTCTGCCTCCCGGCTGAGACTATAGTTCAGGATTTTATCCACAAATTTCTGAACCACCGCATCCTCGCAGGAATACTCATACGTCAAGGATATCTCCATATTTTCTTCCTCGCCAGTCGGTTCAGAGACTCCGGCAGCTCCTCCAAGACCATACTTTTGCTTCATTGTGTATTCCCACGTTGCAATATCACTCAGTTTCGTCATGTCTTTCGTTGTCAGCGTATGCACCGATTCTTGTGCGTTCTCGAAGATTCCTCCTTGGATTTTTATGGCTCCCTGCGCCTCCTGATTGAGAATCAGCTGCTCATGGTCAACCTTACCTGCATTAAACTTTTCATTCCAGACCTTGTTGATAGCTGCCAGCAGCTCGGCTTCCTTGCCGGTGGGCGCTACGGGAGTGGAGGGTGCACCGCCGCAGGCAGCCAGTGCCAGCAGGGCGACCGATGCGCCGGAGAGGGTGAGGAATTCGCGTCGGTTCATCTC
>ENA-ORNR01001878-ORNR01001878.1-human-gut-metagenome-genome-assembly--contig:-NODE-1878-length-18048-cov-6.832824_pt1 | contig 18048 bp, 16 predicted proteins | sample MGYA00242114_ERZ509020 | MGnify/ENA primary metagenome ERZ509020 (study PRJEB26280, sample SAMEA2338758) | human gut metagenome | biome: human gut; feature: human-associated habitat; material: faeces...
TTAAGCCTCGTCACGCCGATGGTACTGCGTAACAGTGGGAGAGTAGGTAGCCGCCATTTTTAGAGAAGCCCCGCCAGTCTTTATTGACTGGCGGGGATTTCTTGTTTTGGCAGTTTAGGAAAAAATAGCTATATTTGCCGACGACAATTATTTTATTAAACGTTTAAAGCAAATTAGAAGGTATGAAAACAAAACTTTTTTTGGCTGCTGTAGCAGTAACATTTTCTTTCGCTGTGATCTCTTGTTCTGGTAACAAAGCTAATAACGCTGCCGCTTCTGAAGGTGAAGAAGCAACAGTTGAAACTGTAGAAGCTGTTGCTGTTGAAGCAACTGACTCTTGCTGCCAGGCGAAAGACTCTTGTGCTACTGCTTGCGATAAGAAAGCTGATTGCACAGAAAAGAAGGAATGCTGTGATAAAAAGTAATCTATTGATTTAGAACGATAAATTAAAAGGGGGTATAGTGTGTCCGCACTATGCCCCCTTTTTCTGTTTGATGAAATACGGGGCTTTATTAGTAATACTTTTCTGCTAATAACCGACTTTAACTTATGAAATGAAATTATTTTCGATAAAAAAGTAACGTATTATTTGGTAGTACAGAAATAATCCATACCTTTGCACCGTCAAACTATAAAAGAGACAAAAAATGAATCAGATGTTTATACATATTCTACTATGCGGTATTATTATTCTACTATCAAAGGTTAGTGGAAGTGAGTGCTGCGCGTAAATGTGTATACTGAAAATATACGAAAGCCTTTCTCACTTCCAAGTGTGAAAGGTTTTTTTTTGAGCCAATAATAACATAAAATGATAGAAGATGGACAATAGGTTATTTATTTTTGATACCACCCTTCGGGATGGTGAACAGGTTCCGGGATGCCAGTTGAACACAGTGGAGAAGATTCAGGTAGCGAAGGCACTCGAAACTTTGGGGGTCGATGTAATTGAAGCCGGCTTCCCCATCTCCAGCCCGGGAGATTTTAATTCTGTGATTGAAATTTCTAAAGCGGTGACTTGGCCCACTATTTGTGCTTTGACCCGTGCTGTTCAGAAGGATATTGATGTAGCGGTAGACGCTTTGAAATTCGCCAAGCATAAACGTATCCATACAGGTATAGGTACTTCTGACTCTCATATTAAATATAAATTCAACTCCAATCGGGAAGAGATTATCGAACGCGCGGTAGCAGCAGTGAAGTATGCACGTCGTTTTGTGGATGATGTGGAATTTTATGCAGAGGATGCAGGACGTACGGACAATGAATATTTGGCACGTGTGGTAGAAGCGGTTATCAAAGCGGGAGCGACAGTGGTGAATATACCGGATACGACGGGTTACTGTCTGCCTTCCGAATATGGTGCAAAGATTAAATATTTGATAGATCATGTAGACGGCATTGATAACGCGATTCTTTCTACTCACTGTCATAACGATTTGGGAATGGCAACAGCAAATACGATTGCTGGTGTTCTGAATGGAGCCCGTCAGGTAGAGGTGACCATTAACGGTATCGGCGAACGTGCTGGAAATACCGCTCTCGAAGAAATCGCAATGATTATCAAGAGTCATCATGAGATCGATATTCAGACCAATATCAATACACAGAAGATTTATCCGACCAGCCGTATGGTATCCAGTTTGATGAATATGCCTGTCCAGCCGAATAAAGCAATCGTAGGTCGCAATGCTTTTGCCCATTCATCGGGTATCCATCAGGATGGTGTGTTGAAGAATGTAGAAACTTACGAGATTATCGATCCGCATGATGTAGGCATCGATGATAACTCTATCGTACTGACTGCCCGTAGCGGACGTGCGGCATTGAAGAATCGCCTGTCGTTGTTGGGAGTTAACCTGGATCAGGAAAAACTGGATAAGGTATATGAGGAGTTTCTGAAACTGGCCGATAAGAAAAAAGATATCAATGATGATGATGTATTGGTATTGGCAGGAGCAGACCGCAGCCAGAATCATCGTATTAAGTTGGAGTATTTGCAGGTGACAAGTGGTGTCGGTGTACGTTCGGTTGCTAGTCTGGGACTGAATATTTCCGGTGAGAAGTTTGAAGCTTGTGCGAGTGGTAATGGTCCGGTGGATGCTGCCATCAAGGCTCTGAAAAAGATCGTAGATCGTCACATGACATTGAAAGAATTCACTATTCAGGCTATTAGCAAGGGAAGTGATGATGTAGGTAAGGTTCATATGCAGGTGGAATATGATAATCAGATTTATTATGGCTTCGGAGCAAATACGGATATTATAGCCGCATCGGTAGAAGCTTATATTGACTGTATTAATAAATTCAAGGCATAAAGGAACAGCGAAAGTGGTATTGAAATACGTACCCTGCATTAATTATAAATCATACATAGTAAAAATAGATATAACAGATGAATACATTATTTGATAAAATATGGGATGCCCACGTGGTGACTACGGTGGAAGATGGGCCGACACAACTTTATATTGATCGTTTATATTGTCATGAAGTGACCAGTCCGCAGGCTTTTGCCGGATTGCGCGAGCGTGGCATCAAGGTATTGCGTCCGGAAAAGGTATTCTGTATGCCCGATCACAATACTCCGACACATGATCAGGATAAACCGATTGAAGACCCGATCTCCAAGACTCAGGTGGATACACTGACGAAAAATGCGAAAGATTTCGGTCTGACCCATTTCGGTATGATGCATCCTAAAAACGGAATTATCCATGTGGTAGGTCCGGAACGTGCACTGACACTGCCGGGCATGACGATTGTTTGCGGTGACTCGCATACTTCTACTCACGGTGCAATGGGAGCTATCGCTTTCGGCATCGGTACCAGTGAAGTGGAAATGGTACTGGCTTCACAATGTATCCTTCAGTCAAGACCGAAAACAATGCGAATTACCGTAGATGGCGAACTGGGTAAAGGAGTGACTGCGAAAGATGTCGCTCTGTACATGATGTCTAAGATGACTACCAGCGGAGCTACCGGTTACTTCGTGGAATATGCAGGTTCGGCCATCCGCAATCTGACTATGGAAGGACGTCTTACTCTTTGTAATCTGTCCATTGAAATGGGAGCACGTGGTGGTATGGTTGCTCCGGATGAAGTGACTTTCGAATATATCAAAGGACGTGAGAATGCTCCGCAGGGGGAAGCATGGGATCAGGCTATGGAATACTGGAAAACGCTGAAGAGCGATGATGACGCCGTATTCGATCAGGAGGTCCGTTTTGATGCAGCGGATATCGAGCCGATGATTACGTACGGAACCAATCCGGGCATGGGAATGGGAATTACGCAAAACATTCCTACTACGGAAGGAATGGGAGAGGCTGCACAGGTTTCTTTCAAAAAATCGATGGAATATATGGGATTCCAGCCGGGTGAATCGTTACTGGGTAAAAAGATTGATTACGTATTTCTGGGTGCTTGTACTAATGGCCGTATTGAGGACTTCCGCGCATTCGCTTCTCTAGTGAAGGGACGCAGGAAAGCGGATAATGTAATCGCATGGCTGGTTCCGGGATCATGGATGGTTGATGCACAGATTCGTAAGGAAGGAATTGACAAGATATTGACTGAAGCGGGATTTGCAATCCGTCAGCCGGGATGTTCAGCATGCCTTGCGATGAATGATGACAAGATTCCTGCAGGAAAATATTCAGTATCAACCAGTAACCGTAACTTTGAAGGTCGTCAGGGACCGGGAGCCCGTACTTTACTGGCCAGCCCGTTGGTTGCTGCTGCCGCTGCGGTGACAGGAGTGATTACCGACCCGCGTGAACTGATGTAATTTCAATCGTAATTTGTAAATATTTAAATTGTAAACAGAAAGATGGCTAAGACAAAATTTAATATAATAACAAGTACTTGTGTACCCCTTCCTTTAGAGAATGTAGATACTGACCAGATTATTCCGGCACGTTTTCTGAAAGCAACGACTCGTGAAGAGAAGTTTTTCGGTGATAACCTGTTTCGTGACTGGCGTTATAATGCCGATGGTTCCTTGAACAAAGATTTTGTGCTGAACGATCCTACATATAGCGGACAGATATTGGTGGCAGGAAAGAACTTCGGTTCGGGTTCCAGCCGCGAACACGCAGCCTGGGCGATTGCCGGATATGGTTTCCGTGTGGTAGTATCGAGCTTCTTTGCCGATATTCACAAAAATAATGAGCTGAACAACTTCGTACTTCCGGTAGTTGTTACTGAAGGATTTTTGCAGGAACTCTTTGACTCGATCTTTGCCGATCCGAAGATGGAAGTGGAAGTGAACCTTCCCGAACAGACCATCACTAATAAAGCAACGGGTAAGAGTGAACATTTTGAAATCAACGCTTATAAGAAACTTTGTCTGATGAACGGACTGGATGACATAGACTTCTTGCTAAGCAATAAAAATAAAATAGAAGAATGGGAAAACAAGGCGTCAAAATAGAGATCATGGACACAACGCTCCGTGACGGTGAACAAACCAGCGGAGTATCTTTTGTGCCCCATGAGAAACTAATGATTGCCCGTTTACTATTGGAGGATTTGAAGGTAGACCGGGTAGAGGTTGCTTCAGCACGTGTATCGGAAGGTGAGTTTGAAGCCGTGAAGATGATTTGTGATTGGGCAGCCCGCCGCAATCTGCTTCAGAAAGTGGAAGTGCTGGGATTTGTGGACGGTCATACTTCGGTGGACTGGATACAACGTACCGGATGCCGTGTCATCAATCTTCTTTGTAAGGGGTCATTGAAACATTGTACCCAACAATTGAAAAAGACTCCTGAAGAACATATCGCAGATATTATCAACGTAGTACATTACGCAGATGAACAGGATATCGGAGTGAATGTATATCTGGAAGACTGGAGTAACGGAATGAAAGATTCTCCCGAATATGTGTTTCAGTTGATGGATGGCTTGAAGCAGACAAGCATCAGACGTTATATGTTGCCCGATACATTGGGAATCCTGAACCCGCTGCAGGTGATAGAATATATGCGGAAGATGAAGAAGCGTTATCCGAATACCCATTTTGATTTTCACGCGCATAATGACTATGATCTGGCGGTAAGTAATGTGCTGGCTGCCGTGTTGAGTGGTGTCAGAGGACTGCATACTACGATCAACGGACTTGGCGAACGGGCCGGTAATGCGCCCCTTTCCAGTGTGCAGGCTATTCTGAAAGATCATTTCAATGCAATGACCAATATTGATGAAAGCCGCCTGAATGATGTCAGTCGGGTAGTAGAATCCTATTCCGGTATTGTAATTCCTGCCAATAAGCCGATTGTGGGAGAGAATGTCTTTACACAAGTTGCAGGCGTTCACGCCGACGGCGATAATAAGAATAATTTGTATTGTAATGATTTACTTCCCGAACGTTTCGGACGTAAGCGTGAGTATGCTTTAGGAAAAACAAGTGGAAAGGCAAATATCCGTAAGAACCTCGAAGATCTGGGACTGGAGCTCGATGAAGATGCCATGCGCAAGGTGACGGAGCGAATCATTGAACTGGGGGACAAGAAAGAATTGGTGACTCAGGAGGATTTGCCGTATATTGTATCGGATGTCTTGAAACACGGGGCGATAGGCGAGAAGGTCAAGCTGAAGAGTTATTTTGTAAATCTGGCTCACGGTCTGAAACCGATGGCGACTTTAAAGATCGAAATAAACGGAAAGGAATACGAAGAAAGTTCAAGTGGCGATGGTCAGTATGATGCTTTCGTACGTGCGTTGCGCAAAATTTATAAAGTGACGTTAGGACGTAAATTCCCCATGTTGACGAATTATGCGGTATCTATCCCACCAGGTGGACGTACAGATGCGTTTGTGCAGACAGTAATTACCTGGAACTATGACGAACAGGTGTTCCGTACCCGTGGACTTGATGCCGACCAGACGGAGGCTGCCATCAAAGCAACAATGAAGATGTTGAATCTACTTGAAGAATAAGTTGATTTTATTTGTTGCGATTCATCATTATCTGAACTATTTTTTATAAATTGTGCCGTTTGTTGATTGAAGACCAGATTAAACTTTAAAATGAATAATAATGAACATTGAAAAGAGGTGGGTGAAAATGATTTCAATGGCAGCACTTTTATTGATAGTCGTAAGTGCTTGTGATAGTGATGAAGATGTGGAGAGTGGTGACGAAGGATTATATCCCGGACGAATTGTTGATGTAAATTTGCAACTGGATCCGTTGTGGATTTATGAATATACGAATAGAGTAAGGGAGAAAGTCAATATATGTACGGGGAATGACGATAATAATACACCGGGATGGCAACCGGGAGATGAAGTAATAGTAAACTGTACCTTAATGGGTGAATCCAGAGAGGATTTTATTGATTACCAGTTTGCAACTTATGCCGTATATACTGAAACTAAGGGTGGAGTATATAAATGGAAGCTGGATTCCAAAAGACAATTATGTGTCAAACGGACGGTGGCTTCTCATGGAGTTGGCGGGGATATACCCGCTTATGATTTTGAACTAAAGATGGTAACGAATGACGGACGTCTGGTCATTCCCGACGGTGTGTCAAATTGCTGGATTAATGTTTATTATACTCCCGGTGAGAAAGTTTCCGATAAATGGGGATCTTATACTTGGCCTCTTGTACGTAAAGACACGTATGCAGTTGGAAATTATGGCAGATGGGGGGCTTCCCTAGCAGACTATGAAGTTAGAGAGGATATGAATACATTGGACTGGCATCCTCAGAGACTTGTCTTGTCGGGTTTTTGCTTACGAGTGATAACAGAACCGGGGGCAACAGTAACTCTTGCTTGTCCAAGGTTTGTTCCTATGGGATACCACCGTTATTCATCGGGACAGTATGAACCATTAGAAGATCAGACATTACCTGTTACTGCGGATATGAACGGAAATGCTTTCTTTTACGGTTGCTATGGTTACGACTATACTTTATTGGCTGAGGAATTTTCTTTTACTATTCGAACGAATACAGGAGAAAAAACGGTTGTTCCTGGTGATGAAATGAATATACATATATTAGAAGAGCATCGGTATGCATTTGATGCTTCCGATATGACAGAGATTAATTAACTTTGAGTAGTATAAAAGATAAAAAGAAAAGTAACATGGATTTTAAAATTGCTGTATTAGCAGGCGACGGCATCGGACCGGAGATTTCGGTACAAGGTGTAGATGTAATGAGTGCCGTTTGCGAGAAGTTTGGTCACAAAGTAAGTTACGAATATGCAATCTGCGGTGCAGATGCGATTGATAAAGTAGGTGATCCGTTTCCGGAAGAAACATATAAGGTTTGCAAGGATGCAGATGCTGTTTTATTTTCGGCCGTAGGTGATCCGAAGTTTGATAATGACCCTACTGCGAAAGTTCGTCCGGAGCAGGGATTGCTGGCAATGCGTAAGAAATTGGGATTGTTTGCTAATATTCGTCCGGTACAGACATTCAAATGCCTGATCCATAAATCTCCGTTGCGTGCGGAACTGGTTGAGAATGCGGATTTCATCTGCATCCGTGAGCTGACCGGCGGTATGTACTTTGGTGAGAAATATCAGGATAATGATAAAGCATACGATACAAACTACTACACTCGTCCGGAAATAGAACGTATCCTGAAAGTTGCTTTTGAATATGCAATGAAACGCAGAAAGCACCTGACTGTGGTAGACAAGGCAAATGTTCTGGCTTCTTCCCGTCTGTGGCGTCAGATTGCACAGGAAATGGCTCCCAATTATCCGGAGGTGACAACTGACTATATGTTTGTGGATAATGCTGCCATGAAGATGATTCAGGAACCAGCTTTCTTTGACGTGATGGTGACTGAAAATACATTCGGTGATATTCTGACTGACGAAGGTTCCGTTATCAGCGGCTCTATGGGATTGCTTCCTTCAGCTTCTACCGGTGAAAGTACTCCGGTATTCGAACCGATTCATGGTTCATGGCCACAGGCAAAGGGCTTGAATATTGCAAACCCGTTGGCACAGATTCTGTCTGTAGCTATGTTATTTGAATATTTCGACTGCAAAGAAGAAGGTGCACTGATTCGTAAGGCGGTTGATGCATCACTGGATGAAAACGTACGTACACCGGAAATTCAAGTAGCAGATGGTGCCAAATACGGTACAAAGGAAGTCGGACAGTGGATTGTTGACTATATCAAGAAGGCTTAAACAGATCATTCTGAATAAGATATATGGAGGCTGGATTCTTTAAACGGAGTTCAGCCTCTTTTTTGTTCATTCCGTTTCTTTGTTTTTTACTGAAGAAAATGAGTCCGTTGGGAGAAAAAACTAGTCGGACTGTTAAAAAGTAAAAGAGTAAGATATTTGCTAATGAAAAACAGTACATTTGCACAGATTAATACACAAGTGCTATGACAAAAAATTATCTATTCTTACTGTTGGGTTTGCTGCTTGCAGCGTGTAGTTCTGATGACAAAGACGAACAACCGATTTTAGTGACCAATGTTGTAATGCCTGCTTCGGGAACAGTATTCAAGCCCGGTGAAAAGGTAACGATAATGGCGAAAGGATTTCAAGACAATGATGAAATCATGTTCGATATTCGCTGGCCGCTTCAAGACGAAGTGCTGCATGAAGGATATGCTAAAGGGGGACGGGGTGTTATAACGGAAAAGACGGCTACGAGCATTACTTTTCTGGCTCCCGGACACTGGCCTGCTTCTACAACGGAGATCTTGTTACGCCGCTCCGGTCAAATGATGTCTTTAGGAAAGATTTCGGTGGCGGATGGACAGGCACCCAAAGATTTTCAGCTTTATGGTATCATTAATTCCCGCTCCAATACCCACCGTCCTCATGCTATCGAATACATCAATCTTGAAAAGCCTCAGACAGCAGAGATAGTACGACTTGCAGACAATCAGGATTTCTCTTGTGTAGTCAACCTTCCCGGAAGCTGGAGCCTTAGTGGAGTATGGACGAAGGATGATCGCCGTACGACCGGACTTTATGATCTTTCTATGAACTATTGGGAAAAACCGGGAGCTGATCAGCTTGTAACAATGGGGATAGCGACCGCTAACTCTGTATTTGGGGTATATCAAGGCGGAGACCGTTTATTTGTTAAAACAGTTAATGTGATGCCCTATACCAGAATGTATGTGCCGGAGAAACCTGATTATGGTTTTCTGCTGCCCGAAGGGATGAAGGCTGAAGCATTGTCACGTTATCCCTGTATACAAATGAGTGATGGAAATATACTCTGTTCGGCTGATAATGGCGATGGAACTTTTTCACCAGTAGTCTTGAACGGACAAAATATAGAAGAGAAAAGTATATATGTTGGCGAACCGATAGAGGCTGTGGCATTGATCCCTTTTTGGATAGTTAAGCCTGTAGAAGGTATGGGAGCGGCTAAATATACACGTGTTGGCGGATATATCGTATCGAAGAGAAATGGTGCGACGGCAGAGGAGGGAGATGGAACAGAATTTAGGCTATGGAACCCGACTACAAAGACGCTGGGCGAACCTTTCACCACATTCCCTAATGCTGCGTGTTCAGTAGCCACACTTGTTTCGGATGATTTTAAGAAACAGGAGCTTTATGTATTGTTTGATGGTAGTCGGAATGGGAGGCTGATTTATATGTATGATTTACTAAAAGGTAGCTGGGAATCATTATATCTAGGGGGCGGATTTCCTTATTCAGAAATCGTATTAGCCCGATAAGGTTATTACTCAGCTCTTCTCCGGGCTACTATGCACAAAGGCCCCTTCTCATGTTTATATGAAGCAATGGAAACAAACCCGGACTGCAAGAGTATGGATTTCAATTCATCACAAGAACGAATAATCATCCCGTCAATCAGATTTGTCCAGGTTTTGACTGACGGGTTATTCAGTTCGCAGCAAATCAGGAAATGTCCGTTCCGCTTTAATACCCGTGTCACTTCGGTGAATGCTTTCGGAAGATCGTTCCAAAAGTAAACCGTCTCGAAGGCAGTGACCACGTCGAACATTTCATCGGTATAAGGCAGCGTGTCTACCGTGCCTTGTTCTATAAAACAGCGGGTGGAAAGATATTTCTTGTTTTTCTTCTGTGCGAAAAGGACACTTTCCGGAGAAATGTCAATGCCGTATGCTTTTCCTTGCGGACAGCGACGCATCAGCTGTGTAAGATTGGCTCCGCCACCGCAACCAATGTCGAGCACATTCCATTCCTTATTCCATATTATATGTGACATTCCCCATTCGGAAAGCAAAGTGTGCCGTTTGTTCATTTCCCGGAGAATGACTCTTCCCCAAAAGCCTTCAGGCTTTTTGAGATTGTGGAATAACTTATGGATGATATTTCTTTTGCCCATGTTATAAACTAACTTTGCACGATGGAATAGATGATAATGCCTGCCAAAGTCAGCAATCCGGTATAGATCATAACTTCCGTTTGTTTCATTCCGGCACCCTTTCCAAGAGCAGGAATGTCTGATTGAAGTCGTGCCGTTAACTTGTGGGCGATAAAGTAGAACAGCCAGCCTCCGAATCCACCGATAATGGCTCCTGCTAATAAATCACCGGGATAATGCAATCCCAGATACAGGCGTGTATAAGAGTTGGTAAATGCCCAAAGCACTATAAATATGCTTAACCAGCGTTTGCGGAACAAACAAATCAGAAATATGGCAAGTCCGAAAGAATTAGCTGCATGACAAGAAGGAAAACCGAATCCTCCTCCTCGTCTTCCATTCACAATATAGACCAAATCCGCTATCGGATTTTCCGGATTGGAGGGACGCAGACGACCTACCAACGGACGAAGAAAACTATTGCACATCTGATCGGCAAACGTGATAGTGAGGGCGATCGCTACCACATAGCACAAAGCCACTTTCCAATGAAAATTCTTGAGCAGTATATATAAGATACTGGCATACATCGGGACCCATATAACCTTACCTGTGAATGCACTCATGAAGTAATCCCAGAAAGGCGAATGTATTCCGTTGAAGAACAAAAGCAGTTGGGTGTCTATATCCGAAAGAAATTCTATCATAAAATAAGTCGTATTATTAAAATATGGATTTGTCTGATCTTATCGCTTAGCCAGGTCATCATATAGTTTCTGAAGGAAGGCTTTTCCTTTTTCCAGATTGGCCCCTTTCTCTGTCCCTTCATCTATCTGGACGGTGTTGGCATCCAGATTGTACACTAATTGATTTTCCGCAGTCACCATGCCAAACAGGGTCGGTTCCGTGAAATATCCGAAGTGGGGAGAAGACGGGTTAAAGATATTCTTGCTGAAAGTAAAGTCATCGTGCGGCAATCCGAGCTGAGAAAGCAGCGTAGCGGCAATATCGATCTGCGAAGCGTATGTGTCTACCACTCGTGGTTCTTTTACGGCTCCTCCGATCAGTATTAGCGGAATTGTATGCCCTTCCAGCGGATTTTCTACCGGACGCGGGTAAGCTCCCAAATGATCCGGTACAAGTACGATCAGTGTATTCTTCCACATCGGTGTCTCCTTATACTGTCTCACAAAATCTCCTACGCAACTATCAGCATAGGCGAAAGCATTCAGCACTTTATCGTCCAACCGGTAGAACGGAACTTCAAACGGCTCGTGACTGCTTGATGTCTGTACGATTTTAAAGAAAGGTTCCTGCTGCTTCTCTTCTTTGAGGTCTTTCAGGAAACGTTGGAAAAGTGTATGATCCGGTGCTCCCCATTTACCCTGACGTTCGGACAAAGGAAAATCCGTCTCGGAGATAATCTTCTCAATACCCGATGAAACCAGATAAGAGCGCATATTGGTGAAGTCTGCATCCCCTCCGTAATAGTATTCCAAACTGTATCCGGCATTTTTCAGACTGCGAGGAATGGAAGGAAGTCCGTCCGTTTTCTCAGGATACTTCATTATGCTGGTACTTGGCTGACCGGGATAACCACTGATAATAGATGCCAGTCCTCGATCCGTCCGGAAACTGTTTGCGTAGAAATTAGTGAATAACACTCCTTCTTTTCCGAATTTATCCATATTCACTGCTACATTCGGCTGTCCCCCCATTGTTTCCATTAAGTGTGTAGAAAAACTTTCGAGGATAATAAAGATGATATTCGGGCGTTGAGTATTTAGAATTTGCGGGATACTGTCTGTTGCTGCCACAGGTTTATCCAGCATTTCGGCCAACAGGTCATCTGCAACTTTCGGGTCCATGAACCGATATTGCTTATCGAAATTGTTTTGATGGGTAGCAGAATACATAAAACTGAATGCCGGATTGATGGCTGCATGATTCATTCGTTGGTTTTGGCTATAGTATACTTTGCTCAGGTTCATTGTCGATACGGAAAAACCGCCACGGATAGGAATGAAGAGCGCAGCTGTCAGTAATAAAAGGACGAGAGATACATACTGCCGCTGATAAGGTATCTTCAACGGTGCTTTCTCCCGGATAAGTACGGCGTAGAAAATACCGTAGAGGATGGCTGCATAGATCAGCATAGCTAAGATTCCGAGTAATATGAACCAGAAGCTGACGCTTGCCATGGCATCTTTCGGAGATGAGAAGAAATAGAAGATCGGGGTGGCATCCAGCCGGAATCCCCAGAAACCGTATAAGCCCAGATCGATGATGAAGATGCAGGACATCACAAAAGCGATGATTCCGAAGTAACCTTGCCGGATGCGGCGTAGTATGGAAGATTTCGTCCAGGCGGAAGCGATAAGCAGGAAGCCCGGGATGGCAGTCAGATATCCTGCCAGTGAGAAATCCAGTGGCAAGCCGTGCCACATCACGCTGAAATAATCGCCGATTGAGGCGTCTGTATAGAGTTCATGGTAGTAAGCCATGAAAATAGGTTTTTGAAGGACAAACAGAAGAACGAACAAAAAATAAGTCGTGAGAAATTGCAGGATTCTCTTTTTCATATCTATAAACTTAAAAATATTGAACGGAGACAAAGGTACAATTCTTTTCTGTATCTTTGCGCATCAACCTGATAAAACGAGGTGAATGATGGCAAAAATTGCGAATAAATTAACAGATTTAGTGGGTAATACACCTCTAATGGAACTTTCCGGATACAGTGGAAAGTATGGTCTTAATCAGAATATTATCGCTAAACTGGAGGCTTTTAATCCGGCGGGAAGCGTAAAAGACAGAGTCGCTCTTTCTATGATTGAAGATGCGGAAGCCCGCGGGGCACTGAAACCCGGTGCCACCATTATCGAACCGACCAGCGGAAATACGGGAGTCGGACTGGCGATGGTAGCGACCATTAAAGGGTATCACCTGATATTGACTATGCCCGAAACGATGAGCCTGGAACGGCGAAACCTGTTGAAAGCACTGGGGGCGCAGATTGTGCTGACAGATGGTTTGGGCGGGATGGCTGCTTCTATTGCCAAAGCGCAGGAGTTGCGTGATAGTATTCCCGGATCTGTGATCCTGCAACAGTTTGAAAATCCTTCGAACGCTGCTATCCATGAGCGGACAACAGGAGAAGAAATCTGGCGGGATACGGATGGTGAAGTGGCAGTGTTCGTTGCCGGAGTAGGAACCGGAGGTACAATTTGCGGCGTGGCACGCGCCTTAAAAAAACATAATCCGGATGTTCATATCGTTGCGGTTGAACCTGCGTCGTCTCCCATATTGGCAGGAGGTCAGGCAGCACCACACCGCATACAGGGAATCGGGGCGAATTTTATTCCGAAACTTTATGATGTTTCTGTAGTGGATGAAGTGATCGGTGTGCCCGATGACGAAGCCATTCGTGCGGGGCGGGAATTGGCTGCAACAGAAGGTTTGCTGGCTGGAATCTCTTCGGGAGCGGCCGTATATGCAGCCCGACAGTTGGCACAGCGTCCGGAGTTCAGGAACAAAAAAATCGTTGCGTTGTTACCTGATACGGGAGAACGCTATCTGTCGACCGAGTTGTTCGCTTTTGATGCCTATCCTTTGGATTAATATTTGAATCATGATAAGAATTATTTTAATTTTATTTCTTAGCTTTCCGGTTGCCCTATGTGCGCAGACCTATCAGCAATTATCAGAAAAGGCAATTGAATATATCGAAATGGACAGTCTTTCCAAAGCCGAAGAACTACTGCTTCAGGCTTTGAAACTGGAGCCGAAGAATGCAAAGAATGCTATGCTTTTTTCCAATCTGGGATTGGTACAGCGTCGGTTGGGTGAATATGACAAGGCACTCGAATCTTATTCTTTTGCGCTGAACTTTGCTCCATTGGCAGTACCTATCCTGCTGGACCGAGCTGCGATTAATCTGGAAATGGGAAATACAGACCGTGCTTATACCGATTATTGTCAGGTACTTGACGAAGATAAACAGAATAAAGAAGCGCTGTTGATGCGGGCATATATCTATGTGCTCCGGAGGGATTACCCCGCGGCACGAATCGATTATAATCGCTTGTTGGAGATTGACCCGCAAAGTTATAGCGGTCGGCTTGGGCTGGCTACCTTGGAACAGAAAGAAGGAAAATTCAAGGAAGCGCTCGAAATTCTTAATAAGATGATTACGGCAACTCCCGAAGACGCGACTCTTTACATTGCCCGTGCAGATGTGGAACGGGAGATGAAGCATGAAGATCTGGCTTTGGTCGATTTGGAGGAAGCTATTCGTCTGAATCCTTCTTCGGCGGATGCCTATTTGTTGCGTGGTAATATTTATCTGACACAGAAAAAGAAAGCATTGGCTAAAATGGACTTTGAAAAAGCTATTTCGTTGGGCATACCTCCTGCTGATTTGCACGAGCAGCTGAAACAATGTAAATAAAAGACAAAACTTAAAACATATTACTACTAACTAATACCCAAACAGAAAATGAAACGTATTGTTTTTTTAGATTACGTGCGCGTGTTCGCATGTTTCCTCGTTATGGTGGTACACGCCAGTGAAAACTTTTATGGTGCTGCCGGATCTACGGACATGGCGGGACCGCAATCTTTTTTAGCCAGTGAAGCAGACCGATTGTGGGTGGCCGTGTACGACGGTTTCTCACGCATGGCAGTACCATTGTTTATGATTGTCTCTGCTTATCTGCTGGTACCGATGAAGGAGGGACAGACTTCATGGCAGTTCTACCGTCGACGCTTCACTCATATCCTGCCACCGTTTTTTATATTTATGATACTTTATAGTATCCTGCCGATGTTGTGGGGACAGATAGATAGCGAAACATCAATAAAGGATATGTCTCGAATATTGCTGAACTTCCCGACGCTTGCAGGACACCTTTGGTTCATGTATCCTCTGATAAGTCTTTACTTGTTTATACCTATTATATCTCCTTGGTTGAGTAAAGCCACTGCAAAAGAAGAACGTTTCTTTATAGGACTGTTCCTGTTATCAACGTGTATGCCGTACTTCAATCGCTGGTTTGGTGAAGTGTGGGGGCAGTGTTTTTGGAACGAATACCATATGTTGTGGTATTTCTCAGGTTATCTTGGATATCTTGTGTTGGCACACTACATACGTGTACACTTAAAATGGGATCGTTCCAAACGTTTCATTGTAGGACTCATTTCAATGGTTGCCGGGGCTGCGTTGACTATTTACTCATTCTATATACAGGCTATTCCCGGAATTACTCATTCTACCCCTGTCATAGAAATAGGATGGGCTTTCTGTACGATTAACTGTGTACTTCTTACAGCGGGTACATTCCTTCTCTTCACTTGTATAAACCGGCCGGAAGCTCCACGTTTCGTAACAGATATGTCGAAACTTAGTTATGGTATGTATCTTATGCATATATTCTGGCTCGGATTATGGGCGACAGTATTCAAAAATACGCTGGAACTGCCTACTGTTGCCGCCATCCCATGTATCGCAGTGACTACATTTGTCTGCTGTTATATAACGACAAAGATTATCTCGTTCATACCGGGCAGTAAATGGATTATAGGCTAAATGGATCGGATGTTCTTGAATTAAACAAAAAAGGGAAGCGATTGCTTCCCTTTTTGTTTACTCATCTTATTATATAGTCCTTTCTGATTACGCTTGAATAAGTTACTCTTTATTAAAGGTAAATCGATAGGGGGGGCAGCTTAATACATTATTATACAAACTGCTTAATCAGATTCACAAACTCTTTTCCATATTTCTTCTTCTTAAACTCTCCGATACCACTGATTTCTCCGAATGCTTCGATGGTAGTCGGCCGTGAAATGCTGAGCAGATGCAACACCTTATCCGATAGAACGATATATGCCGGAAGACCATCCTGATCGGCAATCTGTTTCCGCAATCCCCGTAGTGCTTCGAATAAATCTTCGTTTTCTCCACCGGGGATACCGAAAGGAAGTTCTTTGGCGATGACCACCTTCTTTTTTTTCCCTTTTCCTGTGACGATTTCTTCCCGATGAATCACGGCGAGCATTGCTTTCGCTTTTCCAAAAAGAATGTCACTTCCGCTTGGAGTGATCTTGAGATGGTTATTTTCATTGTAGGCAATTTCGAAATAGCCCAGTTGTAGCATTTGGAGTAAATAATCCTGCCAGTCACGAGGTGGTATGTCTCGCCCTGCTCCAAACGTCTTTAATTCCTGATATCCTTTTGCCGTAACTTCTGCCGAATAACTTCCACGAAGAATATCAATTAATATCCCTGTACTTATTTGTTGTTCTGCACGAGCGATGGCGCTCAACGCTTTTTGTACGATGACTGTACCGTCAAAGCGTTGTGGAGGGTTTTTACAGACATCACAGTTGCCGCAGTCTTCTGTTGAGGTTTCTCCGAAATAGCTCAGCAGAATTCTTCTGCGGCAGATGTCCGCTTCGGCGTATTGCTGCATACGTTGCAACTTTTCCAGATTGATCGTCTGTTGGTTGCTTTCTGTGGCGAATTTAGTTAACAGGATCAGATCGCCCAGTGAATAGAATAATACAGTGTCGCTTGGCAAGCCATCCCGTCCGGCACGCCCGATTTCCTGATAAAAACTTTCAATACTTTTAGGAAGATTATAATGAATAACCCATCGGACATTCGATTTGTCAATTCCCATACCAAAAGCAATGGTGGCGCATACTACCTGAATACGGTCATTAATGAAGTCATTCTGAGTCTCGTCCCGATGCTGCGGAGACAATCCGGCATGATAAACACCGCATCGGATTCCCTGCTTTTGCAGCATTTGTGCTACAGTTTCCGTTTTATTACGGCTCATACAATAAATGATTCCACTTTCTTCTCTGTGGCGGTGGATAAACTCCAGAATCGCTTTATTTTTCTCTTTTGCCTGAAAACCGCGTTTTACGTCCAGACTGATGTTGGGACGGTCGAAAGAAGAAATAAACGTCCGGGGCTGTATCAGATGCAACTGTCGGATTATATCCTCACGGGTTATTTTGTCGGCTGTTGCCGTTAATGCAATAATCGGAACCTGCGGAAACTGCTGATGGAGCATTCCCATTTGTGTATATTCCGGACGGAAGTCATGTCCCCATTGGGAAATACAGTGGGCTTCGTCAATAGCGAAGAGCGAAATACTCATATCCCGCAACAGATAGTCCTTTTCCGCTATCAACTTCTCCGGTGAAATATAAAGCAGTTTCAGGCGTCCTTCGATGCAGGCACGGCGGAGATTGGCATTTTCCGTTTCGTCATTGCTGCTGTTGAGTGCTCCTGCTGCGATGCCGTTGGCTTGCAACGTTTCTACCTGGTCTTTCATCAGTGAGATAAGCGGGGAGACCACTATAGCTGTACCTTCGGAGAGCAATGCAGGCAGTTGATAACAGATCGATTTACCTCCGCCAGTGGGCATCAGTACCAGTGAATCCTGCTTGTTCAGCAGGTGGCGGATGATTTCTTCCTGTAAGGACCGGAAGCTGTCATAACCGAAATATGATTTTAGAGTTTTTTTCATCAACATTTGTTTAAACTTTGTGGCAAAGGTACGCTTTTCTTTAGCAATCTTTATCATGTCTCGATTTATGTTTTGATTTAAATGCTCCAAGAGTTAAAGTTTCTTATTATTCACCCTTAATTCCTCTTTTTCAAGGTTTTTGATTGTTTTATTAGAAAAAAAATGCACAAAATAATTGTGTGTTTAAAAAAAAAGTAAGACATTTG
>ENA-ORNR01001886-ORNR01001886.1-human-gut-metagenome-genome-assembly--contig:-NODE-1886-length-18009-cov-2.879637_pt1 | contig 18009 bp, 7 predicted proteins | sample MGYA00242114_ERZ509020 | MGnify/ENA primary metagenome ERZ509020 (study PRJEB26280, sample SAMEA2338758) | human gut metagenome | biome: human gut; feature: human-associated habitat; material: faeces...
ACCGCGATCAGACCGCCGCAGACGCCATCCTTTGGGCCGGCTATGCGGGTCAAGACGCCGGTACGGCCCTTGGCGAGATACTCTACGGCAAGATATGCCCCTCGGGCCACCTGCCTATGACGTGGGAGAAGCGCTGGGCCGACAATCCCTCGGCCAATTGCTATTTTGACCCCGACGGAGACAAACATGTAGCCTATACTGACGGTATTTTCACAGGTTACCGCGGCTATCGTAGAAACGGCACCACACCGCGTTTCCCATTTGGTCATGGCCTTAGCTATACTACCTTCAAAATAGACAATCTGCATGCACGACAGGCCGACGACGGCTCAGTCATGATAACCGCTACCGTCACAAACACCGGTCGGTGCCGCGGTGCCGCAGTAGTCCAAGCCTATGTCGGTCAGGAAGATCCCCGCGTGGCACGCCCGGCCGAGGAACTGAAGGGATTTGTCAAAACCGACCTGCAACCGGGCGAACGCCGATTGATTGAGATACGTCTGCCCCACGAGGCATTCGCCTACTATGACACCGCGCGCCACAACTGGACTGTCGATCCCGGCATCTACCATATATCACTCGGGATGTCAAGCACCGACCTGCGCACACGCACGACTGTCAAAAAGAATGCTCTGACACGATAGTTGCACCGTTTGGCACTTTATTTACATCATATCGGTTCGCACCAATATAATTTTGCGGTAAAACCTTAAATTTTCTCCAAATATGAAAAGAATCTTTACCTCACTGGCCGCCTCGTGCATGGCCGTCGGAGCACTCTTTGCCGAGACTACCGTGGTATATCTGAACGGTACCGACGGCAAACAGACCAACGACGGCCTGACACCCGAGACACCCGTAAACACACTCACCAAGGCGTTTGAACGAATCGCACCCGAGAATGACGGCGTAATCGTAGTCATGGGCAAATTCACCCAAAGCGACAACTTCGCCCCCAACGCTCTGCGCCACGAAGCCACCATCACTTTCACACAAGTATATAATGGCGTGGACTACCGCGGCGACGATCACAAGGCCAATGCCTGGACCTTCACGAAAGGGCTCCGTATCGGACTTACAGCCAATACCCGCTTTGAAAATATCACGTTCAACCACGCCGGCGCCGACGGCAATCGGTTCGTGCTGATGTACGCAAACTATCATAAGCTCATCTTCGGTGAGGGAGTCGAGGTGCTCGGCGACTACGGCTGGACCAACCCGGCCACGTCGTTTACCCTGCTGGGCGGCTGTCAGGACAACGACAATAAGGCCAAGCCCGACATGTCGCCTTGTATCGATATTGCCTCGGGCGACTTCTACATAGGCATGTACAACCGCGGCATCAACACCAATTTCAAGAAAAACGACGAGATGCCCACCCACAAAGCCACTCTGAACGTAACAGGTGGCACAATTCACCGCTGCTATGCCGGCTCGATATTTATCTCGTCACTCGAGAACTGTCCCAAGAGCGGCAGTACCGAAATCAACATCTCGGGCGGCGACATAAAGCACCTGGCCCTCGGCACCGTGAAAAACAGCGGCTCAATGGACGGCACCGAGGTTGTGGTAAATATCTCGGGAGGCAAATTCCCCTATGATCAATGCTTGTTCATCCCTGCGCCTGAGCTCGATGCTGATACGCGCTTTGAACTCAATCTTACGGGCATGCCAATTGAAGACCAATACTCGCTGCTGAGCTACACCACCGCCAGCAAATTCGATAAGATCACGGCCGACATCCTCGTGCCTGAGAAGACTTTCGATTCCGCAGTAGAGGTACTCGGCGATGACTCGCAGATGCCCTACCGCCACTATACAACCCCCGGCGGCACACCGCAGCACCTGGTCCTGTATCTGCATGGCCTAGGCTCGCGGGGCACCGACAATAGCCTCCATGTCTGCGGCACAGGCGCAGCTCCGCTTTACCGCATACAGAATGCCGGCGAAAACATGATTATCCTTGCACCCCAGTTGCCCGCCGGCGCACAGTGGCTCAGCGGAGCAGGAGGCTTCACTTTTGCTGGCGAGGCATCCAAATATCTCGACGCCGCAGTATCCCTGGCCAAGAAAACCGCAGCCGAAAACAACATATCGGCCGACCACATGTATCTCGTGGGAAGTTCCAATGGCGCAGCTGCCATCTGGCATTTGCTCAACCGTGCTACTCCCGACTTCGCCAAGGGTATGCCCATCGCCGGGTATGCTGAAGAAAGCACCGACATCGATGCCCTTGGTACCAACATAGCCCCCTCGCTCATTTGGGCGTTCCATGGCACCGATGACACCACTATCCCGGTCGGTTTCATGCAGGCCGCCGCTCCCCGTCTCAAAGAACTGTCCAAAAACTTTGAATACACCGAGTACGAAGGCGCGACTCACAACAATATCTACGCGCTGGCTGCACAGACTCCGGGCGTAGCCGACTTTTTCTTCAAAAAAGCGCCGATAAGCGGTATCAGCGACGTCCCTACCGGTGATGTGAGCACCGAAATCACCATCGACGGCAGCCGTATCAATGTCATATCTGACGGTCCAGTGGTCCTCTACAACCTCGCGGGCGCCACTATCGGATCGGCCAGCGGTCCGACCGTGTTTGACAGTCTGCCTGCCGGCATGTATATAATATCTACCGGCAGCAAAGCATACAAAGCCGCAGTACGGTGACTCAAACTCACATATCGTATAATCCGACATGACTAAACGCGCCGCAGAATGTCAGCTGGCACTCTGCGGCGCCAATTTTATTGTAATATTTGATTCAAAAGTTCTATCATTGCAGCCAAGATTTAGTTAGTTTTGCAACAAATAGCAGTATATATAGCCTTAAATCCGCAAAATTCCAATGAAAAATAGCAAAACGATACTGTCGATACTGACAGCCGGGATTGCTCTGGCGGCCTGCGACAACAGTACTGACGACAATCGCAGCCTCGACTACACCGAGCTTCAGGTCAATCTCGCCGGCACAGCGGGCGAGGCTCCTCTGCCCGCGGGTACCCGCATAGGCGTGTTTGCCGACTGCTCACGCCATGAAACTGACCGTCAGACACTGGCGACGAATGTCCCCTACATAGCCTCCGGCCAAGGACAAATGATGCCCGACGACGGGGCGACCATAACCACGCTCCGGGCCGACCACGCATGGCAGCTCCTTGCCTACTATCCCTACGACCCGGACTATACCGATCCTACCGCCATACCTGCCTCGGCGCCTGCCATGCAGACCGTCGATGGAAGTGACAATGTGACGGGGCTATATGTGGCTGCCGACAGAGTGACGACTGTTATCCCTACCGTGCAGATGAAGTTTGCCAACATTTTCGCCTCGCTGCGCCTCGACATCGCATCGGACATACTCGACATAGATGGTGGCTCAGTCATCAGGTCCGTCACTGTCGAGGCCGCCGACCCGAGTGCTTTTGACAGTTATCTGGCCGTGGCGGGCACATACAATTTAACAGACGGCACATTCACTCCTGACCTCTCCACGGCATCACGGCGCATTACGGTAGACTTGGGTGCCGACGGGCGACGCATCACAGCCAGCTCGATGCCGGTAGATATATCCGTCTCTCCGTTCACGGTACCGGCCGGTGGGCTCAACATTACTGTAACCGCGCCCGACGGCACATCCAGAACCAGTACGGTGATGAGCACCGGGAAATACGTCGGGCAGCGTCTCGAAGCGGGCCAACAGTACAGCGTGGCGGTAAGCGGATTTGAGGACGATGGAATCGAACCGGTGACCTTCCCGCTCACGTGGCCCCTGGGCAAACGAGACGGCAAGCAAGCGTTCACAGCAGCCCTGCAGCCCCGCTGGCTCAGCGAGGGCTACTGGACCGCTTCACAGCCACAGGCATACATACAGTGGACCAAAATGTCGGATCCACTCGATGATACAAAGCAATACTTCGAGATTGTAAATGTGAATGACATAAGTTCACCCGGAGTCAAGGGCGTCTGGACCGGCGATTATTACGAACTCGTAATACCCGTGCGCCGCTTCAAGGCAGGTACGACTCTGTCGCTGAGCTTCCCGATGTACGGACGCCAGCATCCTGTGTTCTACGATATCGAATATCTCGACGGGAACGAGTGGAAGTGTAATCGTACCGAGTTGACTTCATACGACGGCCAATTCAAACGCGACTGCACCTTTGCCGCCGGCTACCACACGACTATCGTGCGCCATAGCATGACATTTGCAAATGCGGTAAACAGCGGCATCATCCGTATGCGTGTCAAGGTCGCAGACGGCAGCATAGTAGCCAAGGATGAGAAGAGCTGCGTCACCACACCCGCCCCATGGAAGACAGGCACGATTTACGGCGCGCCGTTCTACTTCTATGACCGCGCCGGCCTCATGTGGGCCATCACTGTCGAAATGAACTGACCCGCATATTCCCCGAAGAGTCATTGACACCCGTTAATACGCATAATATCCTTGTAGTCGTGGCCGCGATGCTCACAGCATTCGCGCCACGGCTGCATGGCTATGACATACCGGGGCCGCTCCAGGTAGAGACCGAGTTTTATTTCAGCCACCTCAACACGGCGAACAGCGATTTATCGTTCAACTGCGTGAACTGCCTCTGCGAAGACTCGTTAGGCTATATATGGGCAGGTACCTCCGACGGACTCAACTGCTACGACGGCACGCGTATACGATCGTTTCACAAGGAAGAGCTGGGGCTGAGCTCTTCGTTCATCGTATCGCTCCATTTCCATGACGGGCGCCTGTGGATCGGCACAGACAACGGGGTGACATACTATGACTACCGGACCGGACGCTTCATACCGTTCAGGCTCACGTCGCCCCAGGGTACCGCCGTCAGCGGCAAAGCCACTGTTATCACCTCAGATCCCGGCGGAAATATCTGGATTGCCGTAAACGAACACGGTCTGTTCAGATATACTCCCGGCACGGGACGCCTGGTCAGCTACTTCGGGGGCGAGCGCCGACTCCCGGCCAATATCAGGTGTATGGCATTTGACCGCGACGGAAACGCCCTGCTCTCGCTGTATTACAACAATCTGTACCATGTTGACTGGAAACGGGGGAGCATCACCCCGGTAAAACTGAATGGCGACCCGCGATATTTCGCGAAAGACAACGTTGTGGCGATCACCATAGCCAACGACACCACCATATACGCCGTGAGCTCAAACCGGGGGCTCGTGCAACTGTCACCCGGAGGAGCAGCACATGTACTCACACCGCAGATTCCCATACACGACCCACAAGGGTGTTTTGTTACCGACGCCGACGTATGGATACCTGCCATCAACGGCCTGTACCGCTATAACCGCAGCGACGGAGAGTGCGCCGTCCTCGACAACGATCCGGATCTGTCCTCGTCCATCTCCGACTCATTCGTGATGTCAGTAATGCTTGACAGCCGCGGAGGCCTGTGGTGCGGCACAGCGTCGGCAGGGCTCGACTATACCGAGGTATCCACGCGTCGTTTCAAGCGGACGGTACTCAAGGTTCACGACTCCCGCCGCAACGCCAAGGTACACAGCATAGACATCGACCGCCACGGCTCGGTATGGTGCGCCACAGCTCACGGCGGCCTCATAAAAGTCGAGCGCACCGGAAAAGCCTCCCGCTTCATGCCGGAAATAGTGCCGTCGGAAACTTTCGACGTGCAGTTTGCCGGCGACGAGATGTGGGTTGTAGCCATAAACGGCATATACCGCATCAATCCCGATACCGGGCGACATACTTTCTACGATCGGCTCGCCGACGAAGGCAATCTGCGCGAGGCAAAATTCGTACGCGTGCGGACCTGCTCATCGGGCGATATATATATCCTCACGACCTTGGGGCTGTATCGTTACGATCACGACACCGACATGTTTATCCAACTGCCCGGTCTAAACGAGTGCTACATCACCGACCTTGCCGAGGACGACTACGGCCATCTATGGCTGTCGACATTCGCGCATGGACTCATCTGTTACGACCCGGCGCGACACCGGATACTGTCGCACCGCCGTCATATTTGCGACAATACCGCCTCGCTGCCCACCGACAAGTTGCTGAGCGTGATGGTCGACAACGATGGCACAGTATGGGCATGTACCTTTGGCGCGGGCATAGTCCGCTTTGACACCGACAGTACTTTCACTGTATTTGACCGGCGCATATTCGGCGACCGGGTTGCTGCCGATGTCGCATACCAGCTATTCCAGGACAAAACGGGCCGCATGTGGGCTACTACCTGCACAGGGCTACTATGTTTTGACCCCGCGGGGACTCGGGCCGTATCGTTCCGGCGACGGCACGGTCTGCTCAATGAAGATTTTGAGTTCACGCACGGTACCATCACCCGCGACGGCTCACTTTATCTATGCTCGTCGGAGGGATTCGTCAGTTTCAGACCGCAGTTGTTCGGACGTCGTCCCGACAATTCCAGGCTCGTGCTTACGGCCCTGCGTATCAATGGCACGACGGTTAGCGCCGGTGTGGTCGGCTCGCCTCTTACCCGCGCAATCGACCTTACTGACGAGATTTCCGTATCACATGACAGCGACAATATAGAAATCGATTTCTCCCATATAAACTTCGCCGACGAAGACGCCTCTCCAATATCGTACCGTCTCGCCGGCTCCGACGACCGCTGGCACCCCGTACCTACCGACGGCACATTGGTCTTCGCCGGCCTCGCACCGGGCAAATACACACTTGAGTTCAGGCGCGAGTGCATCGACGGCACCACAGCGGCCGACGTACATCCCCCGCTCAGAATCCGCATGACGGGGCCATTCTACAATAACGGGTGGGCGTGGCTCGTATATGCGTTGCTGACTATCTGCGCGGTAAGCATCTCTTACCGCATTTCTAACCGCCGCCGTATACGTCTCGCACAAGAGCGTGAGCGACAGATAACCCGCCAACACGAAATAGAGGGCTATAACGAAAAAGTTGCCATGATCTCATCCTTAGTCAACAAGATACGGACCCCGCTCGCACTCATCCGCAATCCTCTCGCCAACATCATGCGCGGCGACATAGACACCGATATGGCCGAAGACATTATGGTCGTACGCGACGGTGCCGACAAATTGTCGGCGGTAATAGCTGAATTTGTCGGCAGTACCGCCGACACAGAGGATATTTCGGAGGAGTCTACACACCCCGACAATATTCCGGAAATCTGTCCGCAGACAATGACCGCACCGGAAACAGTCGATGACGGAAAGCCCGAGGCCGCCCATCTGATTATGCTCATAGAACCTGTCGCCGACATGTTTGCCGATATCAAAGGCGCACTTAAGAGCCGTTACCGTGTGCTGGTCGTGCGCTCAGCCGATTTCGCGCTGGAGCTGTTGCACAAGAAGCCGGCCGATCTGCTCATCATCCCCGGCAAATCCAAGGGCAAGACCGCAGCCGACATTAGCCGCGCAATAGCAGCCGACGGCGCACTGGCCGACATCCCGATCATAGCCATACTGGCCTCCGGCGATACGGAGGGCGCAGTTGAGGCGATGCAGGGCGGTGCGGCCCAGGTGATTGCGGTGCCCTGTCCCACAGACTATGTGATGGCGTGCATCGATTCCGTACTACGCCGCAGTCTCAACCGCGAACAACACCGCACATCCTCGCTGATGGTACTCAATGGAGGCAGTATTCTGCAGCTCTCTGAGGAGGATGCCGACTTTTTGCGGCGGCTCGACGCTATTGTGATGGAGAATATCGGCGAGGCGGACTTCAGCAACGAACAGCTTGCCCGTATGCTGTGCATGAGCAAGTCGACTCTGATGCGGCGTATGAAGAGCGTACTGTCGACCACCCCCAAAGACTATATCCTGAACAAGCGCCTCGTTATGGCCGCCGAGATGCTCAGGCAATCAAATTGCCGTGTCAACGAAGTATGTTACGCCGTAGGTTTCAATACTCCGTCGTACTTTGCCAAGTCATTCAAACGCGCCTACGGCGTACTGCCGTCAGAGTACCGCAGCACTGATGAGCCGCCCCAATGATGATGCATACGGTCCATTGAGAGCTACATTTGGCGGTATGACTCTATTCTTACATCGATTGCCACTGTTGTTCTATGTCCCGGCTCAGACCCTCCCGTATCTTTGCACACACATTCAATCCATACGGCTTATTATACTGCAACCTTAAATCAACGAAAACACAACAATCAATGGTCTATGAACAATCCATTTAAAATAATCATATCTCTGTCGCTGATGCTATGCTCGGTCGTGGCTGTCGCACAGACAAGAATCACCGGCCACGTAACCGACGACGGTGGAGAGCCGCTGCCGGGAGCGACCGTCGCGATCGAAGGTCGCGATGGCGCCGCAGTCACTGACGCCGACGGTCGCTTCTTCATCGACGCCCGACAGGGCGAGTCGCTGCGTGTGTCGTATGTAGGATTCCAGTCAGCCAAGGTCAGGATAGGCACCGCCACCGACTACAATATCGTGCTCCACACCGACAATGCTCTGCTCGACGAAGTGGTGGTCGTAGGTTATGGGGTTCAGAAAAAAATCAATGTCACCGGCTCGGTATCGTCCGTCGACTACTCGCGCGAGGCAGCCTCACGCCCTATTTCCACGACAGCCCAGGCTCTGGCAGGAGCCTCTGCAGGTGTCAACGTGTTGCAATCGGGCGCACGGCCCGGCAATGAGAACGTGTCGGTACGCATCCGCGGTATCGGCACCCTCAACGATGCCAGTCCCCTGATCATCGTCGATGGATTCGAGGGATCGCTCTCAAGCGTCAACCCCGACGATATCGACAAAATCTCGGTACTCAAGGACGCCGCTTCCTGTGCCATATACGGCAACCGCGGCGCCAACGGCGTAGTGCTCGTAACCACCAAAAATCCACAGCACGACAATTTCAGCATACAGTACAGCGGATTGCTGTCAGTCAGCGAGCCGGCACACCACTTCAGCACCATGTCTGACAATGCCGCCTACATGGAACTGATCAACGAATCGGCAGACAATGTCGGCGTCAACCGCCCCTACTCCCAATCTATCATCGACCTGTGGCGCGAAAAATCCAAATATCCCGACGAAATCTCCGAGTCGGGATACCCCAACCGCGTCGCATACCCCAATACCGACTGGATGGACGCCATGTACGACGAGGGCCGTATATTCCAGCGCCACAATCTGTCGGCCTCGGGACGCACCGGGGGCACAGCCTACCTCATTTCGCTGTCTTATGTCGACAATCCCGGCATCATGAAGGGTATGGGAGCAAAAAAATACCAGGCCCGCGCCAACATCACCTCGCGCCTCAACCGCGTGGTGGAGATAGGCACCCGCATGTGGGGATTTCACCGTACACGCGAACTCAACGACTTCGACGGAGCCTCGGGCATGCTCTCGCGCGGCGTACCGTCGATATATCCCTTCTACGACGGCAAATACGGCTGGATGGAAAACCCCGAAGCCGACTCCAACTCCCGCAACAACCTGTACTTCATCAACCGTTTTGACGGCGAGACCAAAGACTCACACTTCAACGGCAGCGTATTTGTCGACCTGCATATACCCTACGACTTCAAGTTGCACACATCATTCAACTACGCCCGCACCGACACCGAATACAAATACTACGGCAAAACCTGCAACGCATTTTCATTCCGAAAAAACGACTGGGCCTACCACTACGACAACCTCGACAACATCGCCATGCGCGAGACGAGCGACTTTGCTTACCGCTGGACATTCAACACCGTCCTGTCCTGGCATCACTCCTACGGACGAAACGACATCACCGCCCTGGTCGGCTTCGAGGCAATGTATTACAACTGGCACGAAACCACGGCATCCAAGACAGGGTTTATCAATGATGCCCTCACCGAGCTGAAGAATCTCAAGGACATGCACGACATCAGCGGCAGCCGCACCGACTACTCCACCGCCTCGGTCTACGGTCGCGTAACGTATGCGTGGGCGAGCCGTTACCTCTTCGAGGCCAATCTGCGACACGACGGCTCGTCGCGATTTGCCCGGCGCTCGCGCTGGGGCACATTCCCCTCGGTATCGGCCGGATGGCGCCTGTCCGAGGAGGCTTTCATGCAATCGCTTTCGCCCGTTCTGTCCAATGCCAAAATCCGTGCCTCATGGGGCAAACTCGGCAACAGCAGTATAGGAAACTATGAATATCTGGCCACCTATGCCACCGGATTTGACTATGTTTTCGGCAACAAAGTGAACGCAGGCACGGTAGCTTCGCTCAACAACGACCTGCTCGGCTGGGAAGAGACCACCTCCACCGACATCGGCGTCGACCTGGGATTTTTCAACAACCGTCTCACAATCGAGGCCGACTGGTACAACCGCCACACATCGGGCATTCTCTACCGCGCCCCGATACATCTCACCGTAGGAGTCAAGGATCCGCCATTCCAGAATCTGTGCGAGATGAGCAACCGCGGAGTGGAGCTCACCGCCGCATGGCATCATCGGGTGGGCAAGGTCAATTACAGCGTGTCGGCGAATTTCACCCGCAACTACAACAAGGTATCGTCGTACCGCGGACCGCTCGAAGCCGGATGGGTCACTGACGAAAACGGTTTCCGCACGTATTACTCCAATATCGGCGAGGTATCAACCAAAATCGATGCCCAGCGACGTACCATCGAGGGGCGCCTCATCAACGAGTATTATCTCCTGACCCCATACAGCGGCGACGGCTCGCATCGTTTCGCCGACGGCTCGGTAAATCCGGGCGGCGGCCCGCGTAACGGTATGATACGCACAGAAGCTGATCTGCAATGGGTACGCGACATGGCGGCCAACGGCAATGTATTCCTCCCCAACCGTACTATCGGCAAGAAAGGCATATGGTACGGCGATTACATTTATGCCGACGTCAACGGCGACGGTGTATACGGCAACGACAACGACTACACTTTCCAAAATATATCCAAGACGCCCAAATACTTCTATGGCCTTCAGGCCGACGCGCAATGGAACGGTTTTGACTTCTCCATGCAGTGGGCAGGCGCGGGAGGGTTTGCCATGTATTGGTACTGGCTCGGCTTCAACTCGACCGCTACCCGCACAGACCTCAACATCCCCACGCATATAGCGGCCGACCACTACTTCTACGATCCCGACAATCCGACCGACCCTCGTACCAACACGTCGGCCCGCTACGGACGCCTCACACTCAACGCCGGCTCCGACCAAAACGGCTCTGTGCCGTCTACTGCATGGCTATACCGCGCCGACTATCTCAAACTGAAAAACGTCACGCTGGGCTACTCTCTGCCACGCAATATCATACGCCATGCCGGCATACAGGCACTGCGCTTCTTTGTCAGCGGCGAGAATCTGTGCTGCATCACCGACTACCCGGGCATGGATCCTGAGTTTGACAGCGCCACCAATTATTATTCCAGCCTGCGCCAATGGTCATTTGGCCTTTCAATTAAATTCTGATTCCTATGAAAAAATTGCATATCGCGGCCGTCATGACTTTCTCGATGGCATGTGTCGGCTGTAATGATTTCCTCGACCGCACGCCTTATACCGAAGTCAGCAGTGTCGCCGCATTTTCTACGCCGGCCATGGCCGAAACAGTTGTGACTGGTGCATACGCCAATCTTCGTGCGGAGTACGGCAATGTCAACGGCATCAACTTTGACGCACTCGCGTCTGTACTCGACCCGCGCGACAATACTCTGGCCGACAGCTATGCTTATCTGCTGGGGACAGCCCAGCCAAGCGCCGGAATGTTTTCCAACCGCTGGAAACGCCTCTATGAGGGCATCAACCGCGCCAATGATGTCATAAACCACATCTACTCAGTCCCCGGTATGGACGACGCACTCAAGGCACGACGCGCAGCCGAGTGCAAATTTCTCCGTGCTTATGGCTATTACCAGCTGAACGTGCTGTGGCGCGGTGTGCCGATATATCTGGAAAATCTCTCGGATGCGGAATATACACGGCCCCGCAACACTGAGCAAGAAGTGTGGGAACAGTGTATCACCGACCTGTCGGACTGTATTAACTGCGAATCAATTCCCGACCGTCTCACAGCCAGCTCAGCCGACTGGGGACGCGCTACGCGTGCGGCGGCACTGGCTCTGCGCGCCAAGGTATATATGTGGCAGAGCCAGTGGGCCAAAGCCGAGGCCGACCTGCGCATGGTCGGCGAACTGGGGCACTCGCTGTTCCGGGGGGCATACGCCGACCTGTTCACACTTGACAATGAACACTGTGATGAAATGATTTTCAGCATCACCATGACCGAGCTGGCGGGCCTGGGAAGTGTGATGCCCGACATCTATGGCAACCGCTGCACTGCCGGCTACGGTCATGGCCAATACTTCGTTTGCCCCGGATTTGTCGATTCATTTGAGTGGGCCGACGGCCGACCATTTGACTGGGACGAGGTCATACCCGGCTATACCGACTTGTCACCGCGGGCCAGGAGCGTTTTTTTCCTTCGTGACAACATCACTTCCGAAGAATTGACCACGGCTCAGAACGCCGGAGCCGATCTCTCCAAATATCTTCCATCGGGCAACGAAGCCCGCGTCGAAGCAGCATACAACGGCCGCGACCCGCGCCTCGCAGCAATCGCCATCGCCCCCGGTGCCGACTATATGGGTGGCGCCACCGGCAGTCCGCTGCCTTATCGCCTGCGCTATCCGTACCGATCGGTCAATGCGCCCTCATTTGACATCCTCACCGACCAACCCTCGGCCTACCGCTATCCGATACGCAAGTTTGTGCCTGCCGGCGTCACCATCAAGAATCCGACCTATAGTCCGCTCGACGTGCCGGTATTCAGATACGCCGGAGTACTGATCGACCTGGCCGAATGTATCAACGAGCAGGGCCGTGTCGCCGAAGCAGTCGCTGTGCTCAACGCTGTACGTCGACGCGCCGGTGTGGCCGAGCTCAACTCTCCCGGCAATGTCCACACTGCCGTGACTGATGTCGACGACATGCGTCTACGCATCTACAAAGAGCGTCGCTGGGAACTGGCCGGCGAATGTGTGCTCTATTACGACGAGCTGCGCCAAGGAACCTGGAAAGATGCAAAGTTTGCCCCCGGCAACGGAATGACTGAAATCTGGGGAGAATGCTCGCGCCCCTATCGCTGGGGAGGAGATGGATATGATGTGTGGCCCATACCGCGTGTGGAACTCGAGAAAAATCCCAACCTCACTCAGAACAAGGGTTGGTATTGATCTAACCATAATACGACCATGAAAATACATATTAAATTACTACCTCTCTTGGCGGCAATCATAGTCATGGGATGGAGCGCCACGGCACATGCCGTCGTGACGGCCCGCGAAGGTACCATAACTCTGCCCACCTATCTGCTGGGAGAGCCCGAGAAGGCTCCCATATTCCAGCGCGACTGGTCGTACCAGCGTGCTCGCCGCAGCGTGTATCCATATGTGCTCAACGACAATATGACGACATGTCGCGCAGAGCGGACATACAAGGCACTGTATCTCGAAAATGAATATGTGGAACTCTGCATACTCCCCGAGATAGGGGGACGCCTGTTCTACGCCGTGGACAAAACCAACGGCTACGACATCGTGTATCACAATCATGTGATAAAACCCGCCAACGTCGGCATGACGGGAGCCTGGATTTCAGGCGGTATAGAGTGGAATGTATTCCACCATCACCGCGCCACCTCTCATGCGCCGGTAGATTACCGCATCGTCGACAACTCTGACGGCAGCAAGACAATATGGGTCGGTGAGACCGAGCTGCGCCACCGGATGTCATGGGCCATCGGAGTCACACTCGAGCCCGGCCGATCGTATATAGTAATCGACGGCAGGCTCATCAACAGTACATCCGATGACAACTCTATGCTGTATTGGTCCAATATAGCCACACATGTAGATGAGAATTACGAGATTATATTCCCACAGTCGACACGTTTCGGTACATTCCACTGCAAGAATACGTTCATGCACTGGCCTGTCTCGCATGAGTCATTCAATGGCATAGAAGAGTATCGCAACAATATCGACGCCCGCTGGTGGAAAAATCATTTCATGTCAAACTCCGTTTTTACCTGGGACCGCATCGAGGACTTCATCGGAGGCTATGACCACGGCCGCCATGCCGGTACAATGATCACAGGCAATCACCATATCGTCAAGGGCGGGAAATTCTGGCTCTGGGGCCCAAACTCCATGTGGGATACCAAGATTCTCACCGATACCTCGGGCCATTACATCGAGCTGATGGTAGGCGCCTATTCAGACAACCAGCCCGATTACACATGGATCGCTCCCTATGAAGTCAAAACCTTCCGTCACTATCTCTACGGCCTGCGCGAAATCGAGGGAGTGAAGACCGGCGACAAGGACTTCGCCCTCAACCTCGAAGTGCGCCCCGGGGCCAAGGCCCTCGTGGGTGTAAATTCCACGGCACGCGCCGACGGATTGCGCCTTATACTCCGTGCCGACACCTGCGGCGAACTTTTCAACCGTGTCATTGCCGTGGCTCCCGACCGGCCGTTCAAGACCGAGGTGCGGCTCCCTGCCAATATCCCGGATACTGCACTGACACTGTCACTGCTGACCGCCGACGGCAAATGTCTGCTCAGCCATTCACCGCTGCACAACGACCCCGATGAGCCTCTGCCACAGATTGTGGACCGTCCCAAGCGTCCGGCCGACATCGTATCGGCCGAGGAATGTTATCTGGTAGGGCTTCGCAATCTACAGTTTCACAATCCGTTTGTCGATCCGACCGATTACTTTCTCGAAGTCCTGCGTCGCGACTCCTCCGACATACGTTCAAACACCCGCATGGGCGTGTGGTGTCGCCAGCACGGCGACACGGCGGCCGCCAAGCGTTATCTACGGCGCGCAATCGCACGTCAGACCAAGGATTATACCCGCCCCGCTGACTGCGAGGCACTGTACAACCTGGGGCTGATTCTCAAGAATGAAGGCCGGATAGAGGCCGCTCTCGACACGCTCTATCGGGCCGTGTGGGACTACAACTACAACTCCCCTGCCAATTTCCAGCTCGCCCAGATCTACAACTCCATGGGAGACACAGCAATGGCTATGGATCGCATTGATGAAGCAATCGCGTACAACAACCGCAATCTCAATGCCCGATGCCTGCGGACATCCCTGTTGCGCGACGCAGGCCGCTTGGACGAAAGTACCGACGAGGCGCGCCGAATACTGGAGTTCGACCCGCTCAATATCTACGCCGCGCATGAGCTCGACCTTATGGGGCAACGCGGCGAGAGCCGCGCGCTCATGCGCGATGACTCACAGAATTATCTGGAACTTGCCATATCATATCTCCACAACGGCTATCGCGACATCGCCCGCGGTATACTTTCCAGAGCCGACAGTCTGTGCACTTCTCCTGTCATCAAAATGTGGCTCGCATATATGGCACACTGCGACGGAGACCCTACCGGCGCGGCAACACTCTATGCCGACGCCCTGGCACAGCCGGTAGATTACGTGAACCCCTCGCGGCTTGAATCGGTACCGGCCATCGAGACCGCCATGATTTATGCTCCGGACTCATACAAACCACACTATTATCTGGGCAATCTGTGGTATGATAAAGATCAGGCCAAAGGCATCGCCCACTGGCGCCGTGTCACTGAAATGGAGCCCGGCATGGCCATGGCCTGGCGCAATTTGGGATGGGCCTGCTGGGTAGGACGGAATCCGGACCTTGACAAGGCCGCCACATATTATCTCCGCGCTGTAAATCTCGCACCCGACCAAGCTCTGTTCCTCGAGGAGCTCGACCAGGTCTACGAGGCCAAAGGTGAGGATGTGCGAGTACGTCACGCGCTGCTCAAGAGCCGCCACGACATCGCTGTCAAGCGGTATTATCCGCTGGCCGCCGAGGTTATCACCAGCGTATTTACCGGCGACTATGACTACGCCCTGCGCCTGCTGCGCGAATGTTACTTCCCGACCCGCGAGGGCGTGGCCAACTTCCACGACGTATACGTCGACGCCCTGCTCACCGCCGGCCATGACCGTGTGAGCCGCGGAGATGCGGAGGGCGCCCTCGACCTCTACCGACAGGCCTTTGAATACCCTGAGAACCATCAGGTATTCCTCGTGGATACGCGTACTCCGCGCGATGCCCAGATATATTGCTTCATGGCCCGGGCCTATGAGGCCAAGGGCGACACACGGCGCGCCCGCGACATGTATCGCAAGGCTGCCGATGTCAACACCAAAAGTACCGACTACCGTTACTGGAAGGGCCTGGCACTGAAACAGCTGGGGCGCGCCGACGAGGCCAGGGAACTCTTCACGTCACTGCGTGACCAGGGCCGCGACGGCATAGTAACAGATTATGTCAGCTTCTATGGCGCCGAAGGTACCACGGGCAACACTGTCGCCGGCATAAATACCCGTGCTTACTATACCCGGGCGCTCGGAGAGCTCGGCCTGGGGAACATCGACTCGGCACGCGACTGCCTGCGCCGGTCAGTCGAGCTCAAACCTGATAATCTGTGGGCCGTGCGAATGCTCGCCACGCTATGAACCAAGCTATGACAAATCGTATCATCACTGCCGTCATCGCTCTCGGCGCTGTAGTCTGCGCCCGGGGAGTGCCACGCATTGACAGCGAGTCCTACGGAAAATTGTCGACCGGTGAAACTGTCACCCTCTACCGTATCACCAATAAATCGGGAGCTTCAATCGAAATGATCGACTATGGCTGCCGCATCGTGGGCATACATGTGCCCGACCGGCTGGGAAACCTCACCGACGTGGTCATGGGCTGTACCGATCTGGCCGGCTTCGAGAGTGGCCCCGAACGTTTTTTCGGCGCACTGATCGGACGCTACGCCAACCGCATCGCCGAAGGCTCGTTCGTGCTCGATGACAGACTGATACAGCTCACTGCCAACGAGCATCTGGCCGGACATCCTGTCCACATCCACGGCGGTGTCAAGGGTTTCGACCGCGTGATGTGGCACGCCGAGCCTGTTTACGGAGACGGCCGGAGCGGCATACAGTTCTCGCGCCGCAGCCCCGACGGCGAGGAGGGCTACCCCGGCAACCTCGACTGCCGGGTGACATATTGGTGGGACGATGACAACTGCTGGACCGCTGAGTACACAGCCTTCACCGATCAGCCGACCATCGTAAACATGTCAAATCATACTTACTTCAATCTGCGCGGCCGCGGCTACGTCATGGATGCCCTGATGCAGGTCGACGCCGACTTCTATCTGCCCAACACACCCTGGTTCACCCCCATCGGTCTGCCCGAGTGCGTAGAGGGGTCCCCCTTTGATATGCGGATCGAAAATCGGGTAGACCACGGTCTCGACATACCCTCCGAAGCCATCCGTACCATGCGCGGCCTGTCGGCGACATGGATGCTGCGGGGCTACGACGGATCGCTGCGGCGAGTGGCGTCGCTATACCAGCCCGACAACGGCATCGGCCTCGAGTTGAGTACCACTGAGCCGGGACTGCTGACGTTCACCGGGCGCACATTCGACGGATCCATCATCGGCAAAGGAGGGCGGCCGATTCCCAAATACGGCGCGATGCTTCTCGAGACATTGCACTTCCCCGACAGTCCCAACAACCCGAAATTCCCTTCGACGGTGTTGCGGCCGGGGCAAAAGTATCACTCCATCACACAATTCAAATTCTACACAAAATGATTTACCGCATTATACATCTCGCTGCCCTGTCGGCACTCGTATCACTCTCGGCGTGTTCCGAGGAAACACCCGTCAATCCCGGACTACACCCCGGCGATCCGACTCAACTAAACCTCACTCCCATAGGACTGCTAAATGCCGCTGCCGCCGATATTAACAGCGGCGCCGCGGACTGCGCCTCGGCATCCCTGATGATGGATGGCCGCTCGCTATGTATTCTCGGGCCCGACGAGTTGGGGATGGATCGGGTCCACTATCCGCGACTGCGCACCAACGCCCGAGGTGAGTTTCTGCTATTCTTCCAGCAGGATCCGCAGGCACAGAACACCTATCAGATGCATTCGACCGATATGAAATCG
>ENA-ORNR01001894-ORNR01001894.1-human-gut-metagenome-genome-assembly--contig:-NODE-1894-length-17964-cov-2.926462_pt1 | contig 17964 bp, 17 predicted proteins | sample MGYA00242114_ERZ509020 | MGnify/ENA primary metagenome ERZ509020 (study PRJEB26280, sample SAMEA2338758) | human gut metagenome | biome: human gut; feature: human-associated habitat; material: faeces...
CGAAAAACAATCTGCGCTCCATCATCCCGCAATTCGGTCCGTATCACATTCTCGAAACGTCTTGTTTGCCTGAAAATAAGCAAGAAATGTTTCTTGAAAGACATCCTCTGCATCTGCCCGATTTCCACCAGTTCCCGTCAGTGCAATGCCATAGATGAGCTGCTGATAGACCTGAATCACCTGCTGAATCTCCATTGGCTGCACGGCTTCTTCCGGCGAGATGCTTTGCGAGATCTGCAACATATCACTTCCCCCTTTCATCTACAACTACAAGTTTCCAGGCAAAATGTCACACGGTCTGCAAAAAAATTTTCTCTAGAATTGTAAACAAAAACAGGGAGCATTTTTCTGCAAAAAACAACTCCCTGTGTTTATGTATTTTTTAAAATCCTGCTTTCTTTAATTCATCCTGAAAAGCGGGTCTTCGTGGAAATTTTTCCCGCAATTCCTGTGCCAGCACCCGAGCCGCAATCGGGCTATCCTCTGAAAACTTCTTCAACTTCTGGCAGACCGCTGCATATTCCGAGCGATTTGCTGCCGCATCCGCCTCTTCCCAAATCCAATCTTTGTATAATTCTGTTGCCCGTTCCGCAAAGGGACTGCATTTTAAAGCACTAAAATACAGCAGCAAGTCAGACGGGTCTTTCTCGCAAGCTTCTGCCATCAAGTCCACTCGATTTTCTGCTAATAGAATTTTGCGATACACCTTGATGGGAGCTTCTTTTAACAGTTGTTCGATTTTTACAGATTTCAAATCGAACGGAATCAACGATTTCCACTCTTCATAATAATCCGGTTCGCCACCTTTCAACAACGCTTCGCAAACATCCGCCAGCTTTTCCCGTTCTCCTGTTCTGTGATAGCAGTGATAGCGACATTTCTGCCACTCCTGCAACAAACCCGGTAATGCTTGGTTTTCATATTCCCCATCCAGTGCCAGCCGTTCCACTGTGCTTTCATCTCCTGCATCAATCGCATTTTGAATTGCCATCCGGCGATATTCTGGGTTGGAAAGATGCCGGTTGATGAAATCGTTCTGTTCCTGCGGTGTTCCATATCGTTTGAGAATTTGAAACTGCTGTTCTGCCAGTTCTCTTCGTTCATATTCTGTCGAAACGGCTTGCCGATATTGCAGCCATTCTTCTACCTTTTTTCGATATTCCGGCAGAGCACACAGAGTATTCAACATCGGAGAAAATGGATTTTCAATATCTATAAAATCTACTTGCAGCATTTTTAACAGAATCTGATAAATAGCCTCTGCTGCTTTTCGGTCTTTCTGTTTGACAACACCCTGCACAATTTGCATCAATGCATCCGAACAAACGTCAATCTCATCATATACAATCCAATCCGATTCACAGCTATTTGTCTGATACCATTTCTTCAACAATCGAATCATGGATGCACCTGTTTTCACCTTTTCTGCATCATCGTTCCAACTCTGCATGGATTTCAACAGAAATGCAACTGTTTTCTGCAATTCTTTCCACACGATTTTCCCAGAGAAAAAGCGGTTGCAAGTACGATTTAGAATGGCAAGCAGTTCTTCCGGCTGCAATTGCTCTGATACACGCAGCTGCAAATAATCCAAAAAACCCCGATTTTCCTTTGCATATTCCATCATCCATGCAATCAGTGTTTCTTTTTCACAGGCAGCCAACTGTTCTGGCAGAGCCTGTTTCTGTTCCGGTTCTTCCACGAACGGAGTATATTCTTCCTGTTCCCGCAATGCATATAAAACCGCTGCCTCATGCTTACAAAATTCTTCCCAATCATAAGGGCAATCACAGGAAATATCAGAAATTTCACCGTTTTCTTCCAGTTCTACAAACACGGTATAGATTTGGCTGCCCTCTACTTCTGCTTCATAATATCCTTCTTCGATGCGATCCAGTGTGATCACATGATGATTCCGGTAGTATTCTTTCCCACGCTCTAAAATCCTCGGGCTGAAATATTCTTCAAAATCTGTTATATTCATACTTATTTTTCTCCCTTCTGTTTCATCGGTTCTGCGGATTCTATATGCTTCTGTCCAATTCGATTATAAGCAAAGCTGATACCGAAACACAACAGCCCGCAAATCAAAAATGCTCCTGCCCATAATAGCGGTGTCTGGTAGGACAAATCCAACAGCAGCAGCTTGCACAAAAAGACCATCATTGCAATCAAGCTATAAATTCGCAGTCCTTTTTGATGGAAATGAAATCCCACCAACAGCATACCAAACGAAAGCAAGGTTAAAAGACCGCTGCTCCATGCAGCTCGCTGGAAAAATGCACCGCTGACCACTGCCCCCAGCAAGGTCATACGAATGCCAAGGTATACACTGACACCATTTCGATTCGGATACTTTCGCAGCAAATACGGCACATTCAACAGGAAAATCAAAACGACAAATGCAGCCAGCAAAATCGTATCCCATGGAATGACAATTGCTGTATCGCTTCCCGTCTGCCGAAACAGCGAGCCGATTGCATGCCAAAATGCTGCAACTGACCGGAACAAGCCCTCCAACAGCAGCAAACACCAGCCCTCTACCATCAGCCAGCCCGTTACGCAAAGCGACAGAATTTCCATGCCTCGATGGGAACGGCAATGGCGAAGATACAAGGTCACAGCAATGTCAATGGCAACCCATGCACCATACTGCAAAGTAATATCATCCAAAACGGAAATTTTTGACAGAATCAGACGAATGCCAAACAAAAACAGCACATATCCCAGATACAAGCAGCCATTTTGCTTTCGTACGTGCCACATCACAAACAAAGCTGCTTCCAACAGCACCCATCCCAGTAATGCTGGCAAGATGGACAACGGCAACAGCCACAGAAATGCTAAAATACTGCAAATACACGCCATCAGATTTCGCAGAGCGGATTCTTCCTGCTTGCGGTCATAGAGCATCCAAACTGCAACGGCAGTCAGGGCGGACAGCAAATATTTTCCGGTATCCCAAAAGAAAAAGAACCACTGTGCCTGCAACTGCACCAGCAACAAGCCAGACAGAGCTGTAAAGAAATATCCCATTCCGCTTTGCTCTGCCGGACGCATCCGCATACGATACCAAATCAACTGTGCCAAGGTGTACAGCATTAAAAGAATGCCCTCTGCAAGCAATAGCCCAAACATCGGCGTATGTAGAACTCTTCGCAGTGTCACTGTAAACAAAACCGTGAGAATCAGCAGAGAAATCGCATTGCAAAGCAAGGTAGACAGCTGACAAGCAATTCCGATTCGACGGTCTGCAAATTGATAAAGTGCCGATACCAACACGAAAAAGAAAAAAATCAGTCCAGTTTCCAGTGCGTTCAGCTGCCGAAACGCAAACAACAACGACAATACGATTCCGCACTGTCCAATCAAGCGGAACAAAGGCACGCTTTTTCGGGACATCCAAAGCACAAACACTGCCCAGAGCAGCAGCATCCCATACATCGCCCATTTTCCAACTACAGAAAAATACCAATAACTCAGGAGAATGGACAAATAGAGAATGCCTGCTCCGCATCCGGCAACGCTCAGGAAAAAGTAGGGATATTTCTTCTTAGAAATCCCGTAAAGCCCAGCAGCGGAAACGCCTGCTCCAATGACGAACAACCCGACCATCTGCAAGATACTGGGCAAAAATGCATATCCAATGAGAATCGCTGCAAAGATGAAAATCGAAGCAAGAATCCCCATGACAATTTTCCCGAACTTCTGTTCCGTATCCATTTGCTGCGGTGGCGGAACAGATTGCATGGTTTGTGCCTGTGATGTCCACGGGACATTCTGTTGAAAAGAGGGCGGAGGCGGAGTAGACTGCGTGGTCTGCATCGGCGGAATCTCCGGAGCCGGTGGCGGAATGGTTGGTGGTGTTTCCTGCTGCGGTATGGTGGGCGATACAGTCGGCTGCAAGGATGCAGGTGCATTCTTTTCTTGCAACGCCTGTTCCAGCTGAGCAATTCGCTGCTCCAATCGCTGTACTTTTTCTTCTTCTGGCGACAATTTTGTCCCCTCCTGTCTATTTTTTAAGAAAAGTATAACATAGTTTCGGTTCTCTGTCAACGAACATTTCATATTCAGAAGCATCTCGGAAAATCGCTCGAAATACCGTTTCCCTGCACGCTTGTCATCCAAATTCTCCCTTTTCTTGCAGCATCTTCCGCCATCCCTGAAAAAAATCTGGTTTCTTTGCAAATAAGACTTGAAAAAAAAAGAAAAATCCGCTATACTATAATAGTAAATTGCTGACATAGTATCCCCTGTGTCAAACAACGAGAGAGAAAGGACGAAACAGGGAAATGGGTGAAATTCTTGTAACTGGCGGTGCAGGGTTCATTGGAACACATACTTGTATTGCTCTTTTACAGGCGGGGTATTCGGTTGTCATTCTGGATAACCTTTGCAATGCCAAACAAGAAAGTCTGCTGCACTTGCAGGAGATTACCGGAAAATCCATACCATTCTATCACATGGATATCCGCAACGCTGACGGTCTGCGTCAGATTTTTCAAACACATCATATTTCTGCCGTGCTGCACTTTGCCGGACTGAAAGCAGTCGGCGAATCGGTACAGCAGCCACTGCGATATTATCAAAATAACATTGGCGGTATGATGACATTATTAGAGGAGTTACAGAAAACCGACTGCCGGACGCTGATTTTTTCTTCTTCCGCTACGGTATACGGAACACAACATACTGCCCCCTATGCGGAAACCGTCACACCACTTTCCGCAAGCAATCCCTACGGGGAAACAAAAATCATCAGCGAACAACTCTTACAAGACCTCTGTCAGGCAGATTCTGACTGGCACATTACAGCACTCCGTTACTTCAATCCGATTGGAGCACATGAAAGCGGACTGCTGGGAGAAGAACCGCATGGTATCCCGAGCAACATTGCACCTTATTTAGCACTGGTTGCAAGCGGTCAGCTGCCTTATTTTCGAGTCTATGGCAACGATTATGACACCCCAGACGGTACTGGTGTTCGGGACTATGTCCATGTCATGGATTTGGCAGAGGGACACGTTTCTGCCCTGCAATACAGTATGCAGCACGCTGGCTTCTCGGTATTCAACTTGGGAACGGGCAGCGGTTGCAGTGTATTGGAACTGGCAAATATGTATGAAGCCGTCAGTGGGAAGCCGATTCCCCTGAAAATTTTCCCACGGCGTGCCGGAGATGTGGCAACATCGTATGCTGATGTATCCAAAGCCAAAACCGTGCTGGGATGGACGGCGAAACGCAATCTTCAGCAAATGTGTGCGGACAGCTGGCGGTTTATTCAAAAACAAGCTCAGAAAGGAGCGGATTCCAAATGATTAATAATATTCATTACGAAGAAGCCTTAAACAATATCTTGATTGTCGTCATTGCAGCAGCAGTGGTGCTGGTACTGGTCATGTTGCTGGGGTCGAAAAAAAGCCGATTCCGGAAAAAGCTGAGTACATTCTTTGCAGATGATACGGTTGGAACGGCAAAACATCCGATGGAATTTAACCGGGAATATTACATCACCGGAGAAAAGAATATGCGGAAGCCTGCCAAAACGAAGGGGGCAACCCGAACTGAAATGGTCATGCTGGTGCAAAAAGTAGATGAACGTCGGCGTACGATTGACCCAAATGGCACATCGAAGCTGTACAATGAATACTATGAATTGATTTTCAAGACCCGAAAAGGTGAAATTTTACATATCGTCACCACAAAGGTGGTCTATAAAGAAGTGCCGTTCAATCAGCAGGGTTCTTTGACATTCCGTGGAGAACAGTTCGTGAAGTTCAAGTATCTCGGCGGAGAGATCACAGAGGCAAAAACCCATTATAATGCGGAAGTCATCAACAAGTAAAGGAGAACTATAAATGGGGTTATTGGGTGCTCTTAATAAAATGTCCGGGTATTCTGCGGAAAACATGAACAAGGTATTTGATGAATTCCTGCCTGCAATCGATTCCAAGGCAATTTGTCCGATTGGCATTTCCCTGAAAGCCAAAGGGCTTTTCTCCTCAAAGCCGATTGCTTCTGGATTTGCAACGATTACCGATACCAGTCTTTTTGTCATCTATACGATTATTCCCATCAAAGGCGTTGCGATTTACGATTTCCGCAATGCAAAAAGACTAGTCATCCGCAATCAGATTGCCAATCAAAAAGTGATTGATGCGAAATTGTTGAATCTTCGCACGCAGGAATTTGAGGATGTCTGCCTACAAACTGCCCCGAAAATCAACGGCTTTCCGCAACAGGAAACGAACCTCAATCAAATGCTTATCATTTTAAAGCCGTATCTGACAGAATAAAAAACAAAACAGCGTCTGCTCCCGAAAAAGGAACAGATGCTGTTATTTTTTCATCAAAAATTTGCTCAATACGGCACAACAACCGTATCACAAGTATTATTGTCGTCACTGATGGTATGATAAGTTACAACTGCCTCGGTATCTTTCCAGGTAATCCAATAGGAAACCCCGTTGGAATAGACGGCATTTCCCGCTGCATCCTTGCTCCAAGTTCCGTATTTTGTAAATGGCTGGTATCCGTCATCTGTTCCACCACTTCCAATCAACATTTTTTTCATGCCGTCTGCATCGCAGCGATAAACAGAAACCGTTCCGCTAAGCAAATCCGAGTTCTGTAAAACAACAAGGCTGTGTTTCTGATCGGGAGCATCATAATACAACCAGTCCGCTTCATCTTCCGATGTTTCCCCAAACACTATGAATCCAGCTTTTTCCACTTCTGAAAGCTCTGCCCGTCGAACCGCAGCAAATGCCAGATAATTGGTCAGCTGTTTTCCGCCTGCCTGCTGATAAGAGAGCAGAATTGCCAAAGCCTGATTCTTTTGAATTGCTGTATATTCCAATGGTGCTGCATTTCGCAATTGGAACGAATGAACCACCAAGGTGGATTCCGCAAAAAAAGCATCGTCATATTGCTGTAAATATTCCGGTATCTCATCCGGCTGTAAAATCGTTTCTAAATAGGTTTGCAGTTCCTCTGTGGAATCGATACGAGTTTCTGACCCATCAGAAAAAGCATCATTTCCCGTGACAGCACACCAATTCAAAGTGACCTCTGGTGTGATGGATTGCCATACAACCTGCTCATGGTCTTGCATCTTTGGAATTGCCACCTGCATCCATGCAAATTGCTGGATTCCCGTTGGTTTTTCTTTTTCCCAGATACAACCATAGGAAACCTGCAAGGTTTTTGCATCTGCACCTGTAACCTGACAGGCATATACCTGCATGGTTTTCGCCATCGGTTTCAACAGCAAAACAGACTCCGCAAAAAAATCGGCATCGTATCGTTCACAGAACGTTTCCCGTTCTGATTCCGTGGTGTATGGGGTCAGATAAGCGGTCAGTTCTGCCACAGAATGAATCTCCACTTCCGGCGGCACGACTCCGGCAGACGATGTGGACAGAATATCCGTGCGATACTGCTGTGTAACCTGCTTTTGCTGCAACAGTATCTGTTTTAAAAGGCAGAGGTCAACAATGTTCACCTGTGCATCTAAATTCAGATCCCATGCAGATTGTTCTTCCGGCATCTCTCCGACTGTTTTTTGTCGCAGCAAATACAGCTGCATGGAAACCAGATCGGACAAGTCAACCGTTCCATCCTGATTGCAATCTCCAACCAGAACGGTTTTTGGCGTTTTCACTTGTTCCAACAAAGATTTCGCCTGTGCAGAGATTTCCAGACCAGAAGCAGCCATTGCAGCACTCAATACCAGTGCAGCGATTCGTTTCTTGTTCATGTTTCGACACCCTTTCTAAATGATTCTTTTTCATAAAATAAAAATCCATTTTTATTATAACAAAAATATCATTTTCCGTCAATTGTAAAATACAAAAAAAAGTGTGAACATTTTATATCAAAAAGCCGTTTGTTTCCTCAAAAACAAACGGCTTTTCATCTTTTAAAACATACAGCAAGTCTTATTCCACAACCGTATACATTCCGGCTGCGTCATCTTTCAACACGTGTTCCAGCACCTGTTCTACCTTTACTTTCAACGCCTTCTGTCCCATGTTGATTTCAATGACATCGCCCACTTTTACATCATACGATGCACGGGCAACCTTTCCATTTACCAGCACCTTTTCTGCATCACACGCTTCATTTGCAACGGTTCTCCGCTTAATCAGACGGGAAACTTTCAAATATTTATCCAATCGCATCGGTTTTTGCTCCTTTCGCCTGCTGCCAGAATGTTTCGAGTTCTTCCGGCGAGCAATCTTTCATCTTCTTTCCTGCTGCGGTTGCTGCCTGCTCCACTTTTGCAAAACGGCGAATAAATTTCTCCGTTGCAGCGGTCAAAGTTTCTTCTGCATCGACATCCAACGCTCTCGCCAGATTCGTACAAGAAAACAGCAAATCGCCCAGTTCTTCCGCAGCTGCATCGGAATCCTTTGCCTGAATGGCTTCCTGCAACTCGGTCACTTCTGACTGCAACTTTGCAAAGGTATCCGCTGTATTTGCAAAATCAAATCCCGATTTTGCAGCCCGTTTTCCGACTTTCTGTGCTCGCATCAACGCCGGCAGAGAAACGGCAACGCTCTCCAGTGTTTCGGTGTATGTGGTCTGTCCCTTGGTCTGCTGTTTGACCTGCTCCCAGCTATTCACAGCTTCGTCAGTATTGCCTGCCTGCACATTGCTGAATACGTGCGGATGGCGGATAATCAGCTTTCTGCAAACTTCGTCACAAACATCATCAAAATCAAAGTTGCCCTGCTCCCGTTCCATCTGTGCATGAAAGACCACCTGCATTAAAACATCGCCCAATTCTTCCCGCATCAAGGCAGTATCGTTCTTGTCAATCGCTTCAATGACTTCATAAACCTCTTCAATGAAGTTCATGCGGATGGATTCATGGGTCTGTACCTTGTCCCACGGGCAGCCATCCGGCAATCGCAACATCCGAATAACTTCGATTAAATCGTTGATATCATAGCGTTCTTTCTGTGGATATGTCATCATGATTTCTGTTCCTCTCTTTCGATTGATTCTGTAAAAAATCAAACAGGACAGTACGAAACTGTCGCCGTGCTGTCCTGTTCTTCCAATCGAGCCAGATTTTTTAATCCCATTCGATTTCGTCTTCTGTTGTCCTCAGAATCTGATAAATCTGTTCCGGATGTGACAATAATGCATTAAACAAATCAGCAAGCTGCATGGCTTTCCGATGATTCTCCGGGGTTACTTTATCATAATAAGCCACATACATACCAGCTTCTGAATCCGATTCCAACCCCTCCAATAGATTGGGTGCATACTTTCCCAAATAATATTGAAAGAAAACCGCCCAGTTTTCCCCGTTCATATATGCTTCTTCCTGAATTTCCTGCATCATTTCCCCGATTTGCAGCACAGCATCCTGCTGAACATCCAAAGAAATTTGAATATCAACCCCCAAACGTTCGTACATACGGTTCGGGTTTACCAAATCCTGCATGTTCTTTCTCCTTATCGAGCGTCTACAAAACCGACTTTGTGATAAACCTTGCTGACAATTCTCTGCGAATATGCCAGTGCCTTGGCTGCACCGTCGGTGTAACACTGCTTTAAATATGCCTTATCGGCAAACAACTTCTTAAATTCATCCTGAATCGGCTGCAAGTGGTCTGCAACGGTTTCTCCAACAGCCATCTTGAAATCCCCGTAGCCCTTGCCGGCAAATTCCTGTTCAATTGCAGCATAATCCTTGCCTGTCAGGCTGGAATAAATCGTCATCAAATTGTTGATGCCGTCCTTGCCCTCTGCATAACGAACCGTGCTATCACTATCCGTTACGGCACGCTTGAACTTCCGGATAATCGTATCTCGGTCATCTAGAATCAAGATGCAAGCATTCGGGTTTTCATCGGATTTGGACATCTTCTTTGTTGGCTCTTGCAAAGACATCACCTTTGCACCAACCGGCGGAATATACGGTTCTGGCAGGGTGAAGAATTCGCCATACCGCTGATTGAACCGCTGTGCAATGTTTCTGGTCAATTCCAAATGCTGCTTCTGGTCAACACCAACCGGCACTAAATCGGCATTATATGCCAGAATATCAGCTGCCATCAAAACCGGATAGGTAAACAGACCTGCATTGACATCATCGGCATGCTTGGCACTCTTATCCTTGAACTGGGTCATTCTGGACAGTTCGCCAAACTGGGTATTACAACCTAAAATCCAGCTCAATTCTGCATGGGTTCTGACATGGCTCTGAATGAACAGAATCGACTTTTCCAAATCAATGCCGCACGCCAGCAGCAATGCATATGCCTGCAAGGTGTTCTGCCGCAGCTTTGCCGGATCTTGCCGAACAGTAATCGCATGCATATCAACAACACTGTATACACAGCGATATTCATCTTGCAATGGCCCCCAGTTCCGGATCGCACCAATATAGTTGCCCAGTGTAAATGTACCAGTCGGCTGAATGCCGCTGAAAATTAACTTCTTTTTTCCTTCTTCCATTGTGGATACCTTCTTTTTCAAATTTTACTCCATGCGGATGCTTCGCTTACTTGCCAGCGTTGGAACGATCCTTTACCTGTGCGTTCTGCAGTGCACCCATTACCTGCTGATACAGGTAGAAGAATGATTGTGTTTCCTTGGATTCGTTCGGCAGGTTTGCCAGACGCAAATCCTTCTTATAGATACCATTCTTGCTGATGAGATAAATATAGTGATGCTGTGCATTCGGCAGGTCGGTTGCAGTCGTCTTAACCGCTTCCGGCAGCAATCTTGGAGCACTGGCAACAGCAATCCGAGCCGGCTGTGCAACGGTCTGGTACTTCTGTGCAGCACCGATGTATTCTGCACCATTGTTGAAGTAGAGGTTTGCTGCACCATTGATGTACATTACCAATGTGCCGAGCAGGGTCGGGCTCATCGGCATATCGACAACAACACCATAGATGGTGTCTTTGCTGGTGACCAGTTTTCCGAAAATCTTCGGCGGAAAATGCAGGGCTGTGCCTCTTGTTACGATGTATTTTTCAGTGACCATATAACGGTCGAGTGGAGAATGGTTTGTGGTTGCCATGGTTCAAAATTCCTTTCTAATATGCGTTGGTGAACGTCAATTTTTTTAGAGTTTATTCCGAGAACAGTTCTTTTGTCATTCTGCCGAGAATGGTAATACCGGTGACAATCTGTTCATCGGTCGGTGTGGAGAAATTCAGACGGAACGAAGTGGTCGGCTGGGACTCGTCTACTAAGAATGCGTTGCCTGGTACGACCGCAATTTTATATTCTGAAACTGCCTTCTTGCAAAATTCCGGCATATCGCAATCATCCGGCAGTGTACACCAGATAAACAGACCGCCTTCCGGCTTTTTCCATGCAACTTTCTTCGAGAAGCAAGCTTCCATGGTGTCCGCCATCAGTGTGCATTTATGCCGATAAATCTTCCGCAGTCCTTCCAGATGTTCTTGCAAATCCACATTCTTCAAAAATTCGGAACACATAATCTGTGCCCAGATATTTGTATGAACGTCAGAAACCTGCTTGCAGACAACGACTTTTTGTACCAGTTCCTTTGGTGCACTCAGATAGCCCACCCGGAAACCCGGTGCTAAAATCTTCGAGAATGAACCTGCATACAGAACTCTGCCCTCTGTGTCCATGCTTTTGAGGCTTGGAACGGATTCGCCGGAAATTCGCAGTTCGCCATACGGGTCATCTTCCAGAATGGCAACGTTATACTTGCAAGCCAGTTCGTAAATGCCCTTTCTCTTTTCGAGCGAAGTCACCCGTCCAGTTGGGTTCTGGAAATTCGGAATGATATAAATCAGCTTGCAATTTGGTTCGGTTTGCAAGGTGTGTTCCAGTGCAGCTAAATCCATTCCATCTTCTTCGAGCGGAACAGATACCAGATTGACCCCATAAGAACGGAATGCATTCAGCGAACCGATAAAGCTTGGAGCTTCACAAATCAGGGTATCGCCCGGATTCAGCAGCACTTTACAGGAAAGTTCATTTGCCTGCTGTGCACCGGATGTGATAATCAAGTCATCGGTTTCCGGGGAAAAGCAATGCTTTTCGGTCATCCACTGCTTGAGCTGTTCCCGCAATTCCGGATAGCCCTCTGTAATGCTGTACTGCATTGCCAGCACCGGATGTTCCCGCAGCAGCTTGCTGGAGAGATCCGCAATCAGTTCGGTTGGAAATGCTTCCGGAGCAGGGTTCCCTGCTGCAAACGAAATCACCCCCGGCATACTCGTAAATTTTAAAATTTCCCGAATCGCAGAAGGCTGTAATTTTGCGACATCATTTGAGAATTGAAATTGCATCGAAAGTCATCCTTTCTCCTTTGAAAAAAATGAATCGCAGCCATCTGCACCGTGTGCAGATTCTGCATTTTATTATTATAGCACATATTTTCTGATTCTGCAACATAATTTTTAAGCAGACCGACAAAAAATCACGGAACAGGGATTTCCTGCCACCGTTTTCATGCAAAGGAGATACTTTTTTTGAAAACACAGACATTTCTAAAAGGTTCTTTTATCTTATTTCTCTCCGCTCTCATCACGAAAGCTCTGGGAGCACTCTTTAAAATTCCGCTGACCATGCTGCTCGGCGGGGTTGGCATGGGATATTTTGGATGTGCCTATGGGCTATTTCTGCCTATCTATGCCCTTTCCATCACAGGACTTTCTACAGCGGTCGCCTCTCTGGTTGCAAAGGAACACGGTGCAGGGCATATTCAGAACGTCCGGAAAATTCGCCGAACTGCACGCCTGCTCTTTGCTGGAGTGGGGCTGCTGCTCAGCGGATTCATCTGGTTGTTTGCAGTGCCGTTTGCCCGTTCCACGGCTGCGGATGCTTCCGCAGCCTATGCCATTCGGATGATGGCACCAGCTGCCTTTTTTGGTTGTCTGGCAGCCGTGGAACGGGGCTATTATGAGGGGCTTTGCAACATGTACCCGACTGCCATTTCACAGGCAGTGGAGTCCATCGCAAAAGTGGCATGTGGTTTGCTGTTCAGTCACTATGTCTTTACGCATGAAACGCAGGTACTCGCCTATTTTCCAGCTGGCACGCCGATTCTTCCCATTGCAGCGGCAGCTGCTGTTCTGGGCGTTACGCTTTCCACTGCCTGCGGCGTCTTGTATTTCTTTTTCCGCAATCTGGGCGGCGATGGGCTGCCAAAGGCTGCATCTTCCTCCGCTTCACTCTCGATTGGCTCGCTCATGCGGTCGCTGTTTCAAATCATGCTGCCGGTTGCATTGGGGTCATTCGTCACAAATCTGACTTCCCTGATTGACTTGTGCACCATGATGCGATGTTTCGACCATTTACAGCAGACACAAGCAGCTGCACTCTTTCAAAAGTTCGGAGCAGTTGCAGCAGAAAGCACGTTTCCGGCATTGGTTTACGGAGCATTTTCCGGCATGGCTCTGACGGTATTCAACTTAGTGCCATCCGTCACCAATATGTTTGGGAAATCTGTTTTGCCGTGTGCTGCACAATCTTGGGCAAAGGGACAAAAAGAAGCTGTCCAGAAACAGTTGCAATCTGTTCTGTTTTTAACAGCACTGATTGCACTTCCAGCAGCTGGCGGATTGTTTTGTCTGTCCGATTCTATCTTAACGCTGCTCTATCCGGGACAGGAAACCGCTTGCCGCATTGCTGCGGAATCGCTGCGGTCACTGCTGCCGGGCATGGTGTTTCTCTGCTTTACCATGCCATTATTCAGCATTTTACAGGGCATTGGCAGAGCAGATTTGCCCGTCAAATATATGCTGCCCTGCGTTGCCGTCAAGCTGTTGGGAAACATCCTCTTCCTGCAAATTCCGGCGTGTTCCCTCTTGGGGGCTGGGCTGTCAACCAGTCTTTGCTATGCTCTGCTGTTCGGCATGACGCTTTTCTCCCTCTGTCGGATGCTGGGGATGTCCCTCCGTGGATTAAAGCCCATTCTTCCACTGTGCTATGCAGCGACAATGAGCATCACGACTGCGTATCTGTTCCGAAATCTAACTCGAACAATGCCGTTGCCCGTTATGCTGCTGTGCAGCGTTGGCAGTGCAGTCGTGATGTATGGGGTTGTACTATTGTTGCTGGAAAAAACGGCGAACCGCCTGCGAGAGGGGCTTTGCTTCCGAATGGTTTAAGGTTTGCCCACAGTTCACCTGTGGCGGAATTTTGCTTTCTCCTGCTCTTTTCATACATCCATTTGATTTGCCAGTTGACAGCATTCCAAAATTACGATATAATATACGGTATGTGAGCAGTTGGAGCTTCAAGCAATCCCACTGCCGGAAATTCATCAAAAAGGAACGGGAACATCGTTATGAAATTAGGTATGGTCGGACTTCCCAATGTCGGGAAAAGTACGTTATTCAATGCATTGACCAATGCAGGGGCAGAATCTGCAAACTATCCATTCTGCACCATCGAAAAAAATGTTGGTATCGTTTCAGTACCGGACAGCCGTCTGGATGAACTGGCAAAAATCTATGAACCGGATAAATTCACCCCGGCAACTCTCGAATTTGTTGACATCGCTGGTCTGGTAAAGGGTGCTTCTAAGGGCGAAGGTCTGGGCAATAAATTCCTTGGAGATATTCGGGAAGTGGATGCGATTGTCCACGTTGTCCGCTGCTTTGAAGATGTCAACATTGTTCATGTTGACGGCAGCATCAACCCGGCAAGAGATATTGAAACCATCAATTTGGAATTGATTTTTGCCGATTTGGATATGTTGAACCGCCGAATCGACCGTGTAAAGAAAGCCCTCAAGGGGGACAAAAAGCTGCAAAATCAGCTGGACTTCCTGGAACAGCTCAAGGCTCACCTCGAAGAGGGAAAATCTGCCCGTGCATTTGACATGACAGAAGAAGAACAGGAATGGCTGAAAGAAACACCGCTGCTCTCCGCAAAGCCGGTAATCTATGCAGCAAACCTCTGTGAAAAGGATTTCTCCGGCGATTTGGCAGAACATCCGCATTACCAGACCGTTTGCAAGATTGCAGCAGAAGAACACGCAGCCGTTTTGCCGATTTGTGCAAAAATCGAAGCAGAAATTTCCGACTTGGAAGATGACGAAAAGGAAATGTTCCTCTCGGAAATGGGCTTGGAAGAATCCGGCTTGAACCGTATCATTCGGGAGGGTTACAGCCTGCTCGGATTGATTTCTTATCTGACTGCCGGAAAGCCGGAAGTGCGTGCATGGACGATTCGCAAGGGCACGAAAGCTCCGCAGGCAGCCGGAAAGATTCACACCGACTTTGAAAAGGGCTTCATCCGTGCAGAAGTTGTTTCATTCGATGACTTCATGGCATGCGGTGGCTCTATGGCAGCAGCAAAAGAAAAGGGCGTTGTTCGCCTCGAAGGAAAAGATTATGTGATGCAGGATGGTGACATTGTACTGTTCCGCTTTAATGTATAATCCACTGATTTTACAGATACTTTTACTTTAACAGCCTAATCGCAAAAATCGGCTTTCAGAATGCGTTTCTGAAAGCCGATTTTTTGTGATATTCTTCAATTGAACTGATAGGGAACAGTCGGCAAATGGGCGTGTTCCGTTACCATATTCTGAAAGTCCTGAAAGAAATCGGTATAGAGGTCTTTCGACAAACTTTCTTTCAAGTATACAAACTGAAAATTTCCCCAGAGAAAAAAATCATCCATCTGCAAGCGTTGCAACCGCCGATTCTGAACGTCTTCCCGTACATTGGATTCAAACAGAATCGAAACGCCGATTTGCTGTGCCAACATCTCCCGTATCATCGTAATGCTGTTTACTACAATCACCCGTTCAAAGTCCGTCAGTGCCATGCTGCGAGAATTCAGCCAGTGCATGATAATTTCCCGCAAACCAGAGCCTTCCGGCGGCAGCAGTAAGGTTTCCTTTAGAATCGCAGAAACCGACCGCCCATATAATCGGGCTGCAGTGGCTGGGTCAGATACCAGCGTCAATTGTTCCTGATGATAAATATGCTGCTCAAAAATCGAACCATTCAAAAAGAACTGCTCCGAAAAAACTACATCCAGCGTCCCATTCGCCAGATTTCCCCGCAGCTGCTGCATATCATCTACTAGAAACTGAAAGTGAATCTCGGCATTTTTCCGAATATAGGCTGCCAGATATTTCGGCACAAACGACTCACTCACCGAGGGTGTCATTCCAATTCGCAGATGCTTTCCGTTCGCCATCTGTTCAATATAGGATTCAATCTCTTTCTCGTTGGTCATAATACCAACTTCTTTTTGATAAAGATATCTGCCCTCTTTCGTCAGTTTCAGGTTTCTGCCCTCAAAGTAAAACAAATCACATCCATAATGCTGTTCCAATGCTTTGATATGCTGGCTGACAGAGGGCTGAGAGATGTGTAATTGTTCTGCCGTTTTGGTATAGCTTCTGGTTTCACACAGAGAAATAAAGGTATAAATCCGATAATCCAACATCACACAAGCCCCCTCTCACATTGCTTGAACTTGCTTTGCGGAATATTGTCGGTGAATCTCCATCCCTCAAAGTTCCTGTTCTACCCATTCCGACCGTTGCGGTCGACACATCAATGCATAAATCGCATCTTTTGGATTTCCGCCATGGAATAACACTTGGTTCAGCTGTTCGGTAATCGGCATCGAAACGCCCATCTGCTGTGCCAGTGCATAGGCAACTTCACAGCAGTGATAGCCCTCTACTGTGCCAACCTGCTGCACAGCTTCTTCCGGCGAAACGCCTTCTCCAATTAAAATGCCTGCTCGGCGGTTGCGGCTATGCATACTGCAACAAGTTACAATCAGGTCGCCAATTCCGGAAAGTCCTGCAAAGGTTTCCCGCTGACCGCCCATTGCAACCCCTAACTTTGTGATTTCATGCATGCCTCTTGTCATTAGGGCTGCCTTTGTATTATCTCCGCAGCCCAATCCATCACAAATACCAGCACTCAGGGCAATGATATTTTTCAGAGCACCGCCCACTTCACAGCCAATGATGTCCGAATTGCGGTATAACCGCAGCGTTTCACTGCTCATGGTTTTCTGCACATATTCCGCCGCCTGCAAATCTTTAGAGGCAGCCACGACTGTTGTCGGTACATTCCGTGCGACTTCCTCCGCATGGGATGGACCTGTAATCGTGACAATCGGCAGGTGTGGCAGTTCCTCCTGCAAAATCTGGCTCATGGTGTAATGCGTTCCGGCTTCCAAGCCCTTTCCCGTATTGACAATGACCATTGGTGTATGCAAATAAGGGGCTGCCAGCTTTGCGGTGGCACGCAGGAACGAAGACGGAATGCCGAAGATAACCAAATCCGCTCCAGAAATCGCAGCTTCTAAATCTGCGGTCAGCGTAATTTCAGATGGAATCGGAACGCCCGGCAATTTTTGCTTGTGCTCGCCATCTCGCCGAATGGCTTCCAGTTCTTCCGGAAACTTCGACCAGACTTTTACAGCGTGTCCGCTGCGATAAGCGGACAGTGCCAGACTCAGCCCAAAACCGCCAGAACCTAAAATGGTGATGTGTTCCATAGACATGCTCCTCTCTGTCAAGATTTTGGTTTGGTTGTGTCCGCAGAACGATGAAAGGAAAACCGATTTTCTGTCCCATTTTTCAAGCGTTCCATATTTGAGCGGTGCATGAAGATGACCCATCCGCCCATCAGGGCAGCCATCGCTGTATTCACCAACTGATACCACAGCGGCAGGGGTTCTGCCCGAAAATGCTGCATCAAAAACGTAACAATCGGACAACATCCGGCTGCAATCATCGAACTGAGCGAAACATATTTTGACAAAATCAAAACAATTGCAAATACGCCGATTAAAATGCAAAATACTCGCCAGTCAATGACTAGAAAAACCGATACGCCAACCAGCACACCTTTTCCGCCTTTAAATCCATAATAGAGCGGAAACACATGTCCCAAAATCGCAAAAATACCGGCGATATAACCGACCAGCTGCAAATCTTGGGCATCTGTAAAGCCCACTTGCAGCAAATGAAAA
>ENA-ORNR01001896-ORNR01001896.1-human-gut-metagenome-genome-assembly--contig:-NODE-1896-length-17956-cov-5.228255_pt1 | contig 17956 bp, 18 predicted proteins | sample MGYA00242114_ERZ509020 | MGnify/ENA primary metagenome ERZ509020 (study PRJEB26280, sample SAMEA2338758) | human gut metagenome | biome: human gut; feature: human-associated habitat; material: faeces...
GTCCAGCGCGCCGGGCTGGGCGGTGCTGGGGTTGATGCCGATGCACACCAGCGGGTGTTTGCCCACCCGCCCCAGAACGTAACGGTAGCTTTGGTAGGTGTGGGGCTCGTAATACCAGATGCCGCCGGCGTATTCGCCCGCCTTGAGCACGGGCAGAGAAACGGTCTGCATGATAGTAAACTCCTGTCGGTTTTGAATAGCATTCTTATCGTACCTGAATCTACCGGGAAAATCAACAGTTTTAGCCCTAAAATACTGCCTTATTTCTGTTTTTGTGGTATACTGGGGGTGTTTCGGTGCGGCAGAGGGACTGCGGCACTGCGGTTATGATAAAGAAGGAGTTCTTATGCTGGAAGATTATAAAAGTGCACTGCGCGCAGGGCAGCGCGCCTATCGTGCCCGCATATCCCGCGGCCAGTCGCCCTATCTGGCCGTTCTGGACGATGTGCTCAAGGGTGTGGATATCGTAGCGCAGGAGCCGCTGGGGCTTGTGGAGATCCCGTCGGACAGTCTTGTGGGCACCAAGACCAGCGGACGGCATACCGCCTTTTCGTATGACTTTATGCCTCTGCTGGAGCCGGATACCGAGTTTGCTGCCAAGTGGTCGAACCTGTGTGACGCGCACTTGGAAGAGGGCATCCATACTCCCATCATCGCCTTTGAGTACATGAACCGGTTCTATGTGCAGGAGGGCAACAAGCGGGTCTCGGTGCTCAAGTATTACGGCGCCGTCAAGATCCCGGGCACGGTCACACGGCTTATCCCTGCTCGCACAGATGACCTTGAGAATAAGATCTACTACGAGTTTCTGGATTTCTATAAGCTGTCCAAAGTGAACTATGTGCATTTCTCCAAGCTGGGCGGCTACAGCAAGCTGCAGACGCTGGTGTGCAAGGCCAGCGGCGAGGCATGGTCGGAGGACGACCGGCTGAACTTTGCCTCCTTCTACACCATGTTCCACCAGCAGTTCGAAGCCTTGGGCGGCAGATCCCTGGGGCTGACCACCGGCGATGCGCTGCTGGTGTATCTGTCGGTGTACCGCTACTCCGACACTTACGACGCCACCCCGGCGCAGGTGCGGCAGAACCTGGAAAAGCTGTGGAACGAGGTGAAGGTGCTTACCGAGCCCCACGGCGTGGAGCTTTCGCTGGACCCGCCCAAGAGTCCCGCAGAGCCGCTTTTGTCCAAGCTGAATATCTTCAGCCCCAGCAAGCAGCCCAGTGAGCTGCGGGTGGCATTTATCCACGAGTACAACGCCAAGATCAGCGCGTGGGTGCGCGCGCATGACGAAGGGCGCGAGGCGCTGGCCAAGGTCTTCCCGGACAAGGTGTATATCAGCTGCTACGAGGATGTGAACCCGGAGGTGGACGCGGAGCAGGTGCTGGAGGAGGTAGCCCACAACAATGCGGACGTGGTGTTCGCCACCAGCGTGCGGATGTACAACGCCTGCCTGAAGGTGGCGGCGCAGCACCCCAAGACCCGCATCCTGAACTGCTCGCTGAACGCGCCGCACCCGCTGGTGCGCACCTACTACCCCCGCACCTATGAAGTGACCTATCTGCTGGGCATGCTGGCCGGGATCATGACCAAGACCGGGCACATCGGCTATGTGGCGGCAAACCCCGTGTACGGCGTGCCCGCGGCGATCAACGCCTTTGCACAGGGACTGAAGAGTGTACGCCCGGCGGGACGCATCTGGCTGCGCTGGGCCTGCCTGAACGATGCAGCCCACCCGCTGGATTTTGCTGACTGCCCGGAGATCGACATGGTCTACGCCCGGGACAGCCGGGAGCCTGCCAACACCCACCGGGACTATGGTCTGTGCCGCAAGCTGCCGGACGGCAGTTTGCAGCCGCTGGGTCTGCCGATCTGGCGGTGGGATACCTTTTATGTGGAGATCGTGCGCTCTATCTTTGACGGCAGCTGGGACAATGCAGCTACCACCCGCGCAGTGAACTACTGGTGGGGGCTGCGCAGCGGCGCAGAGGATCTGGAGTATCAGGAAGCGCTGCCCAGCGGTACGCGGCAGCTGCTGGATCTGCTGGAAACGCTGCAGGGCTCGGACAATGTGCACATCTTCCCGGAAAAGCTGTATGATAACGAGGATAACCTGCACTCCCCGGAGAATAGAGTTTACAGCCCCAAAGAACTGATGGAGATGGATTGGCTGGATGCCTGTGTACACGGCAAGCTGCCCCATTACGATGAACTGGACGTCAAGACCCGTACCGTGCTGGCGATCAACGGACTGGACAACGTAAAGGGTCTGGAGAAATGAGCCGGCCTGACCGGAAAAGAATGGAGCATACGAACGTGAAAATTCTTGCCATCTCAGATGTCCCGTCCAAGGCGCTGTGGGACTATGACACCCGTGCCCGGCTGGAAGGCATCGACCTGATCCTCTCCTGCGGGGATCTGCCCAAGAAGTATCTGGAATATCTCACAAACTTTACCGCTGCACCTATCCTGTATGTGCACGGCAACCACGATGGCAGCTACCAGACCGAGGGCGAGCCCGGCGGCTGCATCTGCGTGGACGATCAGGTGTACACATGGAAGGGGCTGCGCATCATGGGGCTGGGGGGCTGTCAGCGCTATAATAAAGAGGATACCTACCAGTACACCGAGAAGGCCATGCGCCGCCGTGTGCACAAGCTGGAGCATCAGGCGCACAAAAGGGGCGGCATCGACCTGCTGCTGACCCATGCCCCGGCCAAGGGGCTGAACGATGGGGACGACCGTGCCCACATGGGCTTTGAGTGCTTCAACGAGATTCTGGATGAGTACCAGCCTAAGTGGTTCATCCACGGGCACGTACACCTGAATTACGATGCAAAGCTGCCCCGGGTATGCACCCGCGGCAACACCACCGTGATCAACGCCACCGAGCGCTATGTGTTCGAGATCCCGGACCCGGATCCGGTCGAGGAGCGTAAGACCCTTTGGCGGATGCTGGGGTTCTGAGCCACTGCCTATGCAAAAAAGACACCGCACAGCTGTGCGGTGTCTTTTTTTGTTGATGGAACCTTATTGTGGGAATAGCGGGCGCGGCAGCAGTGCGGTGCTGCCTGTGACCCTGTGAAAAAATTACAGATCCAGTTTGCCGGAGAACTTGTTGATAACGTAGTAAGCTGCGCCCTCTTCGGGCTTGACGTATACCTTGCAGGACTGCACACCGACCTTGTGGGTGGTGCGGTAGTCTGCCTTGGCGCGGTCGATGATGTCGGTGATGTTGTACTGCTCACCGCCCATCTCTACATACAGCTCGGGTGCCAGCGGCGGGCGGCCACGGCGGGCGGGAGCCTTGGTGGATTTGCGGGTCTTGCCCTCGGCAGCCGGAGCTTCGGCTGCGGGAGCAGAAACTTTCTTTTCAGGCATGATGCATAACCTTCCTTCTGTATTTGATCTGGTGCAGCGGGGCTGCACCGGCGGGCTCCAATGATTTATCGCAAGGCAGAAGCAGTGCAAAAAGCACAGACCCAGCTGCCTTATACGAACCGGTACGAAACTATTTGCGTAAAGAAGTTGAACCTATAATTATATAATATGTTTTTGAAATTCATTTGTAAAGCCTTTTTTGCAAAAAACATTGTAAAATCGGTAAGAAACGGCAGAATAAATGGCCGAAGCGGTATTTCAATGCTTTTTTCCCGGGTATAGTACGACCTTTCGGCAAAACAGGCAACCATTTTCGGGAAAGCCGGGCGACCCTGCGGGCACAAATACGGCGGGCAAAAACGATCTTCTACGGGGGCAGAATAAGGTGGAATGGAACTGTCGGCACATGCAGGGGGCACAGCAAATAAAAAGCAGAAGCTGCCGCACAAAAAAAGAACCGCCCCATTTCCTGAGCGGTATACCTGATATGTACCCCTAATACTGGGTGTCCAGAAAACTGGGTACATATCACTGGTGGGCAATCTGATTTGTGCGGTTATAGAAAGCATCGTCATCCACGCTCTCGTTGATGTGCACGCCCCACAGGATGATGCTGGGGTGATTGCGGTTCTGCAAGATCATCTCTTGCAACATTGCACAGGCAGCGTCTTTCCATGCAGCATAACCTCAAAGCTGTGAGCCTTTTTATTTGACTCGTCCCTTTCTCTGTTGTCACTCTGCCTGTATCTCCTCCACCAGCGGCAGATAGTCGGCGCAATGTTTCCGGTATAGCGGCTGCACCAGCTGCCGGAAGTTCTGCATTTCTTCCTCGGGCAGCGGCAGCTCAAAGCAGCCGCCTGCAAGGGCTGCTTTGCGGGCAGCTGTTTCCTCCTGTGCCCAGAGCTGGCGCTCGTACTGCGCCGATGCCCGGGCGCATGCCTGCAGGATCTGCCGGTATTCCTCCGGCAGTGCATCCCATGTGCGGCCGGAAGCCAGCTGCACCTCCGGTACGCGGCTGTGCTCATCGGCCATATAGTACCGCGCCACCTTATAGTGCTCCATGGAATAGTAGGCCGGCCAGTTGTTTTCGGCGGCATCGATCTGCCCAGTCTCAAGCGCCGAGTAAACATCGCTGTACGCCGTGGTCTCCGGCACTGCACCCAGCAGGCGGATCATGTCGATCACGATCTGCGAGTTCTGTACGCGGATGGTCTTGCCCTGTAAATCGTTCAGGCTGCGCACCGGCTGACGGGCATAAAACGAGCGGGCACCCGCGTCGTACCAGCTCAGCCCCACCCGTCCCTGTGCGGTAAAGTCCTGCAAAAACTCTGCCCCGATGCTGCCATCCAGCACGCGCCACATGTGGTCGGCATCCCGGTAGAGATACGGCAGCAGCAGCACGTTGAGCCGGGGCAGATCGTCCGTGGCCACCGAGAGCGACACACGGGCAAAATCTACGCCGCCAATGGCAAGCTGCTCCCACACCTGCTGTTCCGAGCCGTACTCGCCGTTCGCCTTGACCTGAATGACCACCTTGCCCCCGGTCTGCTGCTGCACAAGGTCTGCAAAATACTGTGCGCCCTGTGTGGTGGGGTACCCGGCGGGCTGGTTGTCGGCATAGGTCAGCACATAGTCCGGTGTGGTCTGCGGCTTTGCGGCACAGCCTGCCAGCTGCAAGGCTGCAAAGCCCAGACCGGCTAAAAAAGTCCGTCTGCGCATGATGTCTCCCTCCCTTTGCAGATAGTATAGCGCACAAGACCGCTTTTGTGCAAGAGACAGGAAAAGGCGGTGCCCGCCGCAAAGCAGGTACCGCCTTTTTAGGAGAAGAAGAATAAGAACAAGAAGAAGATGTCTCAGTTACATCAGGCCCATTGCCTGCGGCAGTGCGGTAGACACTGCCGGGATAAAGGTGACCAGCAGCAGTCCGCCGATGATGGCTACATAGTACATAAGCATGTACGGCATGACCTTGGAAAGCGAGGTGCGGCCCACCTTGATGCCTACGAACAGTGCGTTGCCCACAGGCGGGGTGATGTTGCCGATGCACAGGTTATACACGAGGATCAGACCGAACTGGATGGTGCTCATGCCAAAGCTCTGGCAGATGGGCAGGAACAACGGGGTGAAGATGAGGATGGCCGGGGTCACATCCATGAAGGTGCCGGACACCAGCAGGATCACGTTCATGATGAGCAGGATGATGTACTTGTTGCTGGTCAGGCTCAGCAGGGCTGCCGCCACAGCATCCGGGATCTGCAAAAAGGCCATGACCCAGCCCAGAATGTTGGAAACACCCACAAGGAACACCACCATGCCGGACATCTTGGCAGAGTCCACGATGATTTTCCACAGGCTCTTCAGGTTGATGGAGCGGTAGCAGAAGGCAAGCACCAGTGCATAGACAACGGCAATGGCAGAGCCTTCGGTGGCAGAGAACACACCGCCGATGATGCCGCCGATGACCACGATGATCAGGGAGAGCGAAGGCAGGGCACGCAGGGTGCAGACGCCGAGGTTTTTCCAGTCAAATTTGCCGGGTGTGCCCTTGTACCCCAGCTTGACCGCCAGCAGCACGCCCACCACGCAGCAGCACAGCGCCCAGATGATGCCGGGGATGTAACCGGCCATGAACAGCGCAGCCACAGAGGTGCCGCCGGACGCCAGCGAGTAGGTGATCAGGGCGTTGGACGGCGGGATCAGCAGGCCGGAGCAGGAGGAAGCAGCATTGGTGGCAGCGGTCACGGCGGGGTCGTAGCCCTGTTCGTCGGCACCATCGCGGATCATGGAGCCAACAGCAGCAGCCGCAGCGGATGCAGAGCCGGAGATGGCACCGAACAGGGCATTGGTGCCGATGTTGGTCACCAGCAGTGCGCCGGGCATCTTGCCCAGAATGGCCATGACGAAATCCACCAGACGCTTGGCGATGCCGCCCTGATTCATGATGTTGCCGGCCAGAATAAAGAACGGGATGGCGGTCAGGCTGAACTTGCTCATGCCCACAAAGGTGCGCTGGGCAGCGGTCAGCACGGCCACGTTCAGATCAATGGAAGAAAGGATGGCAGTCAGGGAAGAGACTGCAATGGCGTACGAGATGGGCACGCCGAGGAACAGCAGCACCAGCAGCACTGCCAGAATTACGAGTAACGCTTGAATTGCCACAGCTTAGTCCTCCTTGTTTTCCTTGTCGGCATCGGCAGCCATTTCGGCTTCCACCTTTGCAAAGTCTGCATCCTCCGGGGTGTCCAGACAGATGGAACCGTTGGCGATGCCGATAATGTTCAGCACGGAATACACCAGAATGATCACGCCGCAGATGGGCATGACCCAGTAGAACACGCCCACGGCTACGCCCAGCGAGGAGGTCTGCTGTCCCATAGCCAGCTGGGACACCTGAAAACCGCCGAACACCAGAATGGTCGCAGAGAAGAGGAAGGCGATGACCTCAGCAAAGATGTGGAACGCCTTGCGCATGGTGGGGTTGAACCGATCCACCAGCACGGGGATGTTCATGTGGCCGCGCTCGCCGGAGACGATGGTGGCACCCAGCATGGTGCTCCAGCCGAACAGATAACCCACCAGTTCCTCCGACCATGTGGAGGGAGAGTTGAAGATATAACGTACGATGACCTGATAGGTGGTCAGCACCACCATGACCGTCATGCTCAGACCTGCCAGCAGGTTGAGCACCTTGTTCAGGGTATTTCTCAGTTTTTCCATGATGCTCCTCCTCAGTCCGCAGTATGGGCAGCGTTGTGCTGCTGGATCAGGTCATAAATGGGCTGCAAGTCCGGGTTTGCTGCCAGCACGGAATCGTGCAGGGGAGCCATAGCCTCCTGAAACGGTGCAGTGTCCGGGTAAATAAAGTTGACGTGCTGCTCATTCTCGGCCTTATCTTTCGCCTCAGCCACAGCATCCTCCCAAGCATCCTGCTCGGTGCGCTTCACGATCTGGAAACCTTCTTCAAAGATCGCGCGTTCCTCGTCGCTGAGCTCGTTCAGGAAGGCGTAGTTTGCCACCAGCAGATCCGGCACCATCTGGTGCATATCGTAGGAGTAATATTTGCAGATATCGCCGTGACCGTTATCGGTCAGAGCCAGCTCGTTGTTCTCGGCACCATCCAGAATACCGGCCTGCAGTGCGGTGTACACATCGCCGAAGCCCATGGGGGTCGCGGTGCCGCCCAGCAGACGCATCATTTCCACGTTGGTGGGTGACTGCTGCACGCGGATCTTCAGACCCTTCAGGTCGGAGGGCTGGTTGATGGGGGTCTTGATGGTGTAGAAGTTGCGGGTACCGGCATCCAGCCATGCCACCGTTTCCAGACCGGCCTTCGAGGTGGTCTTGAAAATGGGGTCCGTCACCTCGGGGTCGTCCATGGCCTCGTGGTAGGCTTCCACGCTGGAGAACAGGTAAGGCAGATTGAAGATCTGGTATTTGGCGCTGAAGGTCTCCATAATGGCATTGGACGCCACCACAAAGTCGATGGCGCCGGTCTGGGTCAGCTGCACCATTTCGGTCTGGGAGCCCAGCAGCTCGCTGGGGTACACCTCCACGCGGTACTTGTCGCCCAGCTTCTCGTTGATGTAGTTGGCGAAGGCTTCCAGTCCCAGATGATCCGGGTGGGTCTGGGACTGCACATGGCCGATGCGCACGATTTTGCGGTCGTCACCGGAGCCGGCGCCGCAGCCGGTAAGCATCATGCTGCTGGTCAGTGCCGCCGCGCCCATCAGCGACAGAAACGTTCTTCTCTTCATGAATGGCATCCTCTCTTTTCGCGTTTTTTCTATGATTTTATTTTAACAACTCGTTCATTTTTGCGAAACCGGATTATTTTGTGAAACGCAGCACGATTTTGTCTTTGTTGTATCCAAGTACAATTTTTATGTTTTTTGGACGAAAGAAACTGGCAAAAACAAAAAAGCACCCGTTTCTCTCCTGCTGACAGACAGGAAAGAACGAGTGCTTCTTTTATATCCGATTTATCCCTGTACCGCTTTTTCCGCTGCGGCCATGCGGTATTCCGAAGGGGTCTGGCCGGTCAGGCGCTTGAACACCCTTGTAAAATAGTTGGCGTCGCTGTAACCCACAGCAGCACCGATGTCCTTCAGGCTCAGGCGCGGGTCCAAAATCAGCTGGCGCGCCTTGTTCACCCGGTATTCGTTCAGGTAGGCCGAAAAGTTCACCTTGAAGCACTGCTTGAACAGCTTGCAGAAGTAGGCATCGGAGTAGCGCAGCGCGGCGGCGGCATCCTGCATGGAGATATCCTCCCCATAGTGGGCGTCGATAAAGCGGCTGATCTCGGCACGGATGATGGCGGTACGCATATCCTCGTCCTCTTCCCGGCGGAGGGGCTCTGCAGGCGCAGGGGGCTGTGCCGGGCGGGCAGGCAGCGGCACCGACACCTGCCGGATGGCATCCTCCACCGCGAATACCAGCTCCTGCTCGTTGTAGGGCTTGAGCAGATAGTCCATCGCCCGTACAGAGATCGCCTGCCGTGCATAGTCGAACTTATCAAAGCCGGTCAGGAACAGGATGGCGCAATTTTTGTCCGTTTCGCGGATGCGGCGTGCCACTTCCAGCCCGGTGAGACCCGGCATTTCAATGTCCAGCACAGCCACCTGCGGCGCTTCGCGGGCAAAAATTTCCAGAGCCTCTCTGCCGTTTTTGGCTTCATACAGGCAGATCAGGTCTCCCAGATACTTCTGCAAAGTCCGGCACAGCACCTTGCGCTCAATCAATTCATCCTCTGCCACCAGCAATTTGCACTTCACGAGAGCGTCTCCTCCTTTTCTTCCGACTGCTGCGTCTGCGGGAGCTCAAACCGCACCACAGTACCGTGACCTGCGCGGCTGTATATCTGCATTTTTCCGCCCGGATACAGCATCCCGATGCGGCGGGAAATATTGCCAAGACCAATGTTACGGCCGGTCTGTTCGCTCTGCGCAATTTTAGTTTGCACAGCGTCCAGTTCCTCTGCGGTCATTCCCTTGCCGTTGTCTGCAACTGTGAGCACCAGTACCTTGCCCTGCATCCATGCCCGCAGCAGAATGCGTCCGCCTTCCTCGCGGGACTTGAGCCCATGCGAGTAAGCGTTTTCCACCACCGGCTGCAGCATAAAGGACGGCACCAAAACCGCTGCGGGCTGCACCCGGATGTTTTTTTCTACGGTAATGCGTCCATCAAACCGCATTTGCTGCAAATAAATGTAGTCCTCCAGCCCGTCCAGCTCCTCTTCCAGCGTGATCTGCTGACGCTTGGTGCGCAGGTTGTGCCGGAACAAACTGCCCAGATGCACGATCATCTGGTCGGTGGTGGAAGCATCCTCCAGCCGCGCCATGCAGGAGATCATGTTCAGGGTGTTGAACAGAAAATGCGGATTCACCTGACTTTTGAGCACCTCCAGCCGGGTGTGCTCCAGATCTTTTTCCAGTGCAAGGTTCCGCACCTCTTCCCGGTGCAAAGCCTGCTGGGTGGTCAGCTGCTGCGCCATGGCGTGCTTCATCTGGTTGAAGGTTCCCGTCAGCCGCCCCACTTCGTCGCTGCTTTTCACCGGAAGGTCCGGGCTTGAAAGATCCCCCTCGGCAATACTGTGGGAAGCCTGTGCCAACCGCAGCAGCGGACGCACCACCGCGCGGCTCAGCACCCGGATGAGCAGCAGCACCAGCGCGGCTGCCGTCAGGAACAGCCCCAGATACAGCCACGGCAGATGCCGAATGTGAGCCGCCGTGCTGCTGTAAAGGGTATTTTCCTGTTCCAGCGTGGCCTGTGTCAGACGTAGCGCATACGCGGCAAGGTAGTCCTGCAGTGCCATCACATGGTACATCTGTTCAATATAGGTATCTGCCGAGGGCGAAAGCTGCAAAAAAGCATCCCGCTCCTGCCGGTAACCCGCGTACCCCTGCAAAAGGTTCCAGGTGCGGGCATAGCGTTCTTCGCCGATGCGGGCATAATCGAAGGGCAGGGCCGCAAGGCTCTGCTCGGCAGCAGCACAGGCGGCGGTATAGGCCTGCTCCGTTTCAGAAGTAGGCTGGCGCACATAGCGTGCAAAGGCCTGTGTTTCGTCCTTGAGGGCATTCTGCACCGTGTAGCAGACGGCGTTGTCGGCCAGCAGCGTATCAAAGGAGCGTACCGTCCACTGCCCCGCCATGGTAGCGATGCCGGTGGAAAGCATGGTGACCAGCAAAATCGCGGCAAGCCATGCCGTGACCTTGCGGCGCAGGGAGATACCGCCCTGCGCGGTTTTGTTCCGTGCCATACGCTTTCCCTCCTGTCCTTGCAGCACCCGGCCTTTTTTATAAGTATAATAATCTCCCGGGGAAAGTGCAACAGCAAAAAAGCACCGGTTTTCGTAAGGGAGCCGGTGCTTGCAGGCAATGTGTCAGGCTGTCAGCGGGTCAATAGCTCAAAATGATTCCGCTTGGTGACCAGCAGCCCTTCCTTTTGCAGCTTGGAAAGCTCCACCGACATGGCGGCACGCTCCACGCAGAGAAAATCTGCCAACTGCTGACGGTCAAAGGGAATGTCAAAGGAGAGGGAGGACTGCCGGATGGACTCGGCAGACAGGTAGGACAGCAGCTTTTCCCGGGTGGTGCGCTTGCTGACATGGGTGATCTTATCGTTAAAAAGCAGTATTTTGTTTGCCAGAACGCTGACCAGATTGCGGATGAGCTTCTGGTGATGGTCGCAGGCGGTGGGGCAGGAGGTGAGCAGCCGCTTGACGTTCAGCAGCAGGATCTCGCAATCCTCCTCTGCCACCACGCTGATGTTCAGGATGGCACCGGGGGTGGCGGCGTAAGGCTCCCCGAAAAAATCTCCGGTGCTGCACTTGGACAGGATATTGCGGTGTCCCCAAAGATCCTCCTGGATCACAAGGGTAGAGCCGGACAGCATGAGCCCCATGACCTCTGTGGAATCTCCGGCACGGAAAATATAGGAGCCCCGGGGGCGGGTGATCTTTGCTGCACTGACGCAGTGCAGGATGGACAAGATCTCATCATCGGTAAGCCCGGTAAAGAAGGGGCAGCTCCGCAGAACAGGTAGATATTTTTGCATAAAGACTCTCCTTGTTGGAATTCAAACAGACAAGATGGCTTTAGTATACTATAATAAACCTGCAAATGCAAAAAACACCCACAACAGGAGAGTATAGATATGATTCGGAAGATCATCCATATTGACGAAGAAAAATGCAACGGCTGCGGGCTGTGTGCGACCGCCTGCCACGAGGGAGCCATTGATATTATCAACGGCAAGGCAAAGCTGGTGCGGGAAAATTTCTGCGATGGCTTTGGCGACTGCCTGCCGGGCTGCCCTACCGGTGCCATCACCTTTGAGGAGCGGGAAGCCCCTGCCTACGACGAGGCGGCGGTGCAGGAAAACAAAAAGAAAAAGGAACTGCAGGAAAAGATGAAGCACCTCCACGAGGGCGGCTGCCCCGGCTCCCGGATGCGGATGCTGGAACAGCCGGAGGCGGCCGAAAGTGCAGCTTCTGCCCCCGTGCAGCCGGTCTCCCGCCTGCGCAACTGGCCGGTGCAGATTAAGCTGGCACCCATCCATGCGCCCTACTTTGCAGGCGCAAAGCTTCTGATCGCAGCGGACTGCACGGCATACGCCTACGCCAATTTCCATCAGGAGTTTATGCGCGGCAAGGTGACCCTCATCGGCTGCCCGAAGCTGGACGCTGTGGATTACAGCGAAAAGCTCACTGAGATCCTGCGCAGCAACGACATCCAGAGCGTGACCATCCTCCGCATGGAGGTGCCCTGCTGCGGCGGCTTGGAGATGGCCGCAAAAAAGGCACTGCAGACCAGCGGAAAGTTCATTCCGTGGCAGGTGGTCACCATCTCCATTGACGGAAAAATTCTGGATTAAAAGTACAGGGCAAACGATATGTACCCGGTTTTCTGGACACTGGATCAAAATTGAATAATTAAGAATCCATCATGGATGCTTCTCTGAATTTAGAGGGAGGCATCCATTTTGTTTTCGCTTGGATTCTGCTGTTATTGTAATAGCCAATATACTCGGCAATCGCCTTGGAGAAGGCTTGAAAGGAGGAATGTGGACGAAAAAAGCCATGACCCGGAGGAAGAACAACCGGACGAGGATACACCTCGCCGTCCCTCGGTGCTGGCGGCGTTGGAGGAAAAATCGGACAAGCCGGAGCCGGTGAAGCCCTTCAAAAGCTATCTGGATAAGGACGGTGATGCCCGGTGAGCGACCGCCGCGACCAGCAACTCCATTTCCGGGTCAGCAAGCCGGAGTTGGAACGGGTTCGGAACAAAATGGAAGCCAGCGGCATTTTGAATATTGGCTCCTATCTGCGCAAGATGGCGCTGGACGGATATTGTCTGTATCTGGATCTGCCGCAGCTGCGCCGTATGGCATATCTTTTGCATTTGAACGCCACAAGTGGCTCAAGTGTTCGTTAGCAAAGTGGCTCAAGTATTGGCTGTCACACGGGGGTGATTCGGAATGGCTGCAACACGTTTGATCGCGCTGCACAAGAACAAGGGCAAGTCGGTTGCGGCCTGCCTGAAAAGCCGCACGGACTATGCGAAGAATCCTGACAAAACGAACAGGGGAGAGTTGGTCAACAGCTATGAGTGCAGCCCATTGACCGCAGACGAAGAATTTATGCTGTCCAAGCGGCAATACGAACTTTCTACAGGCCGCAGACAGAAAAATGATGTGATCGCCTATCAGATACGGCAGTCTTTTCGCCCCGGTGAGATCACCGCAGAGGAGGCCAACGCGGCAAAAGTGCCCGGCACCGGAGCAGAAATTTCAGATGCTGGTGGACATTCAGGCAAAACTAGCCGAGGGAAAAGGCGCGGGCTTTGCCCGTTGGGCAAAACAGCACAACTTAAAAGAGATGTCCCGGACGCTGGTTTTCTTGCAGGAAAATAAAATCGGCAGCATCGAGGAAATGCAGGAGCGTGTGGACGCTGCCACTGCGCGCTATCATGAACTGGGCGATTCCATTAAAGCATCAGAGAAGCGGCTGGCAGAAATCGCGGTGCTGAAAGCGCACATCATCAACTACGCCAAGACGCGACCGGTCTATGACGCCTACCGCAAGACCGGATACAGCAAGCGCTTTCTGGAAACGCACCGCACAGAGATCACGCTGCACAAGGCGGCGAAAGCGGCGTTTGATGAATCCAGTTTGAAAACGCTCCCCAAGGTCAAGGAGTTGGACGCGGAGTATTCCAAGCTGCTGACAGAAAAGAAAGCACGCTACCCGGACTACCGCAAAGCGAAAGAAGAAATGCAGGAGCTTCTTCGAGCGCAGAAAAATATTGAGCTTTTCTTCGATGAGGAAAGGAATCCAGAGCAGACCGAATATTCCAGATAAACAATACGACCCTGAGAACTTTGCCGCTTATCCGGCAGGGTTCTCAGGGCCTTTTTTGATTATTCCTCAGTCTGTACTCGGAACAGCATTTCCGGTGCTTTCAAGTTGTTTAGCGATCATGCTTTCCAGTTCCTGCGTGATCGTTGCACAGTTTGCAACACGGTAATTCCAGAAATAAGAAACACCTTCGCACTCTTCCACGGACAAATCGCTGTTGACCAAAAGCAAGCTTTCTGGTGTCACGTTCAGCTTTTCGCACAGAGAAGCATATTTCCCATAATCAATGCTTCGGCTGGAGGATTTGGCTTCTACCCAGAAAAATTTCCCATTGATGGAGAACACGACATCCAGCTCATGCGTGCTCCCTGCGGATGCTGTTTCTGAAAGAACCACATTGGAGCAAACCGAAACTTCTGCGCCCTGCTCCTCCTGATAGCGGTTCAGAATCTGCTGAACCTGATGCTCTACAAAAAGCTCCAGCCACTTTCCGCTCAAAAAATGCCGGACGGTTTCATTTTGCGCAAGTTCATAGACGATATTCTGTGGATAGATCACAATGGCTGCAAAAAGTCCCATTTTGTCCCACGTCTGAGCAATTTCTGAAAGTGTGGCAAACGATTTTTTGGATGCACCCTTTGGGATACGGAACGAAAAAGAGCCGTCGCTCTGCATATGTGTTCGGATAAACTGCAAGAAATCCACCACCACCGGGTCGCAAAGAGCTTCGCCTGTTTTCCATGCCATCCGCTGAACAGCAATCGGTGGGAGTTTTTCCGGCACGATCTGCTGAACGATTTTATACCCACAGCGTTCCAGATGCTCCAATGCGGTCAAAGGCTTCTGGATTTTTGCTTTGACTTCGGGCTTTTCTGCGCCGGATGTATTCTCGGCCAGATAGTTGAACTTCCATCCGTATTCCCAAGCAGGCGAACGGGTCAGTACTCCGACCGCATGAAATCCGCTGTCATGATCTTCCATCGGAAAAGTGATCTTATTCTTATGAATATTGATTTGGAGCGTTTTGTTTTTCAGTGCTTTCTGATAAGCGTTAAGAAAAAATTCCTTTCCCTTATACGCCAGCTCACTGGAATTGTTTGCAGAAAGACCAGCATTTTTTGCCAAAGAGAGGAGCAGACAGGTCGCTTTGGGCAACTCAAGGATATGTTCCATCTGCGCAGCGTCCGGAATATTTGCATGATCGGACTGCGACGATTCGTCTGCCGGAATCTCCTTTGCTGGTGCAGGTGCAGAAACCTCGGGCGTCTTTTTTGAAGCAGTCTCAGACTTTCCAGATTTGGGCAAAGGCTTTGGCTCCGTGTAAACTTCCGCAACGAATGATTCATAGGAATCGATGCACGGAAGTTTTCCTGCCGCTGCAAGTCCTACATAGATTGCAGCCGCCCGCGAGGAATCGCCATAATATTTTTTAGAATCCGCTGCGGCAGCAATATCAGAAAAGGCATTATATCTGCTCAACTGCGCAGCCTTTTCCGGGAACTGCTTCAACGCACGGCAGTAGAGCCACTCAAAAAATGAATCGGGGTACGGCTCTGCCGGATACTCATTTCCTTCCAGAGAGTAGCGCAGCAACTTTCCATTGGTTCGCAGTCGAGTGTCCTTATGGACTTTGGATGGCGCACAGGTCAGAAGGTCAGCGAATGGCCCACCATGTTCAAATACCTTGGCGGCTTCAAAAACCGTGCTGATGGGTACATCCTGCGCAACAGAATCCAGACGCAGCAGAAGCCGCAGAGAAGAAACAGCCTCACCCTCCGGCTGAACGGATGCAGAGCTGATTTCCAGAATGGAAACATCCGGGTCTGTTGTATGGACGGCATCATGGACGGCACGGATATTCTGCCGCTTGCTACCGTTTATCCATGTGAACGTCACCGGCTGTTCTTTGCAATAGGGGTAGCCGGATATGGGGAAACAAATGGTTCGTGTAGCCATGAACACCTCCAACTTTTAGAGCAAACAGGTTTATGTAAATCAAGTATAGCACAATCCCGGATGTGCTGCATAGCACTATTTTCAGCTTCCGGGAATCCATCTGTGCAAAAAGTGCCGATACCACAGGCATCGGCACTCAGATCAAAAAAGCATTTTGCAAAAATGCGCAGCCTGCATCCACCGGATGCAGAACACAAGGGGTTTGGGCACAGCCCAACAAGCATTTTGAATTTGGATTTTGAAAAATCTGATTCAAAAATCGCAAGTTGGTACCAAGTTGCACTGCTTGCGACGTAGATGTTTCCATCAACTGCTGCGTTAGAATTTTTTAAATCACTTCAGCTTTGCGAGGATATCGTCTGCGCTCACGCCGCTCGCCAGCAATTTTTTCAGTACATCCTCTGCTTCAGCTTTCTTTGCAGATTCCGCTGCTTTGGTTTCCGCCTTGACCTTTTTGGCTTCGATTCTGGCGATTTCCTTGTCGATAGATTTTAGCTCTGCCTTCTTGGTTTTTAGGTCAGCTTTCAGCGCATCGATGTTAGCGGTGATGGATGCGATTTCAGCGGCAGCGGCTTCCTTTGCGGACTGCTTTTCAGCGATCTGTGCAGCAAAGTCAACGGTTGCTTTTACGGTCTTGGTCTTGTTCTTGCTTCCTTTAGGACGGGGCATAGGGGACACCTCCAATGTTTTTTGATGGTTTCAGTATAACACGCGTTTTTTATGTTCGCAAGAGGTGCAGTTTGTAGAATAAAAATATATTTATGTTTATGTGTTAAACAATAAATCGATTTTGGAATATGCACCGGCGCGGGTCGCTAACTCGTTGGAGAATATCCCCCGCTGGTCGTAGAGCGGTTCAAAGCATTTGGCAACGGCATCTTTTACAGTCGTGATGAAGTTCATCTCAATATGATGCTACAGAGGTTCGTGCGCTATGCATGCGCATCTGCGCATGCTGCAAAAGTATTTTATGATACAGAGAATGTGCAGCCGCGTAATTGCAAAGAATGTATTTAACAAAAAAGTATCCTCCATAGTGATAATGGAGGATACCAATCTTTCGACATCGTTGTTTGAATTCTTCTCTTATTTTATCATGGTTATATCTGGGAATCAATAGAAATCCTTACAAATGCATCCCGCCTGACCTTAGAAAAAAACTCGCAGAAGCTAAAAGTTTTTTGCACATTGCCCAGTTCTGCATAAAAAATCCAGCAAAAAACGAAGGTGGACAGAATAAGTGGTCAGAAGGGTGTCCAAGTCGCAGGAGGAAACAGAAATGGCACGACGGGGAGAAAATATACGCAAACGCAAAGATGGTCGGTGGGAAGGCCGCTATATCAAAGCGCGCACACCGGAGGGAAAGATCCAGTGGGGCTACGTCTATGGCACGGTCTATGCTGAGGTCAAACGTGTGCTGATTCAAAAGAAAGCAGAGGCAGGCTTCTACAATCTAAAGAGAACCGACCTGACCTTTGAAGCACTGGCTGAGGTATGGCTGCACTCCCAGCGGAATGCAGTAAAAGAATCCACCTATGCGCATTACTCGTACACGCTGCACAAATATCTTCTTCCGGTTTTGAGTAAAGCGCCAGTTGCATCTCTTGAGGAAAGTTTTCTGGAACAGGCTATGCAGCAGATCATTGCGCCGATAGATGCCGCACACAAGCCGCTAGGGAACTCCTCTGCCCGGGAATGCCTCTCAATGCTGCGGCGCATCTGCAAATATGCCGCGCACTTGCGCCTGATCCGTCCGATGGAGCTGGAAGTAACGTTGCCAAAAGCCATCGACCAAATTTCTGCGCCTCTCTCCCCGGCGGAGCAGCAGCGGCTTTGTCAGTATGTACAGGAGAACCCAACGCCCCGCAAAATTGGCTTATTATTAGGGGTGGAATTGGGGCTGCGTATTGGCGAGATTTGCGGCTTACAGTGGGGCGATTTCGACCTGAAACTCGGAACGCTGAAAATCAACCGGACGGTCTGCCGAATTTCCTGTGAAAATGGGCATACAAAGGTGGTCATCCAAACGCCTAAAACCCGCACCTCCCGCCGGGAAATTCCAATCCCAAAGCAGCTGCTTATTATGCTGAAAAAGCTGCGCGGATGTGTCAGCAATGCTGCATGGTTTCTGTCCGGCAACGAGTCCAAGCCAACCGAACCCCGCTGCTACCGAAAAAGCATCAAAGCATATCTGAAACAGGCAACTGTCCGGCAGGTACGTCCGCACGCGCTGCGCCATACCTTTGCAACGACCTGTCTGCAGGCGGG
>ENA-ORNR01001898-ORNR01001898.1-human-gut-metagenome-genome-assembly--contig:-NODE-1898-length-17934-cov-4.279042_pt1 | contig 17934 bp, 16 predicted proteins | sample MGYA00242114_ERZ509020 | MGnify/ENA primary metagenome ERZ509020 (study PRJEB26280, sample SAMEA2338758) | human gut metagenome | biome: human gut; feature: human-associated habitat; material: faeces...
AGAAACAGACCCGCAAAGAGCCCGACAACAGATATGATCGACACGATACGGCGCACGCCTCAAAACTCTTTTTATTCCTGTCACATGATCCTCCCGGCCGCGCATCGGGCGCCGGCTCAGAGGCCTTCACCCGACCGGGGTTACTTCACCCAATTCTTATATTCGAAATCCCCGTTGCGGAACTCCGGATCGATATAGACATATATGCCGTCGATCTTATCCGTAAGCCAATCCTTGAATACGCGCATCTGCTTGTCGTTCAAGGCCATCTCCTCGATCGTAAGGTAGTCCTCGTTCAGCGAGGCCGGGTGCGACGGGATAACGTCCAGCAGCTTGACGATCTTGCTCAGCTCGTTGCCGCTCAGATCCTCCGCCTGATATGCGTTCGACACATCCCCCACGTTCATGTGCGAGATGGCCACGTAGTCCTTCAGGCTGCGCCCCTCGCCGAAGTCCTCCTCACGGAACTTCGTGGCCGTATATTTAACGTTCGAGTAGTTGGGGTTGCTCGACAGGATATCGTGGTTCGAAACCAGACCGCCGTTCATCTTCGTCAGCGGGTCCTCCGAGAACTCGCGCGCCGCATCCTCGAAGGTGATCGAGTCGCAACGGATCAGATTGGCAATGCTGTCCAGAAAACGCGTCGGCTCCAACAGCTCTTCCGACGTATAGGTCGGTTTGATCAATATGTGGCGCAGGCGGTAGTTGCCGTTCTTCGGCTCCTCCATCAACTCGATGATATGGAAGCCGAACTCCGTCTCGACGATCTCCGACAGCTGGCCCGGCTTGAGCTCTCCCGCAGCCTCCGCAAACGACGGCTGCCACTGCGACAGGGGACCGTAGGTCAGCTCGCCCCCTCGCATCGCCGACCCCGGGTCGGCAGAATAGAAGCGCGCCAGAACCGGCAGCGACGACTTGCCCGTGATGATACGCTCACGCATCTCCAGCAGGCGCTCACGCGCTCGCTGCTTGGCCACATCCTGCGACGCAGGGTAACGCACGATCTGTGCGTACATGTATTGTTTGGGTATGAGCGGGAGCTCCTCCTCCTTCAACGACTTGAAGTACCGCTCCACCTCGCCCGGCGTAACCGTAACATCCTTGATAACCGTATTCTGCATCGACGAGGCGTACTCCTGCTCGGTAATGCGCTGCGTCAGGATCTCGCGGAACGTATATATGGGCATGTGCTGCCGAGCCTCCAGCGCCGCTATCGAACCCTCCTCGGCAATCATCGACTGGATCTGCTGCTCGACATACGACGGAACGTCACCCATCAGCTCGATCGAGTCGATCAGAGCCTGACTGTATAAGAGCTTCTGCTTCATCAGAGCCTCCAAAGCCTCGTTCATGGGGTCGCGGTCCGAAGTGTAGCCCTGCGCACGGCGCTGTTCCACCAACAGGTTGGCATAGGTGTCAACATCCGAATAGAGGATCGCCGAACCGCCTACCACCGCAACGACCTTATCGAGCATAACCTGCCGTTTCTGTGCCATGAGAAATCCCGATGCCGATACCACAGCCACGGCTAAAGTCAAAACAATCTTCTTAAACATATTATCTTACTGTTCCTTATATATTTTTCCTTTCGCTTTCTTCGCTTACGAATTATCTTTTATATCTATCGTAACGTCATATCTTATACTCTCTCACTTACCTTTACTCCCGCTCTTTCTCTCGTCCTCGCCTCACGTCTTCTCTCCTTTTCTCTTCTCTCTTCACATCGTCTCTCCTCTCTTCTCTCCTCGTCTTGCCTCTCCTCGACTCTTCTCTCTCTTCTTCCTCTCGCTCTCTCCTCTCTCGCTCCCCCCCCCGCGGCTCCTTGACGGGCCCCCGGGTCAGCGCCTTGCGGGCGCACCGGCTACGGGAGACTTGCCATCCGCCGTGTCGGCATAGATGCGGGCATGGCCCGACGCCATCGCCTCGGATACGATCTGCTCCTCGTGCGACTTGATGATCTCACTGCGCCGCTGCGTGATCAGTATGCGGCGTATGTTGTCCGCCACAACCTCCAGCGGAGCTACGTTCCCTTGCGGCATACCGACGTGAAGTCGAAATAGTAACGTTTGCCGCCGGCGTCCATCTGCTGGATGCCCGTCTTGTCGAGCAGATGCTCGTTGTCCTGAGACTGCGCCGTCGGCAGGTAGGTCAGGAAGTCGTTGAAGCCGACCCACTCCGAACGCTTGTCCACAAGCTCGAATCCGTTCTTCTCGCATATCTCCGAGAGCGTCTTGGCCGCACTCTGCGACGTGGCCGCATCCCGCATCTGCTTCATCAGAGTCTTGCTCTGGCGGTACGAGGCGTCGAAACGCAAAACACGTCCCTTGACCAGCGTGCGGTCGAGTATGAAATCGGCCTTATGCGTATTATAGTAGTCGGCGATATCCTTATCCGTGAAGTCGGGGCTCATCTGCTGCTCGACATAGTACTGGTCCACCTTGCGCATCAGAAGCGAATGGCGGTACTCCTCAACCATACGGTCGATATCCTCCTCCGACCCCGAGAAGAGATCGTCGGCCTCCTCGACCTTGAGCTGGCGCACCAGCCACTTGTCAACATACAACTTTACGAACGACACGCTGTCGTCACCCTTGACATTGGCCGGCATGGCCTCCATGATCTCGTTTATCTTGAGCTCCTTGCGGCCAACCTTGGCGACGGTGTTGTCGCTCACCAGATAGTCCGGCAAATCGCGGCACGCCGTCATCGCGACGGCCGTCGCAGCGAGCAATATTTTCACTACAAGGCGCATAACAATCGACAAAGATACATTTTTACTCCCAAATAACGTAAACCTTGCCGCTATTATTACTCTTCGGCCGTACAATCATCCTTTTTGATGCGACGGACAAGTATGAACATGCGCACCAGCGCCGCCACCGACAGCACGCCGCACACGCCGTATATGGCCGTTGCGACCCACGTGCCGCCCGCAAGGTCGCGCACCGTCACGTCACCCGCGCCCACGAAATTCACCAGCAGGTCTTTCATGGTGTCGATGAGGCCGATGTCCAGATAGCCGCCCAGGCCCAGATTCTCGCCGTTGATGACCACATCGTGGATCTCCTTCACCGCCACCACCTTATTGGTTCGGGTAGGGTCCAGGCTGGCGGAGTAGATGGCGTTGATGACGGTATCCCGCTGCATATCCGTATGGAAGAACCAGTCCATGCCGAACTCAAAAAATTCCCACAGAACGCCGATGGTCATGGAAAAGCAAAACGCCACCATGGCCAGAAAGAATGGTGACAGGTCGAAGGTCAGCTTCTCATTGTCATTGAGCAGCAGCACCAGAGAAAAGCCTACCGCCGCCGCCAAAAAGCCGTTGATAGTGTGGAGCATGGTGTCCCAATGAGGCACGTTGACATAGAAGGCGTTGACCTCTCCCAAGATCTCTGCCGCGAAAATGAAGCAGAGGATCGTAATTTCCAGGGGCGGCGGCAGCTCGATCCGCAGCCGGACCTGCACCCAGCTTGGCACATACAGCAGCACGATGGTCAGAATACAGAAAAACGCACCCTCGTAGTTATCCAGAATGATCTGGCGCACCAGAGATACGATCACCAAGGCCCGCAGAATATAAAAGACGATGAACGAGCTTTTATGTTCCCGCAGTTCCTTGTCCATGGCCCGCTTGAACGTCTTTTTCAGCCAGCCCCGCTCTTTTCTTGTTTTTTTCAATATGGTTCCTCCTGTCCGGCGGCTATGACCGCTCATCATTGCAACAGAATACCACAAAAAATGGCTTGCGACAAGATAAACCGGTCAGGCACTTGGCTGTCTTTGCACAATCAGCGGTCACCTGACACCGGCCAGATAACGGCCCGCAGGGCTTCAAGGTCATGGGTCACCGCCAAAAAGCGGAGGGAGCACACAGCGTCGGCGGTAAAGGCCAACAACAGCCACCACGTCACGCCGACGGGAACACGGTCCGCCAGCGCCACCACCGGCGGCGTCACCAGATAGACAGCCGGGAACAGCAGCAGTCCCCACGCCAGGGAAAATGGCAGACACACCCGGCCCCGCAAATTCCCAAAGACCCCGGTGTAGTCCCAGAAAGACACGCTCAAAAAGGTCTCCCCCCACCAGTGGTAAATATATTCCACAGAGGTGGCGGTCAGCCCGCCCCAGAGGTAGAGCGGCCACCCGGAACGAAGGCTCGGCGGCAGGGCCAGCACCGCCGCCATGCCCAGTCCGTACACCGGGCAGAGCGGCAGGAGCAGTAGACATCGTCTCCTCCGCCGGGGAGACCGGGTCACGGCAGCAAACAGCCGCTCCAGCACCCATCCTAAAAGGCTGAAGCTCCAGAAGATCCACAAAAATTCCGCCATACGCCGCCCTCCTCTGCTTGATGCCCTGTCAGTATCGGCAGGCCGCCACCGCCTTATACGCTTGCGCGGGAGAAAACAATATGCTATACTCAAACAAGGCTATTTCAGAAAGGCGGGGATACCATGGCGGATAGCTGGGAGCGTTTAAAACAGGAATGTGGCGTCTGCCGGGGCTGCGCGCTGGCGGACACCAGGACCCATGTGGTGTTTGGGGACGGCTGCGAGACGGCGGAGATCATGCTCATCGGCGAAGGCCCCGGCCAGCACGAGGACGAGCAGGGTATTCCCTTTGTAGGCCGGGCTGGGCAGCTGCTGGACGATATGCTGGAGATCATCCATCTGGACCGCACCAAGGTCTACATCGCCAACGTGGTGAAGTGCCGCCCGCCTCAGAACCGGGACCCTCTGAATGTAGAGCAGGACGCCTGCATCGGCTATCTGCGGCGGCAGGCAGCACTGATGAAGCCCAAGATCATCGTCTGCCTGGGCCGCATCGCCGCCAAAGCCATCATCAAAGAAGATTTCAAGATCACCCAAGAGCACGGTCAGTGGTTCCAGCGGGGCGGCGTCCAGATGACGGCCATCTATCACCCGGCGGCGCTGCTGCGGGACGAGCAGAAGCGCCCGGAGACCTTTCTGGATTTAAAAAGCATTCAGGCCAAGGTCCGGGAGCTGTGCGAGTATACTGAATGTTAAAAAGTGCGGGAACTTACGTTCCCGCACCTTTTTCATTTTCGATTTCAATTCTCAGGCTGTGGCGATTATGTCCCGGTTCAGCACAAAGTATTCCACGCCGGAATACAGGGTGGTGATGGCGATCACTGCCACGCACACGGTATTGAGCCAGCCGGGGATCGGCAGGAACATGAGCACAATGCACACCATGGTGCTGGCCGTCTTCACCTTGCCGGACCAACCGGCGGCGATAACACGGCCCTTATCACTGGCGATCATCCGCAGGCCGCTGACGGCAAATTCCCGGACAAGGACGATCAGCAGCGCCCAGGCAGGCATCTGGCCGATCTCCACGAACCAGAGCAGTGCCGCCGTCACCAGCATTTTATCCGCCAGAGGATCGGCAAACTTGCCGAAATCCGTGACTAAATTGTACTTTCTGGCGATTTTCCCATCCAGCAGATCGGTGAAGCTGGCGATGATGAAAATGGCCACCGCCACCCAGGTAGCGCCGGGGAAGTCCCAGTACAGCACCACCATAAACACCGGGATCAGCAAGATCCGCAGCATGGTCAGTTTATTGGGTAAATTCATAATATACGTCCTTTCGCAGGGTTTTCAAGGAAAAACAATCGCCTTCACACAAGCTCGCCGGTGGTCTCACCGTCCATGGTGCCGGTCAGGCGGACATTCACAAAGCTGCCGGGAGCGATCTCGCTGTCGGCGGTGAACCAGATCCGTCCGTCGATGTCGGGAGACTCCGCATAGCTGCGTCCGTAGAACATCTGAGCCTGAGAATCGTACCCCTCGCAGAGGACCTCCCGCTCTTCACCTAAGATGGAGTCATTGTAGGCGTCAATGATGTCAGACTGGACATCCACCGCCAGCTCCGCGCGGCGCTGGGCCTCTTCCATGTCCACGTGCTCCATGAGGGCCGCCTTCGTGCCGTCCTCCGGGGAGAAGGGGAACACACCCGCCCGCTCGATGCGGACCTCCCGCAGGAAGTCGCACAACTCCTCAAAGGCCGCGTCATCCTCGTAGGGCAATCCCGCGATGAGGCTGGTCCGCAGCACCAGACCGGGAACCTTCTCCCGCAGCTTTTTCAGCAGGGCCAGCAGGTCCGCCTTGGTGTCCCGGCGGTTCATGGCCTTTAAAATGGTATCGTTGCAGTGCTGGATGGGAATATCCAGATACTTCACGATCTTCGGCTCGCTGGCGATCACGTCGATCAGCTCGTCGGTGGTGTCCGTGGGGTAGAGGTAATGGAGCCGGATCCAATGGAAGTCCAGCTTGCAAAGCTCCTTCAGCAGCTTCGCCAGCTGATGCTCACCGTTGAGGTCCGTGCCGTACCGGGTGATGTCCTGCGCGATGACGATCAGCTCCTTCACCCCGGCGGAGGCCAGCTCCGCTGCCTCGTCCAGCAGCTCGTTCATGGGACGGCTGCGGTACTTGCCACGGAGGGAGGGGATCACGCAGTAGGCGCAGTGGTTGTCGCAGCCCTCGGCGATCCGCAGATAGGCATACCACGGGGGCGTGGACAAAATGCGCTCACCGCTTTGGTTGGCGGTGTGGATATTCCCCAGATGGCAGGGCTTTTCGCCCTTTTCCATCACCTCGGCGATGGCCGTGGCAATGTCGCCGTAGCTGCCGGTGCCCAGCAGGCCGTCCACCTCCGGCAGCTCGTGGAAAATATCCTCTTTATAGCGCTGGGTCATGCAGCCGGTGACTAAGATCTTTTTCACCTGCCCCGCCTTTTTCAGCTCCGCCATCTCTAAAATGTTCTCGATGGCCTCCTCGCAGGCGGACGCCAGAAAGCCGCAGGTGTTCACCACCACCACGTCGCAGCCCTCCGGCTGGGCCTGAATGGAGTAGCCTGCCTCGGCGCACAGAGCCATCATCTGCTCGCAGTTCACCTGATTCTTGGCGCAGCCAAGGGAAATGAATGATACATTATAGCTCAAAATGGATTCCTCCGGTATGATCGAATACGCCCCTCCGGGCGGAAATAACGAATGCGCAATCAGAACCAAAAATTTCACAGTCTTTGAGACTGATCCTCGGCTCCGCGGATATAACCTCCGGGATCACTCCTCCCAGATCTCAGAACCATAGCGGCCCCAGGCGGACTTCACCTCGCCCCAAGAAAACCCCCGGCGCAGAAGGGCGTCCGTCAGCCGCTTCTTCTCCTTATCCTCCGGGGACCGGCCGTGGAGCTTGCTTTGTAGAAAGCGGTCGATCTGCTCCCCGTCCGGGGGCAGCTCGTCCAGCGCCTCGTCCCAAAGCTCCTGAGGCACGCCCTTTTCCCGCAGCTTTTCTCTGGCCCGCCGGGGACCGTATCCCATATCGCCGCAGTGCCGCACCAGCGCGGCGGCATAGGCGCCGTCATCCAGCGCGCCGATGGCTTCCAGCCACTCTCCGGCATAGCGGGCCTCAGTCTCTGAGGCTCCCTTTTCCTGCAATTTCTTCTCCAGGTCCCGGCGGCTCATGGCCCGACGGCCAACGAGGTCCGCCGCCGTGGTCTTGATGTTAGACACCCCGGCGGCCTCCTTCAGCCGCGTCAGGGTTTCCTCGTCCAATTCATCGCCGGAGCGCAGACCAAAGGTCAGCAGCTCCTGCTCCGTCACCTTCAGCAGACTGCCGTCTGCCAGGAATACCAGCACCCGCCCCCGCTTATGCTTAGAGGCTTCAATGCGGTCAATCCTCATCGTTGAAATCGTCAGCGGAGACGTTCACCGCCTTGCCGGCGGCCTTGGCAGCGGCGATCCGGGACTGGTTGCCCATCAGCTTATCGAAATTGGCCCGAATCTGCGCCTCCACATCGGCGGCAATATCGGGATTTTCCTCCAGATACTTCTTGGCGGCGTCCCGGCCCTGACCGATGCGGACCTCGCCCATGGAGAACCAGGAACCGGCCTTGGTGATGATACCCAGCCGGACACCCAAGTCGATCAGTTCGCCGGTGTGGGCGATGCCCTCGCCGTACATGATGTCGAACTCCGCCTCCCGGAAGGGTGGCGCCACTTTATTTTTCACGACCTTGGCCCGGGTCCGGTTGCCCACCACCTCGCCGCCGTTTTTCAGCGCTTCAATCCGGCGGACGTCGATGCGGACGGAGGCGTAGAACTTCAGCGCCCGGCCGCCGGTGGTGACCTCCGGGTTACCGTACATAACGCCCACCTTCTCGCGAAGCTGGTTGATGAAAATAACGATTGTGTTGGTCTTGCCCACCGCACCTGTGAGTTTCCGGAGGGCCTGGCTCATCAACCGGGCGTGAAGGCCCACATAGCTGTCGCCCATTTCGCCCTCGATCTCCGCCCGGGGCACCAGCGCCGCCACGGAGTCCACCACGATCACGTCGATGGCACCGGAGCGCACCAATGCCTCGGTGATCTCCAAAGCCTGCTCGCCGGTATCCGGCTGAGAGATCAGCATTTCATCGATATTCACGCCCAAGGCCCGTGCGTAGGTGGGGTCCAGTGCGTGCTCCGCGTCTACAAACGCCACCTCGCCGCCCTTTTTCTGGGCCTCCGCCGCCACATGAAGGGCCAGCGTAGTCTTACCGGAGGATTCCGGTCCGTAGATCTCCACAATGCGGCCCCGGGGCAGACCGCCCACGCCCAGCGCCACGTCCAAGGACAGGGAACCGGTGGGGATCACATCCACCTGCAAATTATTCTGGTCGCCAAGACGCATAATGGAGCCCTTGCCGTACATTTTTTCGATCTGGCCCATAGCCGCTTCAATGGCCCGCTTCCGATCCTCCGCCGGTGCGGCACTGGCCACGGGGGCTTTCTCTTTTGCCATACGTTCTTCCTCCCAAATCTGATTTTCTATCTTGCTTGCCCGGTCTGCCGGGCGTTCTTACTCGCTGTAAACCTCTCCGCAGAGGGTGCCGAACACCACGCGGGGGATGTCGTTGTGGTCCTTCACCACCTGAATGTCTCCAAAGCCCTGGGCGCGCATGATCCGGAGCACCGCATCCGCCTGACCGATACCTACTTCAAAATACAGCCGCCCGCCGGGAGCCAGCGCCGCCTTCCACTTCTCACTGATGGCCCGGTAGAAATCCAGACCGTCCTCGCCGCCGTCCAGCGCCAGATGGGGCTCGTAGTCCTTCACGGAATGATCCAATCCCGGAATATCCCCATGAGGGATGTAGGGGGGATTGCTGACAATGCAGTGAAATTCCCCCAAAGCCCGGTCCGGCCGCTCCAAGGCGTTCACCGTCATGGGGATCACCCGGCCCGTCAGGGCGTTCCGGCGGGTGTTCTGCCGGCAGATCCGCAGGGCCCCGTCGGAAAACTCGCCCAGTACCACATGGGCCTGAGGGGCCTGCGATGCCAGCGCCAGACCGATGCAGCCGCTGCCGGCGCACAGGTCCAACACCCGGCAGTTGCCCAAGGACTGCACATAGGGCAGCGCCTGATCCACCAGCACCTCCGTATCCGGCCTGGGAATCAGCACCTCCTTGGAGATATCCAGAGGCAGGCCGTAAAATTCCCACTCACCGATGAGATACGCCACCGGCTCTCCCGCCAGATGGCGGGCTGTCAGCTCCCGCACCCGGCGTTCCAGCTCCGGCGGGGCGTACAGCCGCCCATCCCGGGTCAGCTCCTCCCGGGTCTTGTTGACCCCGAAACAGGTCAGCTCCCGGGCCTCCAAGGTGGTGTCGATGACGCCGCCCTGCTTCAGTTCCCGGCGAATATCCAAAAACAAGTCATTATATGTGATCGCCATGCGTTGTCGCAAAGTCCGCCGAACTTCGTTTCTGCCTGTGGCAAAAACTGCGTTCACTCCCTTGCTCCTCCTTTTTCTTCCGCAAACGTTTCGCTGGTTGCGGAAGAAGTATTTCTATAATTATCACCACGCGTCCTTGCCCTTTTCGCTGGGCAGGACCAACTCCAGCGAACGGATGGCACACTCAATCATGCTGTCATCCGGCTCGTTGGTGGTGAAATTCTGCATCCACAGGCCAGGGGCCGTCAGGAATTGGGCCAGCTTGCTGTCCTGCACATGGCGGCCTACCCAGCGGTTGAACTCATAGGTGATGCCCACTACCAACGGCAGCAGGAGCAGATGCACCAGCGTCCGCAATCCCGCGTTGGTGATGGGCCAGATGCCGAACACCACGCTGGAAACCAGAATGGACACGAAGATCACCACAAATAGAAAGCTCGTTCCGCAGCGGGGATGGTGCCGGGGCTGGATGCGGACGTTCTCTACCGTCAGCGGCAGGCCCGCCTCGTAGCAGAAAATGGTTTTATGCTCCGCCCCGTGATACTGGAACACCCTGTAAATGTCCTTCTGCTTGGAGCAGAGGATCAGATACGCCAGAAAGATCGCGATTTTCAAAAGGCCCTCCACCACGTTCCGGCCCCACAGGGGAAAGCCGGGGAAAAAGTGAAGGATCCCGCCGGTAAGCAGCGTCGGCAGCACCAGAAAGAGGAAAATGGACATTCCCACGCCCAGCAGCACGGCCAGACCCACGATAGCCTTTTCCAGCTTCTCACTGCTGAGGTGAGCTTCCAGCCACTGCTCAAATTTGGAGGGCTGGCTCTCTTCCTCCTCCGGGTAAAAGTCCGCAGAGTACATCAGGGCCTTCACGCCGCTGACCATTGCCGCCAGAAAATTTACGGTACCCCGGATCAGGGGCATGCCCAAAATGGGGTAACGGTCCTTGATGAGCTTCAGTTCCTCCACCTTTTCCACCAATTGACCGTCCTTGTCCCGGACCACGATGGCCTGCTTTTCAGGCCCGCGCATCAAAATGCCTTCGATCAGCGCCTGTCCGCCGATACTGGTGCGGAAGGCGCCGCTGGAATGTTCCGCCATAGATAAGGTTCCTTTCTGTTTCGCTGTTTCAGTATATCACACTGTTGTTTGAAAATCAAACATTTGTTCTATTTATTCTTTTTCCGGGATGCAGATGGTCACCACCGCGCCGCCGCCCTCGGCATTGGCAATGTCGAAGGTGCCGCCGTGGAGCCGCACGATCTCGTCGCACACAGCCAGACCGATGCCGCTGCCCCGGGCCTTGGAGGAGCCCTTGTAGAATTTCTGCTTCACATAGGGCAATTCTGCCGCCGGAACGCCGGGACCGTAATCCCGGACCCGGACCACCTGATTGGTTCCCTCTCTGGTCAGAGAGGCATCGATGCGCCGGCCTGCGCCGCCGTGCTTGGCGGCGTTGTCCAGTACGTTGCAAAACACCTGCTTCAGCCGCTCCGGGTCACCGCTGATGGGCGGCAGGATCTCCTCTCCCGGTTCGTAGCGCAGTTCGATCCCCTCCTGTCGGAACAGCTCCCGGTAGGTAAAAATGGCGTCCTCAAACTCTGCCTGAAGATCCATTTCTTCCAGCTGCAGCGTAAAGCGGCCATCCTCCATCTTGGAAAATTCCAGCAGCTCCTCCACCATGGTCGAGAGCCGTCGGGACTCGTTGAGGATGATCCGCAGGCCCCGGTGGAGCTGGATCTGATCCCGCTCCCGGTCTGCCAGCAGCGTTTCGCCCCAGCCGCTGATGGCTGTGAGCGGCGTTCGCAGCTCATGGGACACCGACGAGATAAATTCCGTTTTCATTTTCTCGTTCTGGCCGATCTTCATGGACATATCGTTGATATTATCCACCAGCTCGCCCAGCTCGCCGGTATACTTGTTTTCCAGCGTGAAGCCGTAGCTTCCCTGAGAGATCCGCTTGGCAGCGTCAGATACCACCGCCACCGGCTCCACCACATTGTTGATGAAAATCAGGTTTGAGCTTAACACCAACAGAAGACACAGTAAAGCCACCAGCACCACTGCCAGCACCGTCATCCGCACCTGAACGTTGACCTGCCGCAGGGAGGTGACGAATCGCAGGACACCTACCACCTTGCCGTTCACCGTCAGAGGGTGAGACACCGCTAAGATCTGTTCTCCCGTCTTGGGGTCCGCGCCCCGGAAATAGCTGATACGGTTGGTTTCCACCGCTCTGGAAATATCCTCCGTTCCGGGGCGGGTGCCCACTGTCAGGTTAGATGTGGAGGACGCCTGAATACGGCCTACGCTGGACAGGAACTGCATTTCTACCCGTTCCTTGTCCGCATAGTCGGAAATGGCCTGATTGGCCCGCTGCAAGTAGTTGGCGAACCCCTGATCCATAAAATAGTCCACAAAGGCGCCGGACTGCGCCCGGGCCTGCCGTTCCAGACCGTCCAGCATTCCCTTATAATAGTAATTGGAAATGCCCAGAGACACACCGCCCACGATCAGCGCCAGCAGCACGAAGATGGGCACCACAGAGTTGACAATCCAGCGCTGGCGGAGGCTCCGCACCCGCGTAGCTTTTCGTTTTTGACTTCCTTCCGGCACGAAGCATCTCACCCTTTCTTTTCCCATTTTGCGGGGCAAAATGGGAGTCCTTTCATCTTACTTGCGCGGCGAAAATGAATTCCGCCTTGCGCCAAGGTTTTGGCTCCGCCAAAACGCTTGTACGCGCCTGACGGTGCGCCCCGCCGTGCGGGGCCCCGGACAATGTGCCGCCAGCTTACTCGTTTCACGCATCCCATTTGTAACCACAACCCCAGACGGTTGTTATGAAAGTCGGATTTTGCACATTGCTTTCCCATTTTGCGGGGCGAAATGGGAACCCTTTCATCTTACCTGCGCGGCGGAAGTCAATTCCGCCTTGCGCCAAGGTTTTGGCTCCGCCAAAACCCTTGTACGCGCCTGACGGCGCGCCCCGCCGTGCGGGGCCCCGGACAATGTGCCGTCAGTCTATTCGTTTCACGCGTCCCATTTGTAACCATAACCCCAGACGGTTGTGATAAATGTGGGATTCTGCACATTGTCCTCGATTTTTAAGCGGAGGCGGCGGATATTCACGTCCACGATCTTCAGCTCTCCGAAGTAGTCCCGCCCCCAGACCCGGTCTAAGATCTCCTCACGAGACAGTGCCTTGCCGGGATTTTCCATAAACACCCGCATGATGGCATACTCCACCTGCGTCAGCTTCACTCGCTGGCCGTTTTTTTCCAACGTCCGGTTGCGGGTATTCAGTAAAAAGGGCGGCTGGCTGATCTCACCGCTCTGGACCACTTCCTCCCCGCCAGCCCGGCGGAACAGCGCGTCCACCCGGGCGGTCAGCTCCGCCGGAGAAAAGGGCTTGGTCACATAATCGTCGGCGCCGGTCATCAGTCCCGTCACCTTGTCCATCTCCTGAGACCGGGCCGTCAGCATGATGATGCCGATTTTCGTATTGGTGGCCCGGATGCGGCGGCAGACCTCAAAGCCGTCGATCCCCGGCAGCATGATGTCCAAAAGAGCCACCTTGGTATCCGGGTTGGCCCGGAGCCGTTCCAATGCCTCCTCGCCGGTCTCAGCCTCGATCACATCGTAGCCCGCCCGGCGGAGATTGATGACGATGAAACTGCGGATGCTGGCTTCATCCTCCAAAACCAGAATTTTCTTCACGAAAGCTCCTCCATATCCATCAGTTGTCCCCTGCGGACCATTCCGTGCCGATCAGGCTGAAGGAGGCCCGCACCTCGTCCTCTGTAACGCTGTACTTCCAATCCTGATTGCCCTTCAGCAACTCGCCCACATAGATGACGCCGTCATTCCGGCCCAGGATGAACCGTCCCGTCCGCACCGCCAGCCGCTCCCGTTCGGAGCCGCTGAGGGCCGTGATCCGCAGCACCGGAACATAGGATTCCTCCCGGCTGCTGTCGGTATAGAATGTAATGCCGATCTCATCCGGCGATGTGGACCGGCCGACCCAGACCCGCTCCGGCCAGCCCTCCGGCAGCTGGAGATACCAGCCGTCGGCAACATCGTGATAGGTGGACAGGACCCGGGACGCGGTACCGGAAGCGTCATAGCTGATCCAGTCCACCCGCTGAGAAACGGCGTGGTCTGCGTCCTCGCCCTGCAGCGTCACCGTGCGGGGCACCTCTGTAACGCCGTCGCCGTTGATGTCCATGGGATACACGGAACAGAACCGGGACACCTCTCCGGAAACGCCGGTAATGGCGGAAAGCACCAGATTTGTCAGTTCTCCGCCCCGAAGGGCCAGCACATCCGTAATAGCCCGGGCGCCGTCCGCAACGCCGGTGATGAACAGAGCCGGGTCATTGGAGCGCAGTACGCCTACCGTGACCTTTCCCTGCTGGCTCAGCTCCGCCATGGTCATGGACACCAGAACACTGGACCGCAGCGTCAGCGCGCCGTTTTTCGACACATAGCAGTCTGCAACGCCCTCACCGTCCTGATTGGCCCGTAGCACCGTCAGTTCCCGTTTGCCGTCTTTATTCAGGTCCGCCACGGCGTATTTCACATAATTGGTCCGCATCAGCTCCCGTGCGCCGTCCGGCTCCAAGGAGTAGACCGCCAGCGCCTGCAGATCCATGCTGACCCGCCAGCCCACGATGATCTCCATACGGCCGTCGCCGTCAATATCGCTGTAATCCACGCTGTAAATCGCCAGACCACTGCCCTCAATGACCGCCGCCTGCCGGTAGCTGTTGTCATCATCCGCCGTAAATATATGGATCTTCAGGGGCTTTTCCCCATCGCTCTGGCGGAAGAAGGCCAGTGCCTCCTCCCGGCCATCGCCGTCCAGATCCATCATCTGCACCGGCTGGATATTGCTGCCGGACACCGGGGCGGCATATTCCGCGCCGCTTTCCTGGATAGCGCTGAGCTGCTTGTTCAGTGCGGTATACCGCTCCGGCAGCTCCGGCAGAGCGTATAGCTCCTCCGGGTCCAATGTCAGCTTCGGCGCGGTACAGGCAGAAAGAGGCAGCACCGACAGCGCGATGCACAGCGCCAGCAGTCCTGACATGATCCGCCGCTTTCTTCTCACGGTTCCGCCCCCTTTCAATACACATATCAATACAAGGATACAATACCACATCTTCCTCAAAAATGGTAGTCCCTCTGCCTGATTTCAAGAGATTTTACAGGCCGTTCACGATTTGCGCCGCGAGTACGTGAACACAGCCCCGGAGATGGAATCATCTCCGGGGCTGTTCATGCACCTGTCATCCGCTATTCAGGAGATTGCCGCGGCGCCTACGGTGTAATCTCCCCAATGTCCCTGTGCATCCCGGCTGGCGGTGCAGTCAGTGAAGAAGTAGGCCCCCAGCGCAGAGCGCCACTTCTGGGCATCAAAGGTCACGTTGTTCTGCAAAGCGTCCGGTTCGCCGCTCTCCGTTTTTACCGGACAGAAGTCGGACTGCCCTTGTCCGGCCTCCGCCGGAGGCAGTTGGCAAGCAGCGCCGCTTTTCTCTTCTGTACGGGGCAGCGGGTCTGCGCCGGTAATATTTTTGCTGTCCTGTTCCACATGGATGCTGTCCTGCCCGTTCTGCTCCGTAATGGTGAACAGGCAACCGTCCTTCCAGTGGGGGATCCCGTCGACCTCCGGGGCCGTGTCGGAGAGATACCCCTCCGCCGCCAATTCCTCGTAGCTCATGGTCATGGTCTCGGAAATATCGTGCATCCCGCCGAATACCCACGCTACCGCCGCCTGCTCGCTATCGGACAGGCCGGTTTGGGACAGGTCCACAGAAAGCATGGTAATGTCGCTGTTCAGTCCCTCATCCACGGCCCACAGGTCATTCAGCACCCGGAGGTACAGGGCACAGCGGTCGTCAAAGCCGTCAGAGCGGATATTCACCGCCGTGACCTCCGCCAGCTGGCCGGGGTAGGTCTCCAGTACCAGATCGTAGGCGACCTCCACCAGCGCGCCGGTCAGGGTCCCGTCAGGAAAGCGCTGATAGGCCCCCGGCTCGTTCCGTTCGAAGGCTTCGCCGTCCAGTGTCAGCTCTACATCGCGCAGGGAGAGGGTATACACCTCCGCCGAACCTCCCTCCTCCTTGGCCAGCAGGAGCCAGTCCGGTTTTTCCTGAATGATCCGGAAGCTCTCCCCGATCGGTTCCGCCTTTTCGGCCCCGACCGTAGGCTCGTCCTCCGCCCGGCAGGTATTGCCGGTGCTGTCTGTCCGCCCGCAGCCCGCTAACAGGCACAGGCACAAAATCGCCGCAAACAGTCGCTTCATGAAAACCGCCTCCTTTTTCATTTCTACTTCTTTGTCGGCACAAACGGTGATTTTGTTCCCGGTTTTGCAAATTTTTCCTGAAATAATTATTTTTCTGAAATTTGTGCTTGACATTTTGCTTTCGCCGCGTAAAATAAGCATTAGATTAGAAGTCTAAATTTTTGCTTACAAAGGAGGGACAACCATGACCCAGCGGGAGCGGCAGCTTTTGAACTGGATCGAAGAGAACCCCCTGATCTCCCAGCAGGAGTTGGCAGACAAGGCGGGGATCACCCGGTCCTCCGTGGCGGTGCACATCTCCAACCTGATGAAAAAGGGCTACATCACCGGCAAGGGCTATATCGTCCACACGGCCCCCTACGTCACCGTGGTGGGCGGCGTGAATATGGACATCGGCGGCTGGCCCGGTGAGGTTCCCGTCATGCGGGACTCCAATCCCGGCGTGGTGCGGATGAGTCTGGGGGGCGTGGGGCGGAATATTGCTCACAACATGGCCCTGTTGGGCATGGACGTCCGGATGGTGACGGTATTCGGTGACGATATCAATGCTCAGAAGATCGCCGCAAGCTGCGGGGAACTAGGCATTGACATTTCCCAGTCCCCGGTGATCCCGGAGGGCCGCACCTCCACCTACCTCTTCATCACCGACGAAAAGGGCGACATGGCCCTGGCCGTCAGCGATATGGAGATCTACAAGCACATGACCCCCCAGATGCTCTCCCAGCGGCTGACCCTGCTGAACGCCAGCCAGGCGGTGGTACTGGACACCAACCTGCCCGCCGAGAGCATTCAATATTTGGCGGACCACTGCACCGCGCCCCTGTTTGCCGACCCGGTATCCACCGCCAAGGCGGTGAAGCTGAAGCCGGTGCTAAGCAAGCTACACACCCTGAAGCCCAACCGTATCGAAGCAGAGCTGCTCTCCGGCGTGAAGATCACTAACGATGCCAGCCTCCGAAAAGCAGCGGAGACGCTGCTGGACACCGGTCTTCACCGGGTCTTTATCTCTCTGGGTTCCGACGGCGTCTTTGCCGCCGACCGATCCGGGCATCAGGTGCAGCTTCCCCCTCTGCCGGGAGCTATGGTGAACACCACCGGCTGCGGCGACGCTTTCATGGCCGCCATCACATGGGCCTATTTACAGGGCACGGACCTGACGGACACGGCGAAGGCGGGGCTGGCCGCCTCCGTCATCGCCATGGAGTCCGCTGAGACCATCAATCCCGCCATGAGCGAGGACGCCCTGCGGCAGCGTGCCGCTTTTTCCAAATAAAACAACATTCAAATTTCAATCTTATGGAGGAATTCAACATGACGCTGAACAAATATCTGGACATCGCTCCCGAAGTGCAGAAGGCCCTGGAGGAGGGCCGTCCCGTGGTGGCTCTGGAATCCACCATCATCTCTCACGGTATGCCCTATCCCCAGAACGTGGAGACCGCGCTGCAGGTGGAGCGGATCATCCCGCTGGGACATTACGACGCGGTGGATCTGGAGCACTGGAGCGCATATCTGTATCACAGCGACGACAATAATGAGACGTATCAGGCGCGGTGCCGTTATGCCGAGCCTGCCGATCTGCATGCGCCGGATGCGAAGATCGCGTTCTCCTCGGCCCGCAAGTGGGGCGCCATGGCGTTTGCGGGCTATGGCTCGCTTGTGCTGGGCGCGCCGGATCGGCTGATGGAGGAGCTGCCGCAGGAAGTGATGGCGGAGATGGAAGAAGGCAGCCGGGTGCTCATCCTCGCCAAGAGCGATCGGCTGCCTGAAAAGTCGGGCATGCCGCAGGCAGAACCGCTGTTTGCCATCGTGCTCAGCGATATCCTGCGCAAGGATGTCGATCAGACGCTCGATTATTTCCGCAATGAGGGCGTGGACATCAAGATCATTTCCGGC
>ENA-ORNR01001906-ORNR01001906.1-human-gut-metagenome-genome-assembly--contig:-NODE-1906-length-17889-cov-6.048279_pt1 | contig 17889 bp, 16 predicted proteins | sample MGYA00242114_ERZ509020 | MGnify/ENA primary metagenome ERZ509020 (study PRJEB26280, sample SAMEA2338758) | human gut metagenome | biome: human gut; feature: human-associated habitat; material: faeces...
GGACAACCCTGCTTCAAGCTTTGGTCTAATTAAAATTATCAATCTATAAAAATACTCAAAAATATCTACATTTCCTGATAATTCATCCCATATTTTGTTAATTTTCTCTTTATCTGCAACGGCGTATAGTTTGGCTTTCTGTTTAAGTGTATTAATTTCACTCTCATCAAGTTCTCTTGTCGCAGAGACAAAATAACAATTATTATGAGAGTATAAATCACTTTCAACCTCAGATTTAACAAATGAACCATCATGCTGCAATGTATAGTAAACCTTGTTAGCCTCTTTCTTTTTTGATTCAAATTATTCAATCACTCCCGTAATATCCCGATAACGATTTACCACCCGATAAATCTCTACTACCTCTTTACCAACCTTATACAGCACGACATAATCTTTCCACACCACATACTTATAATCCGTCTTAAAACTCACACGCTTAGACAAGTCTACACCAATGTAAGGAAACTGCTGTATATTCTCAAACTGGCTGTAAATCTCCTGTATTGTTTCCAATGCTTTATCTGCATTATCCTCAGCAATATAATCCTTAATAGATTTCAAGTCCTTTGCCACTAACGGATTAATCCGTAACTTCATCATGTTCTATTCTCCCACCATTGTCTTTAGTTCATCCAATGACAACCAACCTTTTCCATCCTTGACAGCCGCCTCAGCCTCTTGCAGCTTCTCTAAAAGTTTCTTTTCTGCTTTATCTCGCTCATAATCTTCTATATCCATTACCACAAATCTTCCCCTGCCATTTTTCGTAAGAAAAACAGGTTCTCCCACCTGGCAGTTCTTCAACACTTCATTGTAATTTCTCAAATCAGATACCGGTAATATATTTGGCATAGTTACCATCCTTTCAAAATCAATACTATATTCTATCTTTTATTATAGCCAAAGACGCTGTAAAAATCAACGAAGGTTTTTACAGCGTTTCCCTTATTTGCAGTGCCTGTTACTGTTCAGACCATTGTAAAAACTGACGAAATTTAAAAAAATATATTTGTGGATAAACTCAAGCAGGATGGAAAGTTTCGTTAACGACTTCCGAATCCTGCTTTTTCTTTTGAAATTATAAACAGTACCTGCATATTTTCCTGCTTTTACATGGCTGGAATACGGATTTCCAGTCCTGCTTCTTTCATTTTTCTTCCGGTTATCCACCGTCATTCTGCCAGTCCCGGAATTCGTCCGATTTCCCATTCGTCCCTGTTTTTGCTGTACTTATCCTATACTTAAGGAGGCACAAATGAACGCAGATGATAAAAGCAAACTCAAAGCATATGAAGAACTTATAGGCAGTCTTGAGCATACAAACGGACTGCAGCACAGGGTCATTGAAACCCAGTCCTCATTGATCAAATCCCTTGAGGAACATAATGCAGAATTAGAAAAAATCATTGATGATCTGACAAACATTTAAGGAAAGGACGCGGCATGGGGATGGGAAATTCTTTTGAAACCATTACAGTACTTCAATACAGGCTGAAAGAAGCACAGGAAGAACTTGCAGCCTTTCAATCGGGAGAAAAATATATCCGAATGGAAAAACAGCACCTTACACAGGTGCGTGCCCTGGAACGCAGAATTGCAAAACTGGAAGCAGCTGTAGCAAAAGAACACAGCCATGCCATTACGATTCGGAATCAATGGTTTGAGATTTTTGAACAGCTGCAAAAAGAATGCGACCGTATGGTCGCCGAAGCAGTAAAAAAGGCGGATATGATGGAAAAAAGGGCCATCCGTGCAGAAAGACAGCGCGACACTGCCCTTGAAAAAGTAACTTTCCAGAGACGGGAACTTTACAAAGTAAAGACAGAGCTTGATGATGAAAAACAAAAAGTACAGAAACTGACGGCACAGATTAACCGGAACTATGAAAACTCATCCATCCCGTCTTCAAAATCTATCGCCCGCAAAAAAATATCCAACAGCCGCGAAAAGACAGGAAGGAAACCCGGTGGACAGCCAGGACACAGGGGGCACTGCAGAAAGAAACTCACCCCGACAAGGGAAATCTATCTTCCTGCACCCGAAGAAGTACTCCATGACCCTGACTTTAAGAAAACATCGAAAACCATTACAAAGCAGAAAATCGACATCAGCGTAGAAGTGCATGTGACCGGGTATCATGCCGATGTGCACTATAATTCCAAAACAGGTGAACGGATCCATGCACCATTTCCACAGGGAGTCATTGATGACGTTAACTATGGAGGAAATTTACGTGCTTTCCTGTTTCTGCTGAATAATGGCTGCTGTACATCAATTGATAAAAGCCGCAGGTTTTTGTCTGATCTGACAGATGGAAAAATAAACATATCAAAAGGCATGATCAATAATCTCTGCCGGTCATTTGCCAAAAAAACAGAATCCCAGCGTAAAGAGATTTTCTGCGACATGCTGCTTTCCCCTGTCATGCATACAGACTGTACCAATGCCCGTGTAAACGGGGAAAGTTCGTATGTATTTGTATGTGCGGTTCCGGATGGCGGTGTGCTCTATTTTGCCAGGGGCAAAAAGGGACACGATGGAATAAAGGGCACGGTCGTTGAAGACTATCAGGGGACACTGGTCCACGATCATGATGTAACCTTTTATAAGTATGGAACCGGCCACCAGGAATGCCTTGCACATGTACTGCGTTATCTGAAAGACAGCATGGACAACGAAAAAGACCGTTCCTGGAACAGGCAGATGCATTCCCTGATACAGGAAATGATCCATTACCGGAATGGTTTATCTGAATCAGAAGAGCCAGATCCGCAGACCGTCTCCGAATTTGAAGAACGTTATAAAACAATCCTGTCCATAGCCGGGGATGAATACGACTATGAGCCGCATGGGAAATACTACCGTGATGGATACAACCTGTACAAAAGGATGAAAAAGTATAAGAAAGATCATCTTCTTTTCCTCCATAATAAGAATGTACCTGCCACGAATAACGAAGCCGAACGGCTGCTGAGAAAATATAAAAGAAAACAGGCGCAGGCTGTGTCATTCCGGAGTCCGTCAAGCATCGACCATCTCTGTAAATGCATGAGCATGCTGGTTTTGATGCGCAGAAAAGAGCAGGCCAATCTGTTCCGCGAGATTGCAGAAATATTTGCATAAGAAAACCGATGGTTTTGACTACGATTAGTCTATACCATCGGTTCTTTTGTTACAAGTTTACCTCTGAACAGTAACGAAAATTCCGCAAAGGTCCGTGATGATGAGCAAAGTGGTGACAGCAACAGTATCATAAACCAGAAGAAAATGCTGGAGAAATATGCAACCGAACAGGGATTTACCAATCTGCTTCATTATTTTATATTCTGAAACGTTCGAAGCATGCGAAATACCTGTTCCACCGTATCGGTCATATTCTGTTTTGCATGGTCGGTCTGCATGGCATCTTCAAGCGAAATAACGCCCCGCACAATCGGAAAAAAGGCATCAATTCCTGCTGCATGACAGGCTTTTGCATCCTCTGTCACGCAGCCGGAAAATGCAAGCACAGGTTTTTGAAATTCTCTGGCAATCTTTGCAACGCCGACAGGCGCTTTCCCCATGACGGTCTGACCATCCAGACAGCCTTCTCCGGTGATGACAATATCTGCATTTTTTATATAGTCGGAAAGATGTGTTTCTTCCAGAATGATGTTTACACCGGATTCCAGAGTGGCATGGAAAAAGGTGAGAAAAGCAAACCCAAGACCGCCGGCAGCCCCGGCTCCTGCATGCGCGGGATTCGTTTTCGGAAAGCTTTTTCCGGCGAGTGCGGCATAGGAGGAAAGCCACTGATCCATCTGCTGGATCATGGCAGGATCTGCGCCTTTTTGAGGACCGAAAACGGCGCTGCATCCCTGCGAACCGCAGAGCGGATTTGTCACATCACAGGCAATCCGAAACGTACATTCTTTCAGTTCCGGCAGCGCATGGGAGTCTGAAATTACAGCCAGATCCTTTAAGCCCAGAGCACCATGACGTACCGGAACCCCTTCCTGATCCAGCAGGTCAAATCCCAGTGCCTGCAGCATACCGATTCCTCCATCGTTTGTGGCACTTCCGCCGATTCCTATAATAAAATGTCTGCAGCCTCTGGCAATGGCATCTCTGATGACTTCCCCAACCCCGTAGGTCGTTGTATACAAAGGATTCCGTTCGGTTTCGGAAAGGAGTGTAATCCCGGCAGCCCCGGACATTTCTATGACTGCAGTTTTTCCAGCATCCAGAATGCCATAACTGCAAAGTACCGGTTTTTCAAGAGGTCCGGTTACGCATACCTGTGTGCGTGTGCCGCCACAGCCAAGCGTCAAAGCTTCCACCGTGCCTTCGCCACCGTCTGCAAGTGGGCGGATGGTGATATCTGCATCCGGATATATGCGCCGGATTCCGGCAGAGGCACTCTCCCCGGCCTCAAGGGAAGTCATGCTTCCTTTAAAAGAATCGATGGCAATAACAACGTTCATGTATACTCTCCTCCTGATATCTGATGGTTGTATTACAATGGTGTGCAGCACTGTCAAAGTTATTGCAATGTGTAAGTACGCGTATAATAAATTTTACAGCATTTTCTTACGACACCTGTCAGTATAACGACACCAAGCATACCAAGAAAGGCTTCCAGGCTAAAATAGCAGACAATAAATCCGGCAGCGACAGCGAGTATAAGTGCAATCTGTACACTTTTCTGACTGGCGAGAGCCTCAATCTGCTGTGCGCGTTCATCATGGCGTTCGTTGTACAGACGTTTTAACAGTGCTTCATCTTTGAGCGCTTTGCTGTTTTTACAAAACTGCAGTATTACAAAAATTTCCACTACAATAACCAGACCAAGTACAAACCCATGCACAAATTCTGCAGAGTGCGGATTTGTGTAGGCAGAGGTCAGTACACCGGAGGTGTTGGTACACTGTGCAATTAGAAAAAGCGCTGCGATAATCAGATAGAAACGGTTCTGTGTTTTGATTTCCTTTTTCATTTTTTCCATTTTCTTTTCCATAGTAAATTACTCCTCATTCTCAATTTCACTGAAGTCAAAAACTTCTTCAATCGTTAAGTTAAAGTGATGTGCGATTTTATAGGCGAGTCCTAAAGAAGCGGTATATTTACCTACTTCAATAGAGGTGATTGTCTGGCGGGTAGTTCCCACGATATCTGCCAGTTCGCTTTGCGATAGTTTATTGGCTTTGCGCAATTCTTTGATACGGTTTTTCATTGGTGATCCCCTTTTGTTGAACATCAGCCCATGCAAAATTTCTTTCACAAATGGGCTGACACTATCTTTTTGCATAGCTTGCTTTGCAAAAACAGAATAGTATACTTTGCATAAAATGTCAAGCAAACTTTGCGAAAACTGTACAGTACGACAAATAAAATATAAAATGTGGTTGCAACAACATATTCTTTTCCCATTTTTGTGTATATTGTAACTGAAGAATGAAAAAACTGTTTGTAAGAGAGTCTATATAAATGGGAAAGGATAAAATCATGGAACACAACACACGGGTAGAACAGATCAAAACATATCTCGAGCGGCTGAGCGCCGGGGAAGAATTGGAAAAAGTAAGGGCGGATTTCGCAAAAGAATTTAAAGAGGTTGATCCGGCAGAGATCATGCAGGCGGAGCAGGAACTTCTGCAGGGCGGCACACCACTTGAGACCGTGCAGAAATTGTGTGATGTCCATGCGGCACTGTTCCGCGGTGCAACGAGTGAGGAAAAAGTTGCCAACGCGGAAAAAGCGGTTGCGGCATCGGTAAAAGAGAAAAAGCTGGCGGCTACCGCGGCTTTAACCGGAATCACCGGACATCCGCTGCAGACGTTTACCCGCGAAAATGAAGTGTTGGAAAACGTCATCCGGGAATGCAGGAACGAAATAGAGGAAACCAATACCCTTTCACCGGAGCGGTTTGGAAAGCTGCGGGAAGTTGCGATCCATTATGCAAAGAAAGGGGATCTTCTGTATCCGCATCTGAAAGTAAAATACGGGATCAGCGGCCCGTCGGATGTGATGTGGACAACCGATGATGAGATCAGGGATGAACTGGCGGCACTGGCAAAGCAGCTGCCGGTTCAAAAGACGGAAGATCACTGGTTGGAACGTTTTCGCATGGTGTTGCAGCGCGTGGAGGATATGATCTACAAGGAAGCCAATATTTTCTTCCCGAACTGTGCCCTGAATTTCACGGAGGAAGAGTGGTTTGGAATTTACCGCGATTCGAAAGATTATCCGGTCTGCTTTGGTGTGGAAAATGCGACATGGGAGGCGGCAGAGAAGTATCTGCATACAGAAAATTGCAGTAAAGATGTAAGGAATGGAGAAATCATCATGCCGGGCGGGCACCTGACCGTTGCGCAGCTTACCGCAATGCTCAACACGATTCCGATGGAGATCACATTTGTCGATGAGGACAATATCAACCGCTTTTTCAATGAAGGGCCAAAGGATTTCAAGCGTCCGGGCATGGCGATCGACCGCGAGGTATTTTCCTGCCATCCCCCGAAAGTGGAGCAGCAGGTGCGGCACATTATCGGGGAATTCCGGAAAGGAACGCTCGACAAAGTGCCGATCTGGATGGAGAAAAACGGAAAAACCATGCTGGTTACCTATATGGCGGTGCGGGATGCTGCAGGCACATATCTCGGGACCATGGAGCTGGTGCAGGATATGGGCTTTGCAAAAGAGCATTTCCTTTCCGACGTAAAAGCAAAAGAAGCAGCGCTGCGCGCAGGTATGGAAGATTAACTTATTTTTGTTTTTCCATATGATTTAATTCCGGAATCACGGTAGCAAGCATCGTGAGAAAGCACAGGCTTCCACCGATCACATTTGAGACCGGTTCCGCCATAAACACACCTCTTGTTCCCATGCCAAGCGCATATGGGAGCAGGTAGGTCAGTGGCACAACAATAAATACTTTACGAAGCAGGGAGAAAAAAATTGCCTGCTTCTTTTTATTTAATGATTTAAACGTGGTCTGTCCGATGTATTGCAGATCCATGAAAATAAATGCGGCAAAATAAAGTTTTAAGGCAGGAACCGCGTCTTTGATCAGCTCGCTGTCAGAACTGAAAATCCCGATCAGAAAATGCGGTGCAACGATAATGACCGACCACATGGCGGCGGTATACACAAAGATCATAACTGCCATTGTACCGATTGCCTGTTTTACACGCTTCGGGCGGTGCGCCCCGTAATTGTAGCTTAAAATCGGGGAACTTCCCTCATTCATGGCATAAATTGGTGTCTCGACAAGCTGCCGGACGCTGGAGATGATTGTCATCACGGAGATATAGATATCGCCTCCGGTCACGGAGAGTACGTTGTTGCAGCAGATGCTGACTAAACTGTTGGTAAGCTGCATAATAAATCCTGCGGTTCCGAGGCTTACGATGTTTTTGGCAGTTTCCGTGCACCGGGAGAGTTCGCTTCTGGTCAGAAACCGTACGTTAAGCTCCGATCGTTTTTTCAGAAAATAGAGGACAAATGCAGCGGAGAGTGTCTGGGAAATCACGGTTGCAATTGCAGCACCCCGGATTCCAAGCGAAAAGACGAAGATGAAAACCGGATCGAGAATGCAGTTTGCCACCGCGCCGATGGCAACGGATGTCATGCCAGTCATGGCATATCCCTGCGCGTTGATAAACGAATTCATACCGGTGGAGATCATGGACGGAAGTGTGCCGAGCAGATAGATCATCAGGTACGGGTATGCATAAACCAGAGCAGACTCGGAAGCGCCGAACAGACGCAGGATCGGGCGCGCAAACAAAAATCCAATAACCATTAAAACAATTGCGCCGCCGCAGACCATCGTATAGGAGGTATTCATAATTTCGGAAGCTTTCCGGGAATTATTTTCCCCCCGCCGGATGGAAAAAAGCGGAGCACCGCCGCTGCCGAACAGGTTGCTGAAAGCCGTGATGATCACAATAATCGGAAAACATAAGCCGACCGCGCCGAGAGCGGTTGTGCCGATATGCGGGATTCTTGCTATATAAATGCGGTCTATGATGTTGTAAAGCAGGCTTAAAAGCTGCGCAACCAGCATGGGAATCGCTGCGTTTAAGATGTTGCCGGGGATGGAACCATGTTCAAAATCAATTCGTTTCATTTTTTCCTTAAATCCTTTTCTTTCTGTTGACATTTAGTATACCATGAATTAACATATATGAAAAATATTACTTTTATGCATTAAACGAATAAAAGTTATATAAGGAGAAGCTATGGATGTAAAACAACTGGAATACTTCCGGGCAATTGTGGATGCTGGTACGATCAGCGGTGCGGCGCGTGTTCTCCACATGACACAGCCGCCGCTGAGTTATCAGGTAAAGATGCTCGAGGAAGAACTTCAGGTGCAGCTTTTTTTGCGCGGCACCAAAAAGATTACATTAACGGAAGCAGGAAAAACACTGTATGACAGGGCGGGCAGTCTTCTTACCATGGCGGATATTACCAAGCGGGAAGTCATAAAGGCAAGCCAGGCGGCAACAATCCACATCGGATTTACGCCGTCCACGGTTTCTATGATGTCCGATTACCTGATCCGTTTTTCCACGTCGCATTCGGATATTCGCTTTGATATCCACGAGGGATCGACATTTACGCTGCGGGAGCAGTTGGAAAACGGCGTGGTCGATATCACGACACTCCGGACACCGATTGTGCTCAAAGGATGTGAGAGCAGGACTTTGATGCAGGAAAAGCTGCTTGCAATGGCGGCTGCAGGGAATCCAGTTTTAGAAAAAAACAAAGATGGGATCACGCTCGAGGAACTGTCAGAGCAGAAACTGATCCTGTCCCACCGCTACCGCAGTTATCTGTTGTCCGCGTTCGAAAAAAAGGGGCTTTTGTGTGACATTTACTGTGAGTGTGAAGATGCCAGAACGGCGATGACTTTGGCGGAAAAAGGGCTTGGAATCGCCATTCTTCCGGCTTCTATGCACAAGTTGTCGGATCAGATGAAGTCCTGTGATATTCTGGATGCGGATCTTACGACGGAACTTCTTCTCGCGTGGCGAAAGGGACGCATGCCGGAGGAAGTGAAAGCGTTTCTTGAAATGTGGAATTAAATGAAAAGTTCAATATCATATTCTATAACCGCGGAGTCGGTGGATTTATCACGGATGAACTCGGGATCAACGATCTGAGTTACCCTGACATTCCGATCGCGCAGATGATTGATCACTACGATCAGATCCTGTGCCAGGTGAAAGCCGCCCTGCCTTCTTGTGCGCACCAACCCAAAGATCGCTGAAGCAAACGCGGCTGTCAAAAAACTGGCCGAAAAATATCACGCAAAATACATGGATATCAATGACCCGCTGAAGGATGAAAACGGAAATCTTAAGGCTGAATATACGATTGAGGGCATGCATATAAAGGAAGAAGGGTATCGGGCGATTTTCCCGAAATTTATCCGGTATTCCATGGAATAATATTGTGGTTTTACAGAACCTCATAAAGGAAAGCTGACTTGAAAAAGTAAATTCCAGTGCAGGGGTAAATTCCACCACGCTTTAAAATTCTTTGATTTTTTAGAATTGTGGGAGGCTAAATCCTTATAAAACTGCTATAATTAGATTAACTTTCCATAAAACATCTTACTTTCAGGCATGGCAAACAAGCCTCTGGATAGTTTCTGTGCGAAACTAAATTCCACAGGCCGCATTCAAAAAATGTGAATTGTTAAGTTCCAGCCTGACAGCAGATTTTTATGCTAAGTTAGTGGTTAAAGCGTATCAGCTTAGGCGTCAGATTGACCTCATCGGGTGGAATCGGCCTAAGCTGAAGTGCTTTTAAGATGTCTATACCATAGTTTTCAAGTGCTACATCATATGGTGTTCGACCACCAAGGCTTTCTCTTGGGGTTGAATTTATGTGGTCTACGATAGTTCTTAAATCCCACTGGGTGAGATATTCAAAGCTGGTCTTTTTAGGAAGAATCATTCGAAGCATGGTATGTGCCTGTTCGATGCCGCCTTTTTGACCGCTTCTCATCGGATCACAGTAATAGATGCTTGACCGCATAATGCCATTAATGCCGTTTTCGAGAGACTCCGGATCTCCGAATTCGGATCCGCGATCCGTAAGAATCGTGTTGAATAAGGTTAAAAAATCATATGTGCCAAGCTGGTGTTCCAACTTGTTAAAAACAAGTTTTACGGCACCTTTGGTGCATCTGTTCATAATGAATGCAAGAAACAGTTTTTCACGGGTTAAGAAGAATGTCAGGATGACACGCTTTGAGTCCTGTGATGAGTGAACGGTATCCATTTCAGCAAAATGGTCAAGTTCAAGGGCTTGAAAATCAGAAAACATACGTCTGATAAAAACGGATCTGTCTTTGATCTGGGTCTTGTGTACTTTGCGGGGGTTGAATTTTACCTGACGTTTCAGATCGATGTTTCTTGCGGACAGGATTCCTTTATCAAGGTAAGAATATAGAGTTCTCACGGACATATCGAGTTCTGGATGATTCGTTATAATCTGATATGGAGACTGGCCCTGAAAAATCAGGGGCGTGATGACCATATCTTTCTGATGCAGTTCGTGTCTGGTCATGTTTATACCGGCCCTGGACTGTGAAAGACATTCTTTGTATTTGCGGTCAGCAAAAATAGCATCATAGCGGTATTTGTGGGCAATCGTGCAGTGATTGATTGCTTTTGGACAACCATTACACACATAAGGTGCTTTATCGAGTCGGTTACATCGTTCTTTGACAAAGTCTGGACATGTCTGGTTGCAGGTTGGACAGGTGGTACATTTGACACCGCAGAGAATGATCTTGCCACAGGCATTGACTTTTTTGCAATGATATCTGTGGACGCAAAAGTTATGTGCATTGTTAAAACAGCCTTTGTGATACCAGTCGCTGAGCCTGTGCAGCCTGATTTCTTTTGAGATTGTTGTTGGATCTTTACAAAGATATCTTGCAATGTCCTTAAAAGAACAGCCAGCGTTTAGGGATTTTTCAATGTATTTGCGATCTTCGAGAGTAAGATGTTTTTGATTACCGGGAATATATTTGCTCATGCTAGTTCTCCTTCTACTGCTGTCAGAAGGCCAACATGAGCATACCATTTATGATATGAAAGATTAAACTCCACTTGTGCAGAAGAGAATTCCACTGTATAAATGGATGGTAGAATTAAACTTTGCAATTTTCACTCATAAAGGAAAGCAGGACAACTGCTTTACATTATTCAGACCGTGTGATATACTATATAAAATTCAACAACTGTCACGGATATCTGATGACAGGCGTTTGTCAGGAGTTTTGTATACAGAGAATACAGACTGCGCGTTGGCGGGATATTGCCGATGCGCAGTCTTTTTTAGTGATGCAGTTGAGGAGAGAAACAGGTATATGGGGATAGCTCGGAAAAAAAAGAAGAAAACATTGAAGGCAAAAATGCTTGGCATATTGACGATGTGTGCGATGACAAGCCTTCTGGCTGCGGGAATTGTATCCTATATGGCACTGAGAATGATACAGAATGACAGTATAGAGGATAACATGAAAATGTATCTGGATCAGATTACGAAGAATACGGATGAAGCCTATTATGATATGCTCAGTATTGTGAACTATATGGGACCGGGCGGTCTGATCGGAAACGTAACGGACAGTTATCTTGATGCTGTGGATAATTTTGACAGGTTTGTTGAACAGAGATCTCTTAGACAAGAACTTTCGGGACTCGGATATGTCAACACAAAACTGGTAGGCGCTACCTATTATGACAAGGAAGAGAAAAAGGAACTTATCAGCGGTATGAATGTCAGAACACTGGACGGAAGACAGAACGCATTGCCTAAGGTTGTGAAGTGTGCGGGAAATGTTATGCAGGCAGCCCATGCGTCTTTTCTTGGGAGTAGTGAGAAAACAGTTTTTTCCGTCATGAGGGAAGTAGTTTTTGGCAATGGGAAAAAACTGGAAATCTACACAGAAATAGAGGCTGATATGAAGACCCCGGAAGAAATAAATAAGGAAGGATATCCCTACACTTATATTCAGACGGATGAGAGAGGGGGGTGTACAATACAGCGTAAATCCTGTCATTATACAGGGACAGAAACTGTTTTCTGCATCACTCTCAAAGGGGGAGTATGAAGTCCAGACGAGAGAGGGCTATAAGATCATGGCATACAGGAGTCACATGGGATACATTAATGCAGTGGCACTGCCGGACAATATATATCAGAAGAAGATTAACCAGTGGAGAATGATGATGACACTCATCATAGTTGTAACGTTTCTGAGCTTTTCCATGTCTGTCCTCTATCTTTATCGTATGATCTGCCGACCACTGAGTCAATTCCGCAGACAGATGGTGCAGATTGGGGATGGCACTCTTCAGGCAGTACATGAAGAGTCGGACATTGCAGAGTTTGACAGCCTGATGAGGGAAGTAGAACAGATGAAGAGACAGATTGAGAATCTTATCAGCAATATGGTAGAAAAGGAAAAAAACATACAGAAGATAGAGTTTGAGAAACTTCTCTATCAAATTAATCCTCATTTCCTTCTCAATACACTGAATTCGATTCAGTGGATGGCACAAATGAGTCACCAAAGAGAGATCAGTGAGTTTGTACAGAGACTAAAGAAGCTTCTTTCCTATAATCTGGGCAAAGAAGGCCGCCAGACAACGTTGCGGATGGAGTTGGAGATTGTAAAGGAATATATTGCACTTCAGCAGATGCGGTATGATTTTATTATTGAGATGAATATAGAAGATGGCAGTTATCTTGACCAGCCAACGGTCCGTATGCTTTTTCAGCCACTTGTGGAGAACGCGATCCGCTATGGTCTTGGGGATGATGAGAAGATCAGCATCCAGGTGTTTGAAGATGTGGCAAGGCATCTTGCTGTTGTAACTATCTCTGACAGCGGAAAGGGACTGAATCAGGAGGAGATAGATGAGATTAACCAGCCGTTTGATTATGACTGGGAATACTGGAAGAATGAGAACAGAGGTATCGGACTGCGCTACGTCAAGGCTATGCTGGAATCATTTTATGATGGACAGACGAGTTTGTTTGTAAACAGCAAAAAAGGGTTCGGAACCAGAATTACGATCCTTCTTCCTGTCCGGAAACCGGAAGAAAAAAAAGAGAAAGACAAAGAGGTTACATTGGAAGAAAATAAGGTGGGACAGACAGATGAAAGTATTGATTGTAGATGACGACAAACTTGCCAGAAAAGGTCTGGTCGCTATTATGGACTGGGAAAAGTATGGATTCGAGGTAGTGGGAGATGTACAGAATGGGAGAAAAGCCCTTGAATTTCTCCGAAATCATCCGGTGGATATTGTATTTACCGATATAGATATGCCGGAAATTGATGGACTGGAACTTATGCAGATGTGCGGAGAGGAATTTCCGGAAATTAAATTTGTAATTCTTTCTGTATATGAGAGTTTCAGTTATGCACAGACGGCAATCCGTATGGGTGCGTTAGACTATATCTCAAAGATCAGTTTTTCCCCGGAAGAGTGTGGAACGATACTGGAACGGGTCAGTGCAAAGTACATGCAGACATGCAGAGATGGACATGCAGAAGAGGAAAATCAGGAAAAAGTTGAAGAACTGAACAGAAGATGGATGCAAACCAGATGGATTTTCAGTGAGAAAGAATTTGAAGATCTCTGTCAGAAAACAAAAGAAATCAGTCTGCGGAGTGCGGAGAGGATTTTTGTTAAGAGTTTTCATAATATTCAGCTCCTGTCAGATGGAGAAGGGGAATTTCCATCGATGGATACGGTTGAAGAGATGCTGGACTGGGTGCACCGCTGGAGGGAACATATTTATGAAGAGAGTCTTAGCTCATCACAGAAAAATGATATCAGTGCTTTTGCAGCGGTTATCAAGTATGTGGATGGACATATCGGGGAGAATCTTCGATCTGAAGACGTGGCAGAACGGATAGGGATGAGCAGGAGTTATTTTAGTACAAGGTTTAAGGAGATGACGGGGGAAACATTTCACCAATATGTGATACACAGGAAAATGAAGACTGCGGCGGAATGGATAGAGGAGGGAAAGAAGAGCATTACAAGGATTGCCGTAGAACTTGGATATGATAATTTTCATTATTTTGCAAAAGTATTTGCACGGGAGCATGGGTGTACGCCTTCGGAATACAGAAAAGAGAGTAAAAATGTCTGATTTTCATCGGACATTTTTTTTGTGATAAAAAATATTTGGTAAGATTAGAAACAATATCATCTAGCAGGATATGGGGGAAGAAGATAAAATAATTAAAAAAAGGAAGGGAGGTATCATGGTGTATATTAAACAAAAAGGAAGGGAGGTCCTGGAATGTATATCAAACGATTTGTGAAGCATTATTATATTATGCTGATTCCGGCACTTTTATGGCTGTTTTTCTTTAGCATTGTTCCGATGTTCGGTATTGTCATGGCATTTCAAGATTATAATCCGGGCCAGGGTATTTTGCATTCTAAGTTTGTCGGGCTTGAAAATTTTAAGTACATGTTTCAAATGAACGATGTCAAACAGGTACTGTGTAATACCGTTGTAATCGCGGTAGGAAAGATTATTGGGAATATTATTTTCCCATTGATTTTTGCACTTCTGCTTAATGAATTCTGTATTAAGCGGCTCAAGCGTCCAATCCAGACAATTGTTTACCTACCGTATTTTCTGTCGTGGGTTATTCTGGCAAAGATTGTTTTAAATATCTTTGGATATACTGGTCCAATTAATCAGCTGATGGAGGCATTTGGTAGAAATCCGATCAATTTTTTCGGGGAGCCATCATTGTTCCAGCCTTTGGTGATCGGCACAGATATCTGGAAAGGATTTGGGTACAATACGGTAGTTTATCTGGCAGCAATACTTGGGGTAGACCAGAGCCTTTATGAAGCAGCAGCGGCAGACGGAGCAGGAAGATTCAAACGTATCTGGCACATAACGCTCCCGGGAATAAGGACAACGGTAGCCCTTCTGGCAATTCTGTCACTTGGAAATGTGCTCAATGCAGGTTTTGATCAGATCTACAATTTGTATAATCCGCTTGTTTATTCCACTGGTGATATCATAGACACATGGGTATACCGTGCAGGACTTGAGAACCTGCAGTACTCGCTGGCTACAGCAGTTGGACTGTTTAAATCGGTGATCAGCGTTATCTTAATTGTTATAGGATATAAGCTGGCAGATAAGTTTACCGGTTACAAACTATTCTAAGGAGGTGCAGTAAATGATAGAAAATAAAAGTATAGGATCAAAAGTATTCGACGTAGTAAATGTTGTGATCCTTATTTTGATCACACTGGTCTGCATCCTGCCGGTATGGTATGTCCTTTGCGTTTCCTTAAGTAGCAGGGAGGCTGTCAGTGCAGGGAAAGTTGCTCTCTGGCCGGTGGGATTTAATCTCCTGTCATATAAGAAGATCTTGGGAGAGGGAAATTTCTTTACTTCTTTTCTTGTGTCTATTAAACGAGTTGTGTTAGGTACAGGGGCCAGCATGGTGTGTATACTTTTGGCAGCATATCCGTTGTCAAGAACAAAAAAACAGTTTCCGAAGAGGGGCATCTTCATGTGGATCTTTGTATTCTGCATGCTTTTCAATGGAGGTACTGTTCCGTGGTATATCACAATGAAGAATTACGGTCTCATGGACAGCATATGGGGACTTGTCTTCGGTATGGGGCTTCAGGTTTTCAACGTCATTCTGGCAGTAAACTTTTTCAAGAATCTGCCAGTTGAACTGGAAGAGGCATGCTTTATAGACGGTGGTGGACCATGGAGGAATCTGATCTCAATTTACATTCCTTTGGCAAAACCGATGGTGGCAACGATCTCGCTTTTTACGATTGTTCAGTACTGGAACGAGTTCTTTCAGGGAATGGTTCTAAGTACAAAACAAAGCAGCTATCCGCTTCAGACATACATACAGCAGATGGTAGTAACATTGGATTATTCCAGTATGAATGTTGAACAGATCGCACAGGCAATGAAACTAAATAACCAGTCGCTGGACGCAGCGAAGATATTTATCGCCATGATCCCGGTGCTGATCATATACCCGTTTTTGCAGAAATATTTTGTATCTGGGATCACGTTGGGATCGGTAAAAGGATAGTATCCGGTCAGAAAGAGTCTGGCCAAAATAGAGAATAGTAAAAACGAAAAGGAGAAAATGGATTATGAAACTAAAAAGAATAATTGCTATAGCGTGTACGGCAGCTATGACGGTATCCTTGATTTCAGGCTGTGGTGGTGCATCAGACAAAGGGCAGAAAGAAGCGGTCAAGGAAGCAGAAGGAACAGCGAAAGAAGATCTGCCTCTGGCAAAATACCCGGAGACGGTTACGGTACATCTGGGCGGAAAAATGAATCCGAATGCAAAGATTCCGAAAGGAATGTCATTTGAAGACAACTCCTATACAAGGCTTCTGAAAGAGAACCTGAACATCCAGGTAGTATATGACTGGACTGCATCTACATCAGACTATGATGAAAAAATGAGTCTCTGTATCGGAAGTAATACCATTCCGGAAATCATGAATGTAAATGCAACCCAGTACAGGGCTCTGTTGAAATACGATATGATACAGCCACTGGATAAGTATTTTGATGATTATGCTTCAGATGCACTGAAAAGTTATGTGAAATCCGGCGGTGAAGAACTGCAGAAATGTATCACCAATGAAGATGGAGAACTGATGGCGATTCCTGCCCCGAACCTGACAGCAGGCGGTGTAAACGAAATGTGGATTCGTCAGGACTGGCTGGATGCTCTTGGGCTGGATGTACCACGCACATGGGATGAACTGGCAGAAGTGGCTAAAGCATTTGTGACAAGGGATCCAGATGGAAATGGAGAGAATGACACTATCGGTATTCTTGGACCAGGAAATTCGGACCACATGAATGCAGTAGGCGGCAACCAGTTTGGACTTGACCCATTGTTCAGCTGTTTTCAGTCATATCCGCAGTACTGGCTGAAGAGTGAGGACGGATCGGTAGAGTATGGTTCGATTCAGCCGGAGACGAAGACTGCACTGGAAAATATCTCCAAACTTTATGCGGATGGTGTTATTGATCCGGAGACACTTGTCAGAAGTGATAGCAAGGAGCCACTTCTTGCTGGAAAAGTAGGAATCTTTTTCGGACCGTGGTGGTGTGCATATACATTTGCGGATACAACTCTGTCAGGTTCAGCAGACTGGCGGGCATATTTCACACCTCTTTCTGAGGATGGAAAATATTATACGCATATGGCTGAGCCAACGACACAGTATGTCGTAGCGAGCAAGGACTGCAAAAATCCGGAAGCTGCGTTTAAGATCATTAACTACCTGGTTGCAAATGAGCAGAAATGGGTAGAAGAGGGCGTAACATCTACGGAGATGGGAACCGGAGATTTCTATCCTTTGTATAATACGTATGACAATGCTGATGAGATAGAGAAATCTTATGAAGCGCTGACGAAATATCTTGCAGGAGATATCAGTATGGATGATGTAGATTTTTCGACACATAAACTGCTGAAGAACGATATGGAAGCAGTTACGAAACTTAAGAAAAAGCCTTACGATGATTTCAGTCTTAAATATTGGAATCTGGATAGTGATCTGGCAAAAACAAATCTGCCTCGTCTGGTTGCAATCATGGTAGGTGACGCGCCACTTGTAAATGAGGAATATGTTCCGGTTTACAACGCTTACAACGGACAGACGGAAACAATGGAAGCGAAATGGGCAAATCTGAAGAAGATGGAGGAAGAGACTTTCGCAAAGATCATTATGGGAAAAGCAGATATCAGCGAATTCGATACTTTCGTTAAAAACTGGAAGAATCAGGGTGGTGATCAGATTCTCAAAGAAATCAACGATGAATTAAGTAAGT
>ENA-ORNR01001920-ORNR01001920.1-human-gut-metagenome-genome-assembly--contig:-NODE-1920-length-17816-cov-4.665278_pt1 | contig 17816 bp, 14 predicted proteins | sample MGYA00242114_ERZ509020 | MGnify/ENA primary metagenome ERZ509020 (study PRJEB26280, sample SAMEA2338758) | human gut metagenome | biome: human gut; feature: human-associated habitat; material: faeces...
ATGGATTATGCGATGATTTTTTGTCTATAGTTTTATTGGTGATTAGTATTATTCGCAAAGAAATTTTTCTATCTGCATTACATCATCACATACTGCACAGCAGGGAAACTCTTTTGCATCTTCCACGGTTTTGAAGCCGAAGCCGTAGGTCACGGCTATGAAGTCGATGCCCGCTTCCTTTGCGCCTATGGCGTCGTATTTGCTGTCACCTATGAGCACGGCTTGCGACTTATCGCAGCCGCTCTTTTCAAGGCAGTACTCCAGAAGCTGGGCTTTGGTTTTTGGAGCCTTGGTATCAACTCCCGTTACGATTTCGAACTTATCGGAGAGACCGAATGTATCGAATATTTTCACTGCTGTCTGGTGGGCTTTCAGGGTGGCTACTGCGGTGAGCTTGCCCTGTGCCCTAAGCTTGTCCAGCAGGTCGGTGATGTGGGGGTACAGATCTATTTCCTTATAGCCTTGTTTTACGGCGTACTCCTTATGATATTCTACCGCCTGTCTGAGCCTGTCGCCGGAAAGTCCGAAATTGCGTGCGTAGGATTCGTCCATGGGTGGACCTACGTGGGAATACATCTGCTCCAAGGTTATCTCGGGCAGGTGCATCATCTTTTGGGCGTATCTTATGCTGTTGAGTATTCCGGGAGAGGTATCGGCAAGTGTGCCGTCAAGGTCGAATATGATGAGCTTATAGTTATTCATTCGGTGTCTCCTCTTCGTACAGCGAGGGGGTGATGAAGCTTATTTTCATTGAGCTGCGGAGCTTTGCAAGGTATTCCCTGATGGCTCTGTTCATGAGGACGTGCTTTTCGGCATCGTCCACGCTCATCATTTTTTCATCGAAATAGTTCTTTTCGGAGGTAACGTCAAATCCGTCATAGCCTGCAAGGGCGGCTTCGGTCACGCCTGCTTTTTTCAGGATATTCAGCAGCATGAGGCCTGAGTTATCGGAGATGATGTCGTTGTCGATAAGATATTCCGAGTAGTTTACGGTGCATACGCTGCCGCCTGCGGCGATGTTGGAAGTGAGGATAACACGTCCGTCCATGGCGGAAACTGCGTCATCAATGCCCTTGAAACGCTTCAGGTTGCTGACGAAAACCCTGTCGCAGCGGTGATATCTGGGAATATGGTTTATGCTGAAAATAATGGGGGAGTTATCATCGATATACTGCTGTATCTGTTCCTTATGGGTAAGCAGAGTTTTTCCGGGGGCAAGAATGAGTATCTTCTTGCCCTTGCAGAGGGCTGCTATTTCTTCTATCGCCTTGCTGTCGTCGATGTTGTGCTCCTGATAATCAAGGTACAGCTCGGTGATAAGCTCCTTATTGTAAAGGTGCTTTTTATCGGCGGGCAGTCTTTTGATTATGGCGCTGATATCACGAATGCAGAGGGACTGCTTGTTCATCAGGTATGAGGCGTAATTGGGGTGGCAGCCGTTTACTGCGGCAAGGTAATAGGGGGCGGAATAGCCCCATGTTTTCCTTGAATAAACGGGCAGGATATGCTCGTCCATTATTTCCAGAATGGGTATGATATCATACTTTTCGCAGGTGTTTTCGTTGATATACTGGGTCAGCAGCTCGGTGCAGAGGTTTCCCGCACCTCTTCCCATGCCGAACACGGAGGAGTCGATGATAATATTTCGCTTGGAATTAAGTCCGATAAGCTCCTGTGCGTTTGAGAATGAAAGCTGGAGGTTATTATGGGAATGGAAGCCCACTCTTACATCGGGAGCAAGGTTATTATCCACCAGATAGAACATTCTCAGGAGGTTGTTCTTATACATGGTTCCCAGTGTATCCACCAGATAGAATGCGAAGGGGTGCATGGTGTTGACCTTTTCGATAAGGTCAAGGAGGGCTTTATCAGTATAGGTAGCGGTTCCAACGGGCTGAATGAACACCTTATAGCCCTTATCGGAGAGCCGGTTTGCAAAGTCAAAGGCTCTGTCGATATCCTGCTCGTGGAATGTGAGACGTATGCCTGAGATGGACGTGCCGTCATACGGCTCTATTTCCTCGATAGGGATATCGCCGTAGGCTATCATTGCCACGTACATTGTGCCGTCCTTATTATCCGGCAGGTGCATTGCAATGGCGCTGACGCTGCCGAAAAGGGACTTATCGGGGTCATTTGCTCCGCTTTTCAGGAAGCCGCACTCGATTATCTCTATCTTTGCCTGTGCAAGACTGGAGATTATCTCGGAGATACACTTCCTGCCAAAATTGAAATCATTGATGTAGCCTCCGTCACGGAGGGTGCAGTCAAGAATACTTATCATAAAACAATTTCTCCGTTATTTATCTTTTCGGCGATGATCTTGTTTACCTTGTCGAGATCCTTGTGGGTATCAACGGAAAGGGTCGTTGCTTCGGTAAGAATGAACTTTATCTTGTGGCCGTTTTCGAGGAAGCGGAATTCGTCGATATCCTCAATGCTCTCGATCTCGCCACGCTTGGTGTCGTTTACGAATTTAAGGGACTTTTTGGTGAAGCACTGAACGCCCACGAACTTTTTGAGCTGATAGGTAGATTTTGCTTTGGGGAAGGGGATAGGGCTTCTTGCCATGTACATTCCGTAGCCCATCATATCAACGGCTATTTTTATCTTGGAGCTGTCGATAGCGTCGATGGGGTCTCTGAGGATCATCATGCCGTTTGCAACATAGCTGGAGTCGGGGTCAACGTCGTGGGGGATAAGGTCCTCGATGCAGCTGGACTCGATAAGGGGTTCGTCGCCGTTTACGTTGATGTAGAAATCCGCATCTACCTTGGTGGAGAACTCATAAAGTCTTTCAAGGTGAGTGGGGCAGCTGTCGGAGGTCATGACAACCTTGATGCCCAGTGACTCGCAGGTCTCACGTATCTTGTCATCATCGGTGGCAACATATACCTCGTCGATGCCCTTTGCCATGCTCAGCTGGCGGTGCACCCACCATATCATTGGTTTGCCGCATATATCGGCAAGGGGCTTGCCGGGGAAACGTGATGACTTATATCTTGCGGGAATTACGCCTACAACTTTCATTATTATACATTCCTTTCAACTTATACAATTATACCGCCGCAGGGCGGCTTTTCATCATATTTAAATTATACAGTGTTTATGGGGTTTTGTCAATCAATAAAAAATCGGATACCGTTTTGGACGGTATCCGATGATGGGGCTATGTTATCTTACGGTAGGGGCTACGTCAACGAAATCAATGCCGTTTTCTTCAAGGTAGGTGAGATCGTTGAAGCCATTTTCTATATACTCACCCTTGGCAGCGGTGGGAGCGGCGTAAACAATATCAGATGATGATACGCTTGTCCATGAGCCGTTTACATAAGCCTTAACGGCAAAGCCGTACATTACGTAATTGCTGAGGTTCCTTACGTACATACCGTTGGTCGTTCTCTTGCCTGCCAGTGTCCATCTTCCGTTTACGGTGTAATATACTGCATACTGGGTTGCGCCCGATACATTTGTCCAGTTAAGAGCGACCTGTCCGTTCTGGGGCACTACCTTTGTTATTCTCGGCTTTGCGGTGGTTGTGCCGCTTGCTGACGGGGTTGCATACACGATATCGGCGCTTGTTACTCCTGACCAGCTGCCGTTGACGTATGCCTTTACTGCGAAGCCGTATCTTGTACTGTTGCGGAGGTTTCTTACATACATTCCGTTGGTAGTTCTTGTGCCTGCGTTATACCATTTGCCGCCTACGGTGTAATAAACTGCATAATTTGTTGCGCCGCTTACAGCTGTCCAGTTCAGGGCTACCTGACCGTTCTGTCCTTGCGCTTTGGTGATAACGGGCTTGGCGATGTATCTGTAATTTATGCCGTAGCTTCTTGCATAGCGCTCTGCATACGAACCTCGTGCGCAGTAAATAGTCAGATTATAGCAGTTTGAAAATGCGGTGTCGCTTATTGATGTAACGTTTGAGGGGATAGTGATACTGCTGAGATTATAGCAGTTTGAAAAAGCATAATCGCCGATAGATGTTACTCTTGAGGGAATAGTAACACTTGAAAGACCTGAGCAGCCGTAGAACGTGGAAGCGGATATTTTGGTCATATTATTGGAAAGCCTTAATGAGCGGATACCCGAGCAGTTGGCAAAGGCATATGCTTCGACCTGTGTAACGTTGTCGGGGATACTGAGGCTTTGCAAGCCACTGCAGTTCTGGAAAGTATAAGAACCTATACGGGTAACTTTGCCCGGAATACTTATGCTGTTGAGGGAATAGCAGTTGTAAAAAGCATAGTTTCCTATATTGGTAAGGTTTGAGGATAACTTAACATAGGAAAGGCTTGTGCAGTTTTTAAATGCACCGGGACCGGTTTTAAAACGCCAATATCTGCAATCTGAAGCATTCTCAGTTACATTGCCATCATATATACTTGTTACAGTGTTTGGAAATATTACACCGGAAAGCAGCGTTTTGTCGGTAAATGCTGATGCACCGATAATTCCTACATTATAGCCTTTTAATGTGGTTGGAATCTGTAAATACGGACTGGTTCCTGTATATTCATATATAAATGCAGCACTATCATTTGGGTATATTGAACTTGATAAATCCGTTTCACTTCCCATATGCCAGTTAGCTTCCGGAATTTCTGTATCAGCTTCATCTTCCGTGGGGACTGCTTCGGAGAGTGAGAGACTGTCAGCGTATTCGCCTAAGAGAGTATCGGGGGAAATAAGCGACGGGTCGTCTGCATATGCCGACGGTATGCAGGAGGAGACTACAGCCGCAGCTGCAAGCACAGATACGATTTTTTTGAATTTCATTTTCATCAACCATCCTTTTTGTTTTGATGTATATAAATTTCCAATTTTTTATTGGAAATCATATCCTAAAATGGAATTTTGCTTTTAATGCCATTATATCACAATGAAAAAAAAGGTTGTATTTTTGGGTTCTGTGTTATAGCTTTATTAAACTAAATTTTTCTCAATTATGTTATATCTATACCCAACATATATATTGGATTTAAATATATTATAATGTAATATATTGGATTTGTCAAGTATAATCCATGAAATATGTTATACTATATCAAATACCAATGAAAAAGAGGATAAGCAAATGGCATTTTATAAAAGAATAAAAGACCTGAGGGAGGACAGCGACAAGACACAAAAGGAAATTGCAGATTATCTCGGTACCTGTTATCAGTATTATGCGGTTTATGAAAAGGGAAAAAGCGAAATATCCTTTGAACGTGCGATAATGCTTGCGGATTATTACAATGTGAGCCTTGATTATATTGCGGAGAGAACGGACAATAAAATGGGAATGTGTCCGGCACTTTCAAAGGAGCAGTCGGAGCTTCTTAATGCTTACAGCAGGCTTTCGGAGCGTGATAAAAGGCTTATATCGTCTCTTATGAATGAAATGGAACAACAAAAATAACGGAACGCTTTTACTCATCCTGAGAAAAACGTTCCGTTATTTTGTTTTACGGTTAATTGTGTGTTACGTGTTGACCGTTGGCGGTAAGACAATATTTCATCTTACGGTTGGAGCTACGTCAACGAAATCAATGCCGTTTTCTTCAAGAAAGCTGAAATCGTCAAAATCGGTATCCATAAGGTCGGACTTTGCGGCGGTGGGTGTCGCATAAACGATATCGGCGCTTGTGATGTTTGTCCATGCGCCGTTTACGTACGCCTTTACTGCAAAGCCATACTTTGTGCCGTTGGTAAGACCTGTTACGTACATACCTGTTGCGGTTCTGTAGCCTGCTACTGACCACTTGCCGTTAAGGTAGGTGTAAACTGCGTAATTGGTTGCACCGTTTACGGCAGTCCAGTTAAGGGCTACACGACCGTTCTGACCCTGAGCCTTGGTGATGACGGGTTTTGCTGCTGCGCTGATGGGTGTGGCATAGACGATATCGGAAGAGGATACCGATGACCAAGTGCCGTTAACGTATGCTTTTACTGCGAAGCCATACTTTGTGCCGTTGGCAAGGTTCCTTACATACATACCTGTGGCTGTTCTGTAGCCTGCGACTGACCATGTGCCGTTGAGATAAGTATAGACTGCATAATTTGTTGCGCCCGAAACGGAAGTCCAGTTCAGGGCGACCTGACCGTTCTGACCCTCTGCCTTGGTTATCTTTGGCTTTTCGACGGCGGCTGTGGGGGTGGCATAGACGATATCCGAGGAGGAGACCGATGTCCATGTGCCGTTTAAATATGCCTTGACTGCGAAGCCGTATCGTGTGCCGCCTGTAAGTCCGCTGACGGTCATTTTAAGGGCGGTGGTGGTTCCTGCGTTATACCATTTTCCGTTTGCGGTGTAATAAACAGCGTAGTTTGCTGCACCCGAAACGGAGCTCCAGCTGAGATCGACCTTGCCGCTGCCTGCGGTTATGCTTGTTATGGAGGGCGTCAGGCTGGGAGCGGTAGAGGTAAGGGTATCGGAAACGGAAAGGCTTCCCTTTTTGGTGGCTGCGGTGATAATGGCTGTTCCGCCGCCTGCTACGGTGACATTTCCTGCTGAATCCACCTTTGCGGCGGAGGAGCTTGATGAATAGTTGAATGAGGAGCTGTCAACGGTGGCGGTTATATATGTCCAGCCCACGTTATTGTTGCTGACGGTGAATATTGTGGTCTCGCCAGCGGAAGAGAAGGTGTTTTCTGCCAGCTTGCCGCTCATATTTATATAGTCCGTTGAAGCGCTGACGGCGGCTGTGGCGGACGCTGTTCCCGTTCTCACGGAGCCGTCGGCTGTGATATCGCTGAAGCACTGCACCCAGAAGTTGATGCCCTTATAATTGAAGCAGCCTACGCCCACGCTGGTGTAGTTTGCTTCGAGGATATTTTTACGGTGACCTGTGGAGTTCATCCATCCTGTTATTACTTCGTCCGGGTCTGCCTGACCTGCGGCGATGTTCTCACCTCTCCAGCCGCCGTCAAAGGCGGTGAAGCAGCGGCTTCCGTTGGGACGGGTATGGCTGAAATATATGACTGTTTCGGCAGCTCTCTGCATTGCGGCAGCGGTAAGGGTGCTGTCGGCGGTGAGGGGGGAGAGGCCGTTATTCACACGCTGCTCGTTGAGCAGGGTAATTACCTGTGAGGCATATGTATAGTTCTGCGTGCCGCTGATGTTCAGTGTTCCTGTAGCCGAGGCATAGATATCGTCTGTCAATGCGCTGTCGTATGGGGATTCGGCTGCCTCGGTGGATATTGCTTCCCCGATAGTTGTTTGGATACCGTCAACATCTGCTTCGGCATACGCTGCTGCGCTCATTGACAGGCAGAGTGCGGCAGAAACCGTGCAGGCGAGGAGCTTCATCATTGATTTTATTTTGTCATATCCGCAGGTCTTATGATATGTCTGTGAGTTATGTTCCTTCATGTCAGGATCATTCCTTTCACAGCCCGATAAAAGAGCTAAAAAATTATACATATTTATTATAATGTTTTTGGGCGCTTATGTCAATCGTCAGGGAAAATACGGGGGAGAAATTTTCGGGGGATTTATGGGGAATGTGTACAAAAGTGCAAAGCGGATAAACAGGTGGGTTGTTGACTGTGATATAAATCAAAGGTGTATAATGGGGTGCTGCATCTTTAACAGCGACCGTAAAGTTATAGGTCTCGGATTTAAAAATTCATTGACAAAGCGGTTGTAATGCTATATAATTATATTAACTTTATTTTACTAAAGAAATTACATAATGTTATTTTACGGAAATAAACGGTAATACAGTAAAGGGTGAATGATTTGAAGGTAATGTGCGTGTTCGGTACAAGGCCTGAGGCTATAAAGATGTGCCCCCTTGTAAATGAACTTAAATCAAGAAAAAATATTGAAACAGTGGTATGCGTTACGGGTCAGCACAAGGAAATGCTCCGGCAGGTGCTTGATATTTTCAAAGTTACTCCCGAATATGACCTGGGGATAATGAAAAAGGGTCAGGACCTTTTTGATATAACCACTGCCGTGCTTACGTCCATCAAAGAAGTGCTTGCAAAGGAAAAGCCTGACCTTGTTCTTGTTCACGGCGATACTTCCACTGCTTTTGTAACTGCTCTTGCCTGCTTCTATTCGGGCATAAAGGTGGGTCATGTTGAAGCGGGACTGAGGACTTACAATATTTTCTCGCCATATCCCGAGGAGTTCAACCGTGAGGCTATAAGCCTTATATCCGAGCTGAACTTTGCTCCCACTGAGTTTGCACGTCAGAATCTTCTTAATGAGAAAAAGGATCCGGCCAACATCTTTGTTACGGGAAACACGGGCATTGATGCGCTGAAAACAACTGTAAGCCCCGATTACAGGCATGAGCTGCTGGACTGGGCAGGCGATTCAAGGATACTTCTTATCACTGCGCACAGACGTGAAAATATCGGCGAGCCTATGCGTAGGATATTCCGTGCCATTCTCAGGCTGGTGAACGAAAATCCCGATGTGAAGGCTATTTATCCCGTTCATCTTAATCCTGCGGTAAGGAGCATTGCCAGGGAAGAGCTGGGCAGCTGCGACAGGATAAAGCTGTGTGACCCTCTCAATGCCATAGATTTCCACAATATCATGGACAAGTCCTACATAATCCTTACGGACAGCGGTGGAATACAGGAGGAAGCCCCCTCTCTCAACAAGCCCGTTCTTGTGCTGAGAGATACCACAGAGCGTCAGGAGGGCGTGGAGGCAGGAGTTCTGAAGCTTATCGGAACATCTGAGGAAAATATCTACAATGCCTGCACGGAGCTTCTTAACAACAGGGAAGAATATAATGATATGATAAACCGAAGCAATCCTTACGGCGACGGCTTTGCCTCCAAGAGAATAGCGGATATTATCTGCGAGCGTTTCGGGGCTGGGGAATGATATGGAAAAAATAAGATCGCTTATTGAAAAATATTTGCAGGTGATAAAGTATTTTATCATTTCCTGCGGAACGGCAGTTATTGAGCTGTGCATAGGGCTGCTGCTCATAAATCTGCTGCACCTGTCGGAAGTGGTATCAAACACGGCAGGTATCCTTATCGGCTCGGCTATACATTATGTATGTGTTACCAAAAAGGTTTTTAACAGGTCTGTGGATATAAGGACTGTTGTTATATATATTTCCACGTTCCTGCTGGGTATGTTCATTCAGAACGGTGTTGTATGGGGCGTATGCAGGCTCCTTGACGGCGTTGTGGGCAAGAGCATAGGCTACACGGTTTCAAAGGTCGCTTCGCTGGCGGTATCGTTCTTTGTGCTTTACGGAGTAAGAAAATTCCTGTATGCAAAGGTCACTCCCAGGAACAATAAGGATAACAAATAAAAGGAGATATACAGATGAATAAGATATATGCAATGCTTCCCTGCTACAATGAGTCGGAAAATATTGCCGCTCTTATCGAAAAGTGGCTTGGTCAGGCAGAGGTGCTCAGAGGTATGGGATATGAGCTGACTGTTGTGGGCATTGATGACCGCAGCACAGACAATACATATGATATCATCAGCAGCTATGCCGAAAAGTACGATAATGTAAAGGTGATAAGGCACGAAAAGAACCTTAATCTTGGCGGCGGCGTAAACACTGCGTTCACTGCGTTCCAGAAGGAATGTTCCGAGGGCGATCTTTGTGTTCTTATGGACGGCGACAACACTCATGACCCTGTTTACATCAAGTCCATGGTGGAAAAGATAAAGGCAGGCGCTGATGTGGTCATTGCTTCAAGATACTGTCAAAGCTCTTCGGTAAAGGGCGTTCCGGGAATAAGACTTTTCCTCAGTGACGGTGCAAGAGTGTTCTATACTGCTGTGCTCCATGTTAAGAATGTAAAGGACTACACCTGCGGATACAGAGTGTATACCTATGAGATAATCAAAAAAGCAAGAGGGGTTTACGGCGACAAGTTTGTTGAGATGAAAACATTCTCCTGCATGATGGAAGTGCTGTACAAGCTTTCTCTTGTAGGTGCAAAATTTGACGAAGTGCCCTTTGAGCTGAGATATGACAACAAGCTGGGCGAAAGCAAGATGAGAGTGCTTAGGACTGTAAAGGACAGCATCACCACTGCGTTCCGCCTCAGATTTTCCGCAAAAAAGAAAAGGTGAGGATATGGAAGAGACATTAAAGAAGCAGAAATTTTCGGTATATAACATAATCTTCATCATAGTTGTAATTGCACAGCTCATTTTTCTGTCGGTGAGCTTTGCGGTAAACAACACAGCTCACCATGAGGACGAATATTTTTCCTATGGACTGGCAAACAGTCAGGACAGGGTATATCTTTATGGAAGCGCCCTCCAGGTCCCTGACAATTATGATGTATGGATGACGGGCGATGACTTCAAGTATTATATTGAGACGAATGAAGAGTCAAGATTTTCGTATGATACTGTGTGGAAAAATCAGGCGGCAGACACTCATCCGCCGCTGTATTACGCTGTACTTCACACCATCTGCTCCTTTTTCCCCGATCAGTTCTCTTGGTGGTGGGCTTTCGGGATAAACCTTTTCTGCTTTGCGGTGACACAGGTATTTTTGTACAAGTTTTTCTCAAGATTTGCAAAGTCACAGCTGGCGGGTGTCATTGTCTGCATTTACTGGGGGCTTTCGCTGGGCGGGCAGTCCAATGTGTATTTCCTGCGAATGTATATGATGCTCACCATGTTTGCGGTGATGTACGCATATTTCAGCCAGACCGTACTTACGGCTGAGGGGAAAATCCCGCTGAAGCAGTTTATTTTTGTGGGACTGACGACGTTCCTCGGAGCGCTTACTCAGCATAATTTTCTTGTGTTTGCGTTTATGTACACGCTCATTCAGTGCGTTGTACTGCTGATAAAAAAGCGTGTTAAGGACTGCTTTGCATACGGCGGTTCTGCGGCTGTGGGCGTGGGACTTTCCATTGCGGCATTCCCTGCGACCATTGCCCATATGTTCTCCACGGAAATGCACTGGTCAGGCGAGATAGACCCTGCTATACAGAGATATCAGTATCTCAGGGTAATTGTAAGGAACATGACCGGCTACATAATGAATTTCTTTGAAATGAATTATTATGCAGATGTCATTGCCATAATTCTGTGCGTACTGGTAGTATTGGCTGCGGCGTGCTTTGTGTGCAGAAAAGAAAAGTGGTTCATTCCCATTGCGGAAAAATGCAAAAATGCTCTGCGTACTTTATGGACAAACTTTAAAAAGGCAGACCTCAGCCCCATAATGATATTTGCGGCATCTGTGCTGGTATTTGAGATAGTTGTCCACAAGGTATATATCTATGACCTGGAGCTGGACTCGGTACGTTATTTTTACATATTCCTGCCGCTGGTCATAGGCGTTTTTATCAGCTGGATATATGTCATCGGAACACATATCTCAAAGAAGATATGCACGCCTGTTATATGTGTTGCTCTGGCGGCGCTGCTGGTTTATCAGAATGTAAGGATCACGCCTACATATGTGTTGAGCGACTCGCCTGAAAACGGCACTGTAAGCAGCTATGTAAAGGGGCAGAACTGTGTTGTTCTGGTAAGCTCCCCGATTTTCCTGCCCTGTTACTGCACTATGCTTGCAGATACGAACAATGATTATATAACCCCATATGTTAACTGCGAGTTTGAGGCTCATGCAGATGAATACAAAAAGCTTTATGAAAACGGCGAGGACTTTTATGTTCTGTTCGATACCAACAAGATCGCCGAAAAGAAAACAGATGAAAATTCCAATGCCCTTACCTACGATTATATCATAGACTATTTTGAGGATATCTCGGGATATAAGGCGACTTACTGCACACAGCAGAGAGAGCATTATATGGACGTTCGCCTCTACAAATTTGAAAAGCAGGCGGAAAATTAAAAAAATTGCTATTGCTTTTTAAAGATGGACGTGGTATAATAATATCAATATTTCAAAGGCTAAGCGTTCAGAGTAGCCGTTTTGTCACTTTTCAGAGAGCGTCCGTTCGGTGCGAGGGCGCAGGTGCGGGCGGTGAAGTGCGTTCGTCAGCTTGGCGGGGGAAGCGTTTGTTGTGTTATATCACAACAAATTATAGTGTGTATCCCGCTGCGGGTGTTCCCGTTACAGAATGATATCGCTTCGGCGGTATATAAGGGCAGCTTGCTGCCGAATTGAAGTGGGACCGTGGCTTTTCGCCGCCTTCAGATATTTCTGAAGGCGGCTTTTTTGTTGCAGGCATATCATATGCCCGCTTGCTTTCATATAATAATATTATCCCTGCATTTTACAGGTTACAGGAGGAACGATATGAGCAGTTTTGATGAGCTTATAAAGCATTTTAAGGCGGACATCGAATCCGTCAAGCAGAGAGACCCTGCGGCTAAGAACACCGTGGAGATAATCCTCACTTACTCGGGACTTCATGCGGTGGCGGCTTACCGTGTATCCCATTATTTCTATAAGAAGAAAATGTTCCTTACCGCAAGAGTTATATCTCAGGCGGCAAGGTTTATCACAGGCATTGAGATCCACCCGGGCGCAAAGATAGGCAAGGGCCTGTTCATTGATCACGGCATGGGCGTTGTTATCGGCGAGACCACCGAGATAGGCGACAACTGTCTTATATACCAGGGTGTTACCCTTGGCGGTACGGGCAAGGACAGAGGAAAGCGTCACCCGACACTGGGCAACAATGTTATGGTCGGCGCAGGCGCAAGGGTGCTTGGCCCCTTTAAGGTGGGCAACAATGTAAAGATAGCCGCAAATGCTGTTGTGCTGGAAGCCATTCCCGACAACTGCACGGCTGTCGGCGTTCCCGCAAGGATAGCACGCTGCAACGGCAAGCCTACCACCGATCTTGACCAGGTACACATTCCCGACCCTGTTGCTCAGGAACTGTGCAAGATGGACGTTCGTCTCAGCCAGCTGGAAAAGAAGGCGGGCATCACTCCCGCTCCAAAGGACGAACCAAATCTGGACTGCGGCTGCGGTTTCAGAAGCGATGATTATGACGATTATGTAATTTGAAAGGAAGAATAAAAATGCAGATCTATAATTCACTGAGCCATAAAAAAGAAGAATTTATCCCCAACACCCCGGGCAAGGTTTCCATGTACACCTGCGGCCCTACAGTATATCACTATGCGCACATAGGCAACCTGAGAAGCTACATCATGGAGGACGTTCTTGAAAAGTACCTCCGCTTCACAGGTCTGGACGTTAAGAGAGTTATGAACATCACCGATGTCGGACATCTTACCAGTGACGGCGACACAGGCGATGACAAGATGCTAAAGGGCGCAAAGCGTGAGCACAAGACCGTTATGGAGATAGCTGATTTTTACACCAAGGCTTTCTTTGCGGACTGTGCAGAGCTTAACATCAAGACCCCCGATGTGGTGGAGCCTGCTACTCACTGCATTCCCGATTTTATAAAAGTAATTTCCGCTCTTATTGAAAAGGGCTACGCATATGAGGCAGGCGGAAACATTTATTTCGACACCTCAAAGCTGAAGGAATACTATGTTTTCGGCGACTTCAACGAGGAAGACCTGGCTGTTGCTGTCCGTGAGGGTGTTGACGAGGACGGCAACAAGAGAAACAAGGCTGACTTTGTTCTCTGGTTCACAAAGTCCAAGTTTGACGATCAGGAGCTTAAATGGGAAAGCCCCTGGGGTGTGGGATATCCCGGCTGGCACATTGAATGCTCCTGCATCAGCATGAAGCATCTTGGTGAATATCTTGACCTTCACTGCGGCGGTATTGACAACGCATTCCCTCACCACACCAACGAGATAGCTCAGAGTGAAGCTTATCTGGGTCACAAGTGGTGCAACTACTGGTTCCATGTTCATCACCTTAACACCAATCACGGCAAGATGAGCAAGTCCAAGGGTGAGTTTCTTACCGTTTCCCTGCTTAAAGAAAAGGGATATGACCCTATGGTTTACAGATTTTTCTGCCTCCAGTCCCATTACCGCAAGTCGCTGGTATTCTCTTACGAGAATCTTGACAATGCGGCAGGTGCATATGACAAGCTGATAGCAAGGGTGGCACGTCTTCTTGCCGAGACTCAGGGCGAGATCGACAAGGCGGCTTATGACGAGCTGATGAAGGGCTTTACTGCGGCTCTTGACAATGACCTGAATACTTCTCTGGCAGTTACTGCGGTCTATGATGTTCTCAAGGCTGACACCACTGCGGCTACAAAGCTTGCGCTTATCGGCGAGTTTGACAAGGTACTTTCCCTTGGAATTATCGACCATGCAAAGAAGCTCAGCGCAAAGAATGAGTCTGCCGATGATGATATCCCCGAGGAGATAAAGGCGCTTGCGGAGCAGAGAAAGGAAGCAAGAAAGGCAAAGGATTTTGCTCTTGCGGATTCTCTCAGAGACAAGATAGCTGAACTGGGTTATGTTATCGAGGAGACCCGTCAGGGCACTAAGATAACCAAGAAGTAATGGTGTGATATGCAGACAAAGACCATAAAGATAAGAAAAAAGTATGTTTTCGGGTTCTTTTTCTTCGTGATCGCAGCTATTACCATATTTATGCTGATAAACGCATTCACGGAGATGAACAAGGCGGCTCCCGACCCTGTGGAGAATTACGACAACATTGAGCTTATCCAGTTTGAGCCTGTGGGCGATGGGGCGCAGGTGGCTCTCATATCCACCGACGTGGGGGATATGAAGGCGGTATTGTACCCCGATGATGCGCCCAATGCGGTGAGCCTTTTTGTCAGCACTGCCGAGAGCGGCGGATATAATGGGCTTACAGCGGGGCTTTACGAGCAGAAGAGCGTATTCACTCTTGACGCTCCCGAGATAGACGGCACATACAAGGCGGAGCTTCACAAGAATCTATGGCCCTTTAAGGGGGCGCTGTGCATGACTGACGGGGGAGACATTGTTTTCATAAACACGGTGCAGTACACCGATGAGGACAAGGAGTATCTTTCCGCAGAGGAGGGCGAGATGCCCGAGGTGCGTCATGCTTTTTATGAGCATGGCGGTGTTCCCAACTATGCGGGACAATATGCTGTTTTCGGACAGGTTTTCGAGGGCGTTGATGTGCTGGAGAAGATTGCGGACAGCGAGATGGGGACGGAAATCGCGGTGAAGAGTGTGGAGATTTTGACGGAAAAATAGTACATAAGCCGACAGAGCTTTTAAAAGCATAACTGTCGGCTTATTTGCAAGTTAAACATGATTTATGGGAATGGAGCGCTAATGTACACCCCAAACGAAAAAAGATACGATAAAACAGAATATCGCCGATGCGGGAAGAGTGGGCTGAAAATGTCCGCTTTGTCGCTGGGGCTGTGGAAGAATTTCGGTTCAAAAAGTCCATTTGACAACATGGAGAAGATGGTTCACACCGCTTTTGACTGCGGTATATGCTGCTTTGACCTTGCCAACTGCTACGGAAGCCCTGACAACGGGGCTGCTGAGGAGAATTTCGGCAGGATACTTGACAATGGGCTGAGAGCCTATCGTGATGAGCTGTGTATTTCCACCAAGGCGGGCTTTTATATGTGGAGCGGCCCTTACGGCGACAAGAACGGTTCGGCGAAAAATCTCACTGCGTCCCTGGACGGCAGCCTTAAAAGAATGGGGCTTGAATATGTGGATATTTTCTATCACCACATTGCCGACCCTGACACTCCCGCAGAGGAGACGGCGCTGGCTCTTGACAAAGCGGTAAAGGACGGCAAGGCGCTTTATGTGGGGATATCAAACTATGACGGCAGGCAGACTGAGGAGATCGCTTCCATATTCCGTGAGCTTCACACGCCGTTTATTGTAAATCAGCTACCCTTTTCTGTTCTTGACAGGGAATCGGAAGAAGTGCTGAGGGTCAATGATGATATCGGCATTGGCACGGCTGTTTTTTCGCCCCTTTATCAAGGCTTCCTTTCCGACAGGTATCTGAACGGCATTCCTGCTGATTCAAGGGTGGGCAAGGGTGAGACATGGGTAGGCGAGGAGCTTGATGACAAGATGATATCAAAGCTCAGGCAGCTGAACTGCATTGCTCAGGCAAGGGGACAGTCCCTTTCGCAGATGGCGCTGGCGTGGATACTCTCTCACAAAGAGGTCACGACGGTGATAATCGGCGCAAGCTGTCCCGAGCAGATAACCGAAAATGCCCGCTGCACCGAAAAGCCTGATTTTTCGGAAGAAGAGCTTTTGCAGATAGACATGATAATATGTAAATAAAAACGTCCGCATCATTTGGTGCGGACGTTTTGCGTTATATCGTTATATATCGTATTTTTTCGGATCAGACATTGATCTCAGCGGACTCGTGGGTCATGGAGCTGTACTTGTCAAGTACGGGCTTTACGCACTCAGCAAGGAACTCTGTAACCTGCTCGGAGCTTCTGCCTGTGTAGTTCTCGGGAACCAGAACAGCCTCGATATCCTCTCTCTTAAGACCAAATGAAGGATCTGCAAGGATACGCTCGATAAGGTCGTTTTCCAGGCCCTCTTCCTTTACCTGCTTGCCGGCTTCCATAGCGTAGGTACGGATCTTCTCGTGAAGCTCCTGACGGTTTCCGCCTCTCTTTACAGCGTCCATCATAATGTTCTCGGAAGCCATGAAAGGAAGCTCTCTCATAATTCTCTGGCGGATTACCTTGGGGTAAACTACCAGCTCGGAGGTTACGTTTATCATAATGTTCAGGATAGCATCTGCTGCAAGGAATCCCTCTGCAACGGAGATTCTCTTGTTTGCTGAGTCATCGAGAGTTCTCTCGAACCACTGTGTACCTGCGGTGAATGCAGGGTTAAGGGTGTCTATCATAAGATATCTCGCAAGCGCAGTGATTCTCTCGCAGCGCATGGGGTTTCTCTTATAAGGCATTGCGGAGGAACCAATCTGGTTCTTCTCGAAAGGCTCTTCCATCTCCTTGAAATTCTGGAGGATTCTCATATCGTTTGCGAACTTCATTGCAGACTGTGCAATGTTGCCCAGTGTGCTGATTATCTGGGAGTCTATCTTTCTGGAATAGGTCTGACCGGAAACGGGAACTACAGCGTCAAAGCCCATTTCCTCAGCGATCATTCTTTCAAGTTCCTTGACCTTGGTGCTGTCGCCCTCGAAAAGCTCCTTGAAGGAAGCCTGTGTGCCTGTGGTTCCCTTGGAACCGAGAAGCTTCAGGTTCTTGAGTCTGTATTCAAGCTCGTCAAGGTCCATGAGCAGCTCATTTATCCAAAGAGTAGCTCTCTTGCCCACAGTGGTGAGCTGTGCGGGCTGGAGGTGGGTGTATGCCAGAGCGGGCATATCCTTGTACTTATCTGCAAATGCGGAAAGCTGGGAGATAACGGTAACAAGCTTCTTGAGGACGATGTTCATAGCGTCTCTCATAACGATGATATCGGTGTTGTCACCAACATAGCAGGAGGTAGCGCCTAAGTGAATGATGCCTGCTGCCTTGGGGCAAACCTTTCCGTAGGTGTAAACATGAGCCATAACGTCGTGGCGGACGAGCTTCTCACGCTCTGCTGCGCACTCATAGTCGATGTTATCAACGTTTGCTTCCAGCTCATCTACCTGCTCCTGAGTAACATTCAGACCCAGCTTCATTTCAGCCCTTGCCAGAGCCACCCAAAGACGTCTCCATGTGGTGAATTTTTTATCTGCTGAAAATACATACTGCATTTCCTTGCTTGCGTATCTGGTGCAGAAGGGGGATTCGTAGGTGCTTGTATCCTGCATTGTAATAACTTCCTTTCATTTCTTTCCTGACGGCATAATAATATAGTTTATTATACCATGGTGCGCAGGATTTGTCAATAACGAATGAAAAGGGCAGGGACTTGCTTTTTGCGGCCGTTTGGGGTATAATTTAAGGCAATACCGCACAAACCATTGAAAATCAGGAAGAAAAATGGTATAATATAG
>ENA-ORNR01001925-ORNR01001925.1-human-gut-metagenome-genome-assembly--contig:-NODE-1925-length-17788-cov-2.902103_pt1 | contig 17788 bp, 13 predicted proteins | sample MGYA00242114_ERZ509020 | MGnify/ENA primary metagenome ERZ509020 (study PRJEB26280, sample SAMEA2338758) | human gut metagenome | biome: human gut; feature: human-associated habitat; material: faeces...
GTGGAACACCGACACGCTGCGATTCTTCTTCCGCTCACCCAAGCCCAAGAAAAAGAGCAAGAAAGAGCAGGAAGCCGACACCCTGCCGCCCTGCAAGGCACTGCTCGACGTATCGCTTGCCTCGGGACAGAGCCAGGAGCTGAATCTGCCGCTCAAGTTGAAATTCTCGCAGCCGCTCGCATCGCTCGATACCACCGGAGTGCGCCTGGAACTGCAGGTCGACACGCTGTGGAAGTCCACCGGCATCCCCGCCATACAGCCCGACCCCGACAATCCTCTGCTCGGCATCATCATCCCGCGCATATGGGAGCCAGGCGGCAAGTACCGCCTCACCATCGACTCGGCAGCCATGCAGGGCATCTACGACGAGCACAACCGCCCCGTCGAAGTCTCGTTTACCGTCAAGAAACCCGAGGACTACAGCTCCATCCGCTTTGCCATGCAGGGTGCCGATACCACGGCAATAGTCGAGCTGCTCAACACCTCCGACGCCATGGTGGCCTCGGCACCCGTGGGGCCCGACGGCACGGCCCGCTTCACCTACGTCGCACCGGGGACATACTACGCGCGGATGTACTTTGACACCGACCGCAACGGCAAGTGGTCGACCGGTGTACTCGACTCCATACAGCCCGAGGAAGTCGCCTATTATCCCAAGAAAATCGAGCTGAAAAAGAACTGGGAGATCGAGCAGACCTGGGACATCTACGCCACCGCCATAGACGCGCAGAAGCCGTACGCCATCCTCAAGAACAAGCCCAAGCTGAAGCGCGGCGAGGAGCGCCCCGTCGAGGAAGAAGAAGACGAGGACCCGACATTCGGCTCCGACCCCTACAACACCAACCGTACCGGCAACCAGCGCTACAACAGCGCCCACGGCAGTACGGGCGGCATGGGTAGCGGACGATTCCAGCGCAACGGCACATTCTGACCCGTTCTACAATATTTCACGGTCTTTTTCGTTTCAATAAGGAATGAAAAAGATAACTCTCGCCATATTATTGCTCGCCAGCCTGCTGTGCGCCTTGGACGCAAGCGGCGCACGGCGCCTCAATGACAAGCTCCAGAACCGCCCCTACGCCGACCTGCGGCGCTGGCATCTGGGCTTCTCATTCGGTGCGCATACCGAGGACCTGCGGTTTTGCCACAACGGCTTCGTGACCGACAATGGCGAGACCTGGCGTGCCGAGCAGATCAACTATGCCCCGGGGTTCTGTGTGAGCGGCCTGGTGGCACTGCGGCTCAACAATTACTTCAGCCTCCGCTTCTCCCCGGGCATGATGTTCGGCTCCCGCGACATACGCTTCCGCGAGCTCAACTCCGGTGCCGAGCAGCGGCAGAACATCAAGTCGACCTACATCACCCTGCCTTTCGACCTCAAGTTCGCCTCCCTGCGCGTGCGCAATGCCCGCCCCTACGTGGTCACGGGCGTGATGCCGGCTTTCGACGTCTCCAAGAAGCGCAGCGACAATATCCAGCTCACCGGCTCGGACTGCTATATCTCGGTCGGTTTCGGCTGCGACTTCTATCTCCCGTTTTTCAAGCTGATACCCGAGCTCAAATTCTGCTTCGGCCTCAGCGACATCCTGCGCCACGACCGTCCCGATCTGCAGGACGACCCCGACAGAATGAAATTCACCGACTCCTTCACCAAGGCCACGTCGAAGATGATCGTGCTGACCTTCTATTTCGAGTGACACCATGAAGAGATACGCCCTGCTCATACTGCTCGCCCCGATGCTGTGGCAGCTCGCTCCCACGGCATCGGCCCAGACCGACGTGCAGCTCACACAGTTCTACGAGCTCCCCACCCTCTACAACCCCGCCGCCATCGGGCAGACCGACTTTCTGCGCATACGCGGCGGCGGCCGACTGCAGTGGGTGGGCATCGACAATGCGCCCAAGTCGTTCATGCTCTCGGCCGACATGCCGGTGAAATTCCTGGGCAAGCGGTTCGGCGCCGGCGTCAACGCGCTCACCGAGTCGTATGGCCTGTACAAGACCCTGGCAATCGACGCCCAGTTCGGCTTCAAGCTGCGCAAATGGGGCGGCGAGTTTACCGCAGCGCTCAATCTCGGCATGTACGACCAGAGCTTCAAGGGCTCCGACATCTATATTCCCGAGGGCGACGACTATCACCAGGACGTCGACGACGCGCTGCCCCAGAGCGATCTCCACGGCACGGCCTTTGACCTCGGCCTCGGCCTGTGGTACGCGCACAAATACTGGCAGGCGGGCCTGTCGGCCACCCACCTGATGTCGCCCAAAATCACTATGGGCAGCGAGGACGGAGGCGGCAGCGAGAGCACCGCCGGCACCGTCTATGAGTTCGAGGCCCGGCGCACCCTATATTTTATGGCGATGGGCAATATTCCGCTCAAAAACACGTTATTTGAACTGATGCCGGCGCTGCTTGTCAAGAGCGACTTCACATTCACCACCGCCGAGCTGATGGCGCGGGCGAGATACAACAAGTTTCTCTCCTTCGGTATCGGCTATCGATGGGACGACGCCATCACCGCGACAATCGCCGCCGAAATCAAGAATTTCTACATCGGCTACAGCTTTGACTATGCCACAAGCGCCCTGCACTCGGCATCGTCGGGCAGCCACGAGATAGTAGCCGGCTATCGCCTCAAGCTCAACATGGGCGAGAAAAACCGCAACCGCCACAAAAGCGTGCGCGTAATGTAATATACTGACAGACCAATCGATAAGATATGAACAGACTCACCAACATACTCCTCAGCACCGCGGCCGTGACCCTGGCGATGGGCTCGTGCGCAACGGGCTCGCGCTCATCGGCCGGCGGAGAAGTCACCGGCGTGGGAGGCACCTCATGGGCCGAGCCCACACCATACGGGATGGTACTCGTCGACCGCGGCTCCATGAAGGTGGGCGTCTCCAAGCCCGACTCGGCATGGAATATGACCGCCGACGCCCGAGGCATCTCTGTCGACGGATTCTGGATGGACGAGACCGAGATCACCAACGGCAAGTACAAGCAGTTTGTATTCTGGGTGCGCGACTCCATCATCCGCGAGCGTCTCGCCGACCCGGCCTACGGCGGCAACGAGGACTTCAAGATCGAGGAAGACCGCGAGGGCAACCCCGTGACACCCCACCTCAACTGGAACAAGCCCATCCCCTGGCGCAACCCCAACGAGGACGAGCAGCGCGCCATCGAGAGCCTCTACCGCACCAATCCCATCACCGGAGTGCGCGAGCTCGACGGCACACAGCTCAACTACCGCTACGAGATATACAACCACACCGAGGCTGCACGACGCCGCAACCGCCTCGACCCCAAGCGCCGCGAGTACAATACCGACCGCCCCGTGCCCACCTCGCAGCCCACGATTTCAAAGGACACCGCCTACATCAACGACGAGGGCGAGATCATACGCCAGACCATCTCGCGCCCCCTGCAGAGCGACTTCGACTTCCTCAACACATATATAGTAAATGTGTATCCCGACACCACCGCCTGGGTCAACGACTTCGAGAACGCATACAACGAGCCCTACGTGCGCATGTATTTCTCGCACGGCGGCTACACCGACTACCCCGTGGTCGGAGTGAGCTGGGAGCAGGCCAACGCATTCGCCAACTGGCGCACCGACTTCCTGCGCCGCTCGCTGGGCAAGGAAGGCATCTATGTCGAGCCCTACCGCCTGCCCACCGAGGCCGAGTGGGAGTATGCCGCCCGCGCCGGTGTCGATGACAACGTGTACCCCTGGGAGGGCGACCTCACGCTGAGCGAGGACAAGGGATGCTTCTATGCCAACTTCAAGCCCGATGACGGGAATTACGTGAAAGACGGAAACCTCATCACTTCACCGGTAGGCTCCTATTCCCCGAACGAGTTCGGATTATACGACATGGCCGGTAACGTATCGGAATGGACTTCGACAGCCTATACCGAAGCCGTATCGCAAAACACCAGCGACCTTAACCCCGAATACAAATATAATGCGGCCAAAGAAGACCCCTACCGCATGAAACGCAAAGTAGTCCGGGGCGGTTCGTGGAAAGACGTTTCCAACTTCATTCGTTCCGATATCCGCATGTGGGAATACCAAAACGAACAACGATCCTATATCGGATTCCGTTGCGTTCGCTCTCAAATCGGATTCGCAAAAGCAAAAAGATAATATCAAAACCCGATAAAACCAATCATCAAGGATCATGGGAAAATACAAAAGATATAAAAACAGTATTGAAAAGTTCTTATCCAGCGATAAAGGACAACGATTTTTCAATTTCGCATACAGTATAGGTGCTGCGATTGTAATCTGGGGTGCTCTGTTCAAAATCCTGCACCTCCCCGGAGGCAGTCTCTTGCTTTCTATCGGTATGGGAACAGAAGTGCTCATGTTCATTCTATCCGCCTTCGACACTCCCCCGAAAACATATCATTGGGAAGAAGTTTTTCCCGTACTAAATAGTAAAAACCCCGAAGACCGGCCCGAATTTTCAGGAGGGAAAGGAACCGTCATTATCGGTGGAAACGGCAAAGGTGGAGGTAGTAACGGAGGGAACTATTCCGATATCACCCCGTCCGATGCCAAAAGAGCTGTGGGAATACCCGAAGGCCTCAATTTAAGCGACGCCGACACGCAAAGCCTCACCGATAGTATTCAAAAAATGTCAGCTGCCGCCGATCAACTCTCGCGTATGGCAGAACTGACAGACGCAACCCAACAATACCTCACCCAACTCTCCGGTATAGCCGAACAAATGGAACAATTAAGAAGTGCGACCGAAAGCCTCACCGCCGTATCGAACACCCTCTTGCAATCCTACCGCAACATCACGGAAAACTCCGAAGGAATATCCGACACCTCGCAAGGATATGTTTCGGGTATGGAAACGCTCAACCGTAACATCAGTGGGCTGAACACCATCTATGAGATACAGTTGAAGAGCATCAGTTCGCAACTCGATAATATAGACCGTGTAAACAACGGGCTGAAAAACATTCGCGACATGTACGAACGCTCCGCTTCCGATAGCTCCCGTTATTGCGAAGCAACCGAAAAAATGACACAGTATATACAGCAACTCAATTCGGTTTACGAAAAGATGATCACGGCAATGACCATCAACATGTACAGACCCATGGGAGGAGCTCCCGTGGAAATGCCCGAAAAACAGAAAGACGACACCGAACAAAAATAACTCATGGCATCGAATAACAACAGACTTACACCCCGGCAGAAGATGATAAACCTCATGTATATCGTCCTCACTGCCATGCTGGCCCTCAACGTGTCGTCCGATGTGCTCAACGGATTCAAGCAAGTTGAAGACGGATTGGAAAGGTCTACTTCGAATGCTTCGCTGCAAAACGATGCCCTCTACCAAAAACTGGCCGACTTCAACAGTCAGAATCCCGAAAAAGGAGGACCGTGGTACAAAAAATCGCTGGAAGTAAAAAAACAGACCGCCCTCTTATACGACTACATCGATTCCCTGAAAAACGTAATCGTCAAGAAAGCCGACGGTAAAGACGGCGATGTAAATAATATCGAACATCAGGACGACCTCGAAGCAGCGTCATACATCATGTTGTCCCCCGCCCAGAAGCAAGGAATGAAATTGAGAAAGGAAATAGACGACTACCGCAATCTCATCGGCAGTCTCATGACCGACTCCATCAAAAGAGCAGCGATCGAAAACTACCTTTCGACCACCATTCACTCGGGCAACAGAACCCAAGCCCCCTCCATGTGGGAAACGACGCTGTTCGAAAATATGCCGGTAATCGCCGCCGTAACCATTCTGACGAAAATACAGAGCGACGTGCGGTATGCCGAAAGCGAAGCGCTACACACCCTCATCAATAACATCGACGAAGGAGACGTACGTGTCAACCAGCTGAACGCGTTCGTTATTCCCAATTCGAAAAACATTATGAGAGGCGGGAAATATAGTGCCAACATCGTTCTGGCAGCCATCGATACGACCCAGCGACCGGCCATATACATCAACGGGAAACAACTCCCTCCCGAGAACAACGGTTTATATGAATTCGTCTGTGGAAGCACCGGAATATTCGATTTTCAAGGCTATCTCGAAGTTCCGCGCGGTGACGGCTCCATGACCCGTCACGAATTCTCTTCGTCCTACACCGTAGTAGAGCCGAGTGCGACCATATCGGCAACCTTGATGAACGTTCTGTATGCAGGTATCGGTAACCCTATCAGCATATCGGTCCCCGGCATCCCCAATCACGCCATTCAAGCTACGATGACGAACGGCACTCTCACCCGTCAAGGTGACAATTGGATAGCCAAACCGGCGAAAGTAGGACAAGACGCGGTAATAACCGTAACCGCCACAATGGACGGGCGGGCGCAAACAGTCGCCAACACCCAGTTCCGGGTACGGCAACTCCCCGACCCTATGCCATTCATCGCCTATAAAGATGCAAACGGTTACGAACAAAAATACAAAGGAGGGAAACCTTTCCCCAAAACACGACTGCTTTCTGCGCCCGGTATTCAAGCCGCAATCGACGACGACCTGTTGAACGTCACCTATCGGGTACTGCGATTCGAAACGGTCTTTTTCGACTCTATGGGAAATGCGATTCCCGAAGTTTCCGACGGAGCCAATTTCTCTCAACGACAGAAAGATTCGTTCCGCAGACTATCGAGAGGAAAACGGTTCTATATATCGAGAGTCCGCGCCGTCGGCCCCGATGGTATAGAACGCGATCTGTCACCTATCGAAGTAATTGTAAACTAAGGCCAATATGAAATATAATTCAGCAAATATGAATACCCTGATAAAAAGCTGTTTGACCCTCTGCCTGCTATGGTCGGCAATAGGGAGCCATGCACAAGTAATCAAAAAAAGCGATACCGACGACTCGAAAAAGACAAACAACCAACTCAGCGTCCGGGCTCAATCGCTTTATGACACTCAGGATGCATCGGATGCCGACATTCCGTGGATGAGGGTAATCTATCGGCAAATCGACTTGAACAAAGAGAAAAACATGCCGCTTTATTATCCCGAGGAGTCCACCGAAAATCAGGAGAATCTTTTCAGAATTGTCATGAAACTTTTGGCGAACAACCAGATACCGGCATACGAATACCTCGACGGACGAGAAATATTCACCGACGAATATCGCATCAAAGTAAAAGAAATGTTCGACCGCTTCCATATTCTGTATGCCCCGGCAAAAGGATACTCCGAGAAGAATCCCCGCTTCACGGTAGAGGAAAGCGATATACCCTCCAACGAGGTACTCTCCTACTATATCTTGGAAAAATGGATATTCGACCGCCGCACCTCGCAGGTAAAACCGTCCATCGAGGCCATCTGCCCGGTACTTCACCGTACGGGCGACTTCGGAGGCGAAGCAGTCAAATACCCCATGTTCTGGGTTAAATACAACGACATACGCCCTTACATCGCACGCCAATACATCTTGGCGAGCAACGAAAACAACGTACAGCAATACAACTACGACGATTACTTCCAAATGCGAATGTACGAAGGGGAAATCTACAAAACCCAAAACCTGCGGAACCAGTCGCTCATGCAAATGTATCCCAATGACTCCATTCGGAAACAAGCACAAGACAGCATAGAAAAACAACTGAAAAACTTTAATGAAAATCTATGGGTTCCCTCCCCCGAAGAAATAGCGAAAGCCAAAGAAGAGCAAGCGGCCAAAGAAGCAAAAGAAAACGGAGAAACGCTCGACAATGACAAACAAAAGAAAGAGAAAAGCCGCACCGCTCGTTCTTCACGGGCAAAAAAACAAAAAGAGGCAAAAGTAAAAAAGCAGAAACAACCGAAACAAAAAAAATCATCTGCTGCCCCCGTACGCTCCGTTCGCCGAACTCGTTAAACTATATTAAACCATAAAAGAGTTTTCTGAAATTCAGAAAACTCTTTCTTTTATATTTCTCAAACTCTTAATATTAATTTGAGCGAATCGCCCATATCGGGTTGTCCGATTCAGATAAAATTTTTATCTTTGTCCGTATTGACTTTATGAAGGATACCATATGCAAATGCCTCCAAAATCTACGGATACGAATCTAAATCCGCAAACGCAGGAACATTTTCTACTTTCTTTTGAAAGGCCCGCTTCCTCTTCCGAGGATAATACATTATTCACATCTTCCGACAAACTTACGATCGTATTATGTACCCGAGGTTGTAAAACCGTGCAACTGAATTTTACAGAATATGTACTCGAACCCGGTAGTATCGCGTTCCTCTACCCCAACACGATTTGGAAACCGATAAAAACGAGCAGCGACTTTCAGGCACGTTATCTCTCGATGAGAGAACATTCGCCCAAAGAAAGAAATGCTTTTTTGGACTTGGAAACCATTTTCTCGTTAAGTACCTATATCGCCAGACACCCGCATACGTCCCTTTCAGCGAATGAGTCGATAGTGGTCGAAGGCTATTTTCGTCTGATACAAAACAGATACGAGGCCCACGTAAACTATGCGATCATACGTTCTCTTATTTCTGCTTTCATCTTGGAGTTAAACCAAATGTTTGCCATACGGGTAGAACGCAAGAAATTGAAAATATCCCGTAAAGAAGATATTCTATGGAGGTTTCTCTCCTTGCTTACCCAGCATTATAAAGAAAATCGCAGCGTCGATTTTTATGCCGATAAACTCTGTATATCGCCCAAGCATTTATCCTCGGTCATCAAGCAATTAAGTCACAAGACCGCTCACGAGATCATTTCCGACGTCGTTATTATGGCCGCCAAGCAACTCCTAAAAACCACGACGCTAAGTATCCAAGAAATTTCGGAAGAACTGAACTTTGCCAATCAATCTTTCTTCGGCAAATTTTTTAAACAAAATACCGGACAATCTCCGTCCTCATATCGAGGTGAATGACCGTCTATAATAAATAACACACTATTCACAAATAAAAACGATAAACGACATGAAGAACATTGTGCTATTTCTATCGGCCGCTTGCCTGTTATCCGCACCTATCTTCGGACAACAGCAAGAAAATCGATTTGCCGAAATTACCGACCCGCAATTACTCAATATCAACAAGCTGCCGCCTCACGCCAGTTTCACCTCTTACATCGACGAGACATCGGCTTTGAACAAGGACAAGGCGAACGGAAGTTTCTACCTACCTTTGAACGGGACATGGAAATTCCATTATACCGAAAAATTCAAAGAAAGACCCATGAATTTCATGGAGCCCGATTTTAACACCGCCGATTGGAAAGAGATAAAAGTCCCCGGAAACTGGGAGCTGCAAGGATTCGGCGACCCTATCTATGTAAATGTAGGGTATGAATTCGTATCTCCGGGATTCGACAAATATCTCCAAGAGCCCAATCCTCCTATGGTTCCCGAAGCGTGGAACCCGACCGGTACATACCGCCGGGATTTCGCCCTCCCCGCAAACTGGAAAGGAAAAAGAATCTTTCTAAGCGCCGATGCGGTAAAAGGTGCTGCTTACTTCTATCTGAACGGTGAATTCATAGGTATGTCGAAAGCAGGGAAAGTTCCGGTACAATTCGATATAACTCCTGTCGTAAAACCCGGGGAAAATACCTTAGCCGTACAAATGCACAGATTCTCCGATGCCAATTATTTCGAGGGACAGGACTTTTGGAGGCTAACCGGATTTGAAAGAGACGTATATCTCTATGCCCAGCCGCAAACCCGAATCGCTGATTTCGAAGCACAAACACCTCTCGACTCATCATTCAAGAACGGGGTATTCAAACTCGATGTAAAAGTACAAAACGACGAGGTTAAGGCGCGTTCCATTTCCGTTTCGTATCGACTCATCGACCACGCCGAACAAACCGTAGCCCACGGGGAAAAAGCGATAAAACTCGACAAGAACAGTTCACAATCCGTCTCTTTTGCAGAAACGATAAACGACGTAAAAGCATGGACCGCCGAGACTCCGAATCTATACACACTACTTATTTCGACTGCCGATGAAACAGGGAAAATCGAAGAATGCATTCCTTCCCGTATAGGGTTCCGCACCGTCGAAATCAAGAACAAACAACTGTTAGTCAACGGGCAACCTATCCTTGTAAAGGGGGTTAACGTACACGAGCACGACCCGCTTACCGGTCATTACATAACCGAAGAAACCATGCTCAAAGATTTCGAGCTTTGGAAAAAATACAATGTAAATACGGTTCGCACTTGTCACTATCCTCAACAAAAAAGATTTTATGAACTATGCGACGAATACGGATTCTATGTCATCGACGAAGCCAACATCGAGACTCATGGCATGGGGTATAGCTTACAAGCCGGAGGAAGTCTCGGTAACAATCCTCTCTATTTACCGGCTCATTTAGACCGTCTTAAAGACATGGTAGAACGGGATAAAAACCACCCGTCTATCATCACATGGTCTCTGGGGAACGAGGCGGGGAACGGTTACTGTTTTTATGAAACCTATTTGTGGCTGAAACAACGGGATCCGTCCCGTCCGGTTCAATACGAACGTGCCGAACATGAATGGAATACGGATATCGTTTGCCCCATGTATATTTCCCCGAAAGGAATCGAAGCATATGCTCTTAACCCCAAATCGCATCGGCCTCTTATCCTCTGTGAATATGCCCACGCTATGGGGAACAGTTTAGGAAACTTCCAAGATTATTGGGATATCATCGAAAAATACGATCTTCTTCAAGGCGGCTGTATATGGGACTGGGTAGATCAAGGACTCGAAAAGACAAATGAAAAAGGCGAAAAATTCTGGGCTTACGGCGGTGATTACGGAGATACCGGAACTCCCTCCGATGGAGATTTCTGTATCAATGGTATCGTATATCCCGACCGGAAAATAAAACCGCAGACCATTGAAATGGGCAAGGTTTATCAAAATATCAAATTCAAGAACTTCGACCGAACGAAAGGAACGATCGACGTTCAAAACGAATTTTTCTTCACAGACCTCGACAAATACGATTTCGCTTATGCGGTAAAAGGGAACGGGAAAGTATTGAAAACCGGGAAATTCACCGTCTCGTTGCGTCCGCGTCAGAAATGTACGGTTGCATTGAGCGGGCTGCCGAATATGGATAAAGAAACCGTAGACTATCAAATCGAATTCGAGGCCAGACAGAAAAAAGCGGAACCTTTCCTTCCGCAAGGTTATGTCGTAGCACGCGAACAAATCTCGGTCAAACCGGCTATCAAGCCAGTTGCAAAACCCGATCAAGGAGTCGTCGCACAAACCGATAATGGAGATAAGACGATTTTCTCCGGCAAGAATTTCAGTGTTACATTCGACAAAAACAGCGGCTTGATCACCTCGTACCGGTATAAAGGAACCGAATATATCCTCGACGGATTCGGACTCCGCCCCGCTTTTTGGAGAGCTCCGTTAGACAACGACTACGGCTATAACTCACCCAAACTATTGGGTAAATGGAAAGAAGCCTCCCAACAGCCCCCTGTCGCCCGTTCGTTCTCCATCGATAAAAAAGAGAACGATAACGTTCGTGTCGTTTGCCGATACCTTTACCCGCAAACCCGGTCGGAATGGGAAATCTCCTATACGATATTCGGTAACGGAGTTATCAAGGTAGACAACACGTTCGAGGTATCCGATCTCCAAGCGCCCATGATTCCCCGCGTAGGATTGCGTATGCAGTTACCCGACTCATTCACCCGGTTGGAATACTATGGCCGAGGACCGTGGGAAAACTATATAGACCGTCGTACCAGTTGTTTCATCGGGCGATACGAAGCCAACATAGCCGACCTTTACGAGCCGTATGTACGTCCGCAAGAAAATAACCATCGCACCGACGTAAGCTGGTTTGCTCTTACAGGCAAAAAGAACGCTTTGCTAATCGTCGCCGACAGCTTGTTGGAATTCAATGTTTCGAACTATCCCCTCGAATCGTTCGATAGCGGAGAACGTCGTGACGACGGTCGTCAGCGTCCCGAAAATCCCCAACAACGTCACAACTGCGATCCCAAGCCGGCCGAACTGGTCGACCTGTTCATCGATTACCGTATGATGGGAGTCGGAGGCGACCACTCTTGGGGCGCTCAGCCTCATGAGGAATATCAAATCAATTTAGCTCCCGGAAAAATTTCTTACGGATTCAGCTTAATTCCTTTGGATAAAAACGCTAACTTTGAGAAAGCCATCAAACAATACTAAAATTGCCGAATATATCCCGGAATGACTTCCGGGATATATTTATAAATAAACATTTTATGAGTCGATTACCCAAACTGTCTTTACTCGTTTCGCTCCTGTTTCTCTCCTCTTGCAGTTTATTCAAAGAACTATCTTCCGACGATGTTACCCGAATTACATCGGAATATTTCGACGAAAACCACGACATGGTATTTTATTCGACCTTATCGCTTCTACAAGCCGAGCAGTTCACTATCGTGCAAGCCGACAAAGAGAGCGGAATCATACGAGGCACACGACACACCGAGCGGGACGATGTAGAAAGGAATTTAAAAACCTTCGGCACAGCTACCGAAAGGGAATCGACCGAAGCCGTATTCCTCATTCTACCGCTTTCCGACAAACGTACGGAGGTAAAGCTCTCTCTTTACCGGAACGAACTGACCGTTACCCGCAAAAACGAGGTCAATCAAAAGCAAACCTCCCATACCATGCTCTTGAAGGAATCGACCTACGACAAATGGCTGAACAAATTAAAAGCCGAAGTGAAAAGAAGAAAAAAGCTCGTTTAATCGCCACCGAGAGTCTCTTGTTTTTCAAACGGCATTCTATATGCCTATCGATGTCTTTGGTGGCTATCTCTTTCGACGAACTTTTTTAGAAGATTGTTTTTTCAGCTTGACAATGGGATCGACCGCCCGATGCGAAACATGATTTATCGTCGAAAGGTCTGGACGCTCCTGATTGTTTCGCAAAAGAGAAGCAGGTGCGACAAGCGGGACTTGCAACTGCTCACAGCTTTCTATATCCGGCAATTCGCATTCCTCCCTGTCCATATCGATGTCCGCCACCCGATTCGCCTCTTTCGGAGAGTCCGACTCCGATACAGCAGCTTCGGGCATAGCCTCTTTTTGATTCGCAAACAACTCCTCGAACTTCTTTTCATATTTGCGGGCATAGCGTTCGAGCGTGTTGATACAAGTCATGATACTCTTCACCTCGTCACGATCGTTTATCACATCTAAACCGAGCAACCGTTCGTAGTACCGGAACAATACTTCACACCTCAACATCTCTATCTCCATACGGCGCATCGACAGCTGTTCCACCATTTTTTGTTCTTGTGTTTCCATTGTTTTTTTCGACAAAGTAAAAACAAGTCACACACTCATTTATGGCATGATGATACAAAAACAAGACAAAAAAATTGATTAAAATATTGCAAAATTTATTTTTTTATTTATATTGCAAACGTTAATCTATAAATTATAAAACCATGAAAACAAAAACATTTATTATCAGTTGTTGTATTGGTATGAGCGTTCTCTCTCTATTGTCGTTATTAGGAGCATGCTCAAAGGAAGAACAGATTTTAACTCCACAGGAAGAAAATATTCTGTTTGATTTCGAAGTTGCCCCGATAAGTCGCGCAGAAATGATCGAAATCAGAAGAAAAGTAGGAGTTATATCCATAAAGGAAAGCAATAAAATGAAATCACGCATCGACACAACATGGTCGGGAATTGTCATTGATCCTTTCATTACAGTAGGAGAAGAAATTCGCAATAATCTAATCAAAAAAATAGAAACAAATGATTTCCCAGACGATGTCATTTCCTCCCGTGAAGATATTCAATTTATATTGCAAGCCGATTCCGTGCAATTAGCTACACTCGGTTTCACCTACTCCGCTCTTTCTTTGGCCGTGGAGGAAAATGAAACAGGTGTGGACAAAAGTGAAATAACAATTACATTAGTTGGTGAATGTCTTTTTCAAACGACAGGAATTCCCGCTATTAAAGCCATAGTATCAAGTACAAAGGCTTTAATGACAAAACAAGCAGCCGTAAAATTATTCAAAATATTAGCAAAACGATATATCGGAGGATATTTATCCTTAGCATGGGCTGTTATTGATTTTTTGGACTGTTTAGGATTAACCGAATAATATTCAAATAATTACCCACTCCATATCTAAATATGTTCGAATTAAATAAATACGAAAAACAAGTGGAAACTAATATCTCTATTTGTTTCATCTTGATGCTCATGAGCGATTTGGGTACAGCAGTAGCGTGGATAGGACTGACAGCCTGTGCGACACTGTTCGGCCAATTGGTCTATTATCCCTTTTGGTGCAAGAAAAAAGACGAATATTTATTTGTGCCGTGGTGGATTCTTTATCTGCTTTATTGGTGTATATTTACTTATTGGACTGTTCATAATTTAGTTGCCGCATCATGAAAAAGAAAAGCAAATCGGTTATCCGCTTGAAATACATCGAGCTAATCGCGTTCATGGAAACATGGCTTGCGGGGCTTTGTTTCGTTGTAGGCATCAAGTGGCTCATCGGGCTGTCGATAGCCTTGTTTGCCATACCGCTGTGGGGGCTAATCTCCCATCGACGTTGGTGCAGAGCTCACAACGAACCGTATGCCAACTGGGAGTTGTTCTACACCGTTATCGCTTGGATTGTATATATATTTATAACGCTTGTCATCTATTTCCATTTCTTTACGTGAAGTTACACAGAGTACTCCGTAATGCTACGGGACACGGTAGGGGAGTGGTTGCTACCCAATACGCTCCGCTTACCACGGTTTTCAACCCCTCCGTCACTGCGTGACACCTCCCCTATATTTTGCATTACAAAACACAGGGGAGGAGGACTGAAATGTCACGCAATGCCATAGAGTACGAAAGGGAAGGAGGTGCTCCTTTGTTTTTAACAGCTTTATTTTTAGCAGAACTTGTCTAAACGGTCGAGTGCTTCTTGTGCAAAACTATATCCTAAGTCGAGCGCTTTTCGATACAGTTCTTTGGCTTGTTTATAATCTTTTTCCACACCTAATCCGTTTTCGTAAACTTCTCCCATTAACATATATGCTCGTCCGTATCCTTGCTCTAAACAGGGTTTTATGATTTCGTATGCTTTTTGCGGGTCTTGTACTGTTCCTAATCCGTGGAATATCATTCTGGCTAAGTCGATTCGAGCCGGTTCGTTCCCTCTTTCGATGGCTTGTATAAAGAGTTTTTCGGCTCTTTTGTAGTCTTTGGGCAGACCGTTTCCATCGAGATAATTGCAAGCCAAGTACCACATGGATTGGTCGTCTCCTAATTCATGCCCTCTGATGTATAACTTGTTGGCTAATTCTATATTTGGTGCAGTGCCTTCGCCTCTTTCATAGAGTAGTCCTAACAGACTGCATGCATCCGGATAGTTCGCATCATAAGCCATTTGTAAATAGTCCAATGCCAATTTGGGGTTACGGGGAATACCCTCGCCGTAATAATACAGACGTCCTAAGTGATACATGGCCCATGCGTTGCCTTTATCGGCTGCTTTCTTCAAATAGAATGCTCCCATAGCATTGTTTTGTGTTACGCCTTGTCCCAAAAGGTATAAAAGAGCCATACCTTTTATTGCATTGATTTCGTTAACGTCGACTCCTTTTTGATAGTATCGTTTCGCTTCGGCATAATCGATAAGTTCTTCCGGTCCGGTTCGATAGATATCTCCGATGAAACTCAGTGCGTAGGTATAGCCCATTTGGGCCGCTTTTTTCAAATATTGTAATGCTTGTTCGGGATCTTGTATTTCTTCGGGTCCGTTCCAATATAAGAATCCGACATTAAAGAAACCATAAACACTATCGAGTGCCGCGGCTTTTTTATATAGTTCCAGAGCTTTGGCTTGGTTGATTGCCATTCCTCTGCCGTAGAAATACATGTCTCCTAGTTCGTTGAACGATTCGGCATGGTTTCTTTGCGTTAAATAGGAAAAATAGGCATAAGCCGTTTTGAATTGGGCTTTCTCCAATGCATTTTTAGCATCTTTGTATAGCTCTTCGTCTGACTTGTCTTGGGGTATTTCAATATCTGTTATGGTCTCGTCCACCAAATTTTTTTGGAGTTGTTCCATCCACTCTCGGGCTTCTTCATAACCTTGTTCGATAGCTTTACGGTAATAGTTCATCGCCTTTTGAGTGTCTTTTTCGAGTTGTCCGATACCATCGGTATGAAGCCTTCCCAACCAATATGAGGCCTTCCCATATCCCTGTTCCGAGGCTGCCGTAAAGCAAGATATGGCTTTCGTCAGGTTTGCCGGTATTACTTCCCCGAAAAGATATAATTCTCCCATCTTGTTGATGGCGGCGAGAATACCGTTGTCGGCGGCTAATTGGAAGTATTTGACGGATAATTCGAGATTTTGAGCCATTCCACTTTCGTTATCTTCGAATAATAATCCCAGCCGATACGTGGCTTGATGGTTCCCGCGTTTGGAGGCTTCGGTGAGCAATTCGATTTCCCGAGGTATGTCGACCTGTAATCCTCCTTTACCGTTGTGGAGGTAGTAGCTGATTCGGAACATTGCATTCGTGTTGCCCAATTCGATAGCTTTTTGGAAATAGTGCACGGCTTTTTGTTCGTTGCTCTCGGTTTCTTCGTCATTCATGTAGGTCCCTCCCAAGAAGTTGTATGCCATGCCGGTTTCGTCTTGTTCGGCAGCTCTTTCATAATATCTACGGGCGAGGTCGATATTGAGCGGAACTCCCAACCCCGATTCGTAAATCAATCCGATATGAAGCAATGTATCGGTGTCTTTGGGATTGTATTCAATGTATTGCAGGTAGTAGTCCAACGCTTTGCGATTGTCTTCTTCGGTTTCCAACGAATAGTAATATCGAGCCAAGTCCCGGGTTGCCGCTTTGTAATTCTGCTCAACCGCCAAACGGAACATGGAAAGTCCTTTTTCAATGTCCCGGGGAATATCGGAAGACCCTTTCATGAGTATGAATCCGCAACTGTATGAACCATATCCCGATCCGTTTTGAGAGGCTTTCAAAAAATATTCATATGCTTTGCCCATATGTTTAGGGGCCAATTCTCCATTAAAATAGAGGTCTCCCAAATCGTTCAGGGCTTGAACATATCCTAAATTCGCCGATTGGGATAGAAGGTTGATATATTTTTCTGTTTCTTTGTCGGCAAGGGCTTGTTGAGCTTCTAAATAGGCTTGTCGGGCGAATGGGTCGATGTCTTTTTCTTCTTCCGATTCGTGATCCATGCGGTTCAAAAGTTGGAAAGCGCTTTCATTTCCCATAGCAGCGGCTTGACTGAGATATTCCTGAGCCTTTTCTTTGTCGGGGAGCGTTCCTTGTCCTTTCCAATACATAAAGCCTAATGAATAGAATGCATAAGGATAACCTTCGTCACACGCTTTCTGGTAATATTCCATTGCTTTCTGGTAATCTTGTCGGACACCTTTCCCTGCATAATACATGTCTCCCAGTTCGGTCAAAGCTCTGCTGTGTTTTGTTTCGGCGGCTTTTTCGTACCAATAGAACGCTTTTTCATAGTCGATGGTCAATCCGTCTTCATAGGAGTACATGTCGCCTAAATTGCACATTGCGTCCGGCATATTTTGTTCTGCCGCTTTGGTGAACCAGTTGGTGGCTCTGACCGGGTTTGCATTGACATACCACCCGAAACGGTATGCACGTCCCATGTAGTTTTGGGCAAAGGAGTATCCGCTTTCCGCGGCTTGTTGTATGAGGTTGAATCCTTTCTCTTCTTCTCCCGATATTTCTTTATTGATAATTAGCTTCCCAAGATTATACAAACAAGAAGGAATGCCGGC
>ENA-ORNR01001962-ORNR01001962.1-human-gut-metagenome-genome-assembly--contig:-NODE-1962-length-17544-cov-4.826863_pt1 | contig 17544 bp, 14 predicted proteins | sample MGYA00242114_ERZ509020 | MGnify/ENA primary metagenome ERZ509020 (study PRJEB26280, sample SAMEA2338758) | human gut metagenome | biome: human gut; feature: human-associated habitat; material: faeces...
AATGGCAGTGATAGCTTCCGAAGACAACCGTTTTGCCGAACACAACGGATTCGATTTCGTGGAAATCAAAAAAGCGATGAAAGAAAATGAAACAAGGAAACGGAAACGTGGAGCAAGCACTATCAGCCAGCAGACAGCAAAAAATGTATTCCTATGGCCACAATCTTCATGGGTGCGGAAAGGCCTGGAAGTCTATTTCACTTTTCTCATAGAACTGTTCTGGCCGAAAGAACGGATTATGGAAGTTTATCTCAACTCAATCGAAATGGGTAAAGGGATTTATGGCGCACAGGCTGCTGCAAAATATAAGTTCAACACTACAGCTGCCAAGCTGACCAAAGGTCAATGTGCACTAATCGCCGCCACTCTCCCGAATCCGATACGGTTTAACTCGGCGAAACCTTCGGCGTATATATTAAAACGGCAGAAGCAAATATTACGGCTTATGAATCTCGTCCCCAAGTTTCCACCGGAGGGAAAAGCCGCAAAGAAAGAGATAAAGAAGAAGAAAAAATAAAGGAGCAACCGAAGTCTACTTCGTTGCTCCTTGCATTATCAATAAGCTTGTTTGAATGTATTATCCCCATTTATACAAAATCCTTCAATTCCTGTTGTAAACGTTGTCGTGTAAAAAATATGCGGCTCTTCACAGTTCCCAAAGGAAGGCCCAATTTGTCTGCAATCTCACGGTATTTAAATCCGGATACATGCATAGAAAAAGGCACCTTATACTCCTTAGGCAATGCGTTGACAATACGATGCATTTCTTTCAAGTCATAGGCACCTTCCGTACTTATGAATCCCGAGTCCTGCGGTAAATTCAAGTGATAATAATTATCAGTCTGATCGACGAAAGTCTGGTCACGTACTATTTTTCGGTAGTTATTAATAAAGATGTTACGCATGATTGTGTACATCCATCCTTTGAAATTTGTGTCCGGAACATATTTTTCCTCATTATCTAATGCTTTTAATGATGTTTCTTGCAATAAATCATTCGCCTCTTCACGATCGGCAGTCAACTTATACGCAAAACGAAGCAATTCCTCCTGAACTCCAATTAAATCTTTTCTGAAACTTAAACTTTTCATACTTTAAGGGTTTTATGGTTAATATTTCGTTTTTCTCGATGATGCAAGTTTAAAGGTATTTTGAATACCAGACAGGGGGAAATTCGTCATTTCTTAGGGGTTAATTCTATCAAATGACAGTTTTCGGGTGCATTTGGATAGATTTCAGGTGGTAATTAATGATTTTTATTCTGTTCTGTTTGGCAGAAAAAAACAAATAGTCTACTTTTGATTAATATATTTAAATAAAATGAAAGGCTATGACTATACTTATTATTGTAGGTATTATTGTACTATTGGGAATTATTTTCGCATCCATGTACAACTCCCTGGTGAAACTCAGAAACAATCGTGAAAACGCATTTGCCGACATTGACGTGCAACTGAAACAACGTCACGACCTTATCCCTCAACTAGTAGACACTGTGAAAGGATATGCCGCACACGAGAAAGAAACTCTCGACCGGGTGATTCAGGCACGCAACGGTGCGGTCAGTGCCAGAACTATCGATGAAAAGATAGCCGCCGAAAACCAACTATCCTCGGCCCTGTCAGGACTGAAAATTACATTGGAAGCCTATCCCGACCTGAAAGCAAACCAGAATTTCCTGCAATTACAGGAAGAAATTGCCGATGTAGAGAATAAGTTAGCTGCTGTCCGCCGTTATTTCAACTCGGCAACCAAAGAATATAATAATGCCGTTCAGACATTCCCTTCAAACATTATTGCGGGAATGACCGGATTCCAAAGAGAAATTATGTTCGATTTGGGAAAGAACGAACGTGCTAATCTGGAACAGGCACCCAAAATTAGTTTCTAATCCGAACACCACCGTCCCACCCAACTGCAAAAAATAAACACGCGATGCAATACGTCGGAATCCAAACACAACAGAACCGGAACAACTTACGTTCCGGATTCCTATTACTACTTTTTCCTTGTTTGGTAACAGCACTCCTTTATCTGTCCTGTTACTTACTCGTTCTATTCGGATACGGAAAGAGTATGGAGATTGAAATGATGCCTATGGTCAATCATTTCTTTCTCTCTTCTCTACCGTATACTTTAGGAGTGGTGGTAATTTGGTTTCTCATTGCCTATTGGGCCAATACAAGTATCATTAATTCTGCCACATGTTCCAAACCACTAGACCGCAAAGAGAACAAACGCGTTTATAATTTAGTAGAAAACCTCTGTATGTCTCAAGGCATGAGCATGCCGAAAATAAATATCATTTATGATGATTCACTGAATGCATTTGCAAGCGGTATCAATGACCGCACATACACTATTACTCTTTCAAGAGGCATCATCCAGAAGCTGAATGACGAGGAACTGGAAGCAGTAATCGGGCATGAGCTTACTCATATCCGCAATCGGGATGTACGTTTGCTGATAATCTCTATCGTGTTTGTCGGCATCTTCTCCATGCTGACGGAAATCACGTTCTATGCGATTACACATATACGTGTACGTAGCAATAGTAAAGGTAGCGGAGGAATTTTCATCTTCATATTTATCGCTTTACTGATAGCTGCTATCGGTTTCCTTTTTGCCAGCCTGATGCGTTTTGCCATTTCACGCAAACGCGAATATATGGCAGATGCAGGGTCGGCGGAAATGACGAAGAATCCGCTGGCACTCGCCAGTGCCTTGCGTAAAATATCCGCCGATCCGGCAATAGAAGCAGTGCAACGGAAAGACATAGCACAATTATTTATTCAAAATCCTAAAAAGAAAACCAAAGGCTTATATAGCAAATTCAGCGGTTTGTTTGCTACGCACCCTCCCATTGAAAAGCGGATTGAGATATTGGAACAGTTCTAAGTTCTTCTGAAATATAAGATAAAGGTCAGGATTTCTGTTTAATTTTCATTAAAGAAAAGAGAGGAGTTCCTGACTTTTTAGTATATTTGATTGTTATACATATATATATCAACCTAAATGCAACTGACATGAAAATGAAAAAACAAATCCTTATGCTGTTGCTAGCTTTGCTAGTTGGTCTTCCTACTCTTTCGGCTCAAAGCAAGAAAGAGAAAAAGGAACAGAAGAAAGAAGCTGTGAAAGAACTGATTGTTTCAGAGAATTATAAGATAGACGTCAATACCGCCATGCCTATGCGCGGCCGGTCTATTCCATTGACCAGTTTATACTCACTGGAAATCAGAAACGATTCGGTAATCTCCTATTTACCTTATTATGGTCGGGCTTACAGTATCCCTTACGGAGGAGGCAATGGACTCAATTTCAAAGCCCCTCTTAAAGAGTATAACATGAAACTGGACAAGAAAGGCAATTCAGTAATCACATTCACCGCCCGCAACCCGGAAGATAAGTTTGATTTCAGAGTGAAAGTATATTCAAATGGTTCGACAAGTATTGACGTCAATATGCAAAACCGTCAATCCATAAGCTTCCAGGGGGAACTGGACGTGAAGGAAGAATAAACCAACTTCCTTCCGTCATTGCTCTTTGTTCTCGTTTGCCTCCACTTCGTCACTACCTTTTAATATAGGCAGGCAGATGTGGTATTTCACGGCGAGAATACGGGCAAGAAAAACTGTCGAACCGCCAACCAATTGACATCCGTACGACTCCATGCCTGCGACATGACAAAGCCAGTAAGTGATGCCGCCTACTACGCACGCCATTGCATAAATCTCTTTTCTGAAAATTAGCGGGATTTCGTTGATAAAGACATCACGAATCACACCGCCTGCCGCTCCCGTAATGCTACCCATGATGATAGCCACCCAGAAAGGATAGCCCAAAGCAATGCTCTTGCCTACACCAACAACAGTAAACAGTGCCAGACCGATCGAGTCGAAAATAAAGAAAGTATTATTGAGGCGGATCAGCCAGCGTCCGAAACAAATCACCCAAAGCAATGCTACGCCTGTACAAATTAAATAAATAGGGTCTGTCATCCACCCGGGAGTAACATCGAGCAGAACATCACGGATTGTACCACCACCAATAGCCGTAGCAAGACCTACGACGTAAGCTCCGAACCAGTCGAATCGCTTTGCCGAAGCTAGCCGGATACCACTAATAGCAAAGGCAAATGTGCCTATAAAATCAAGAATTTGAACGAATGTGGGCATATATTTGTTATTTTGTATGCAAAGTAACGAATAAATTCCGTAAGAAAATGTACTTTTGCTTCACGAATTAAACCGAATAAGATAGAAACAGTATGAAAATAACAATTGTTGCCGGGGCACGCCCCAATTTCATGAAGATAGCACCCATTACACGGGCTATTGAAGCCGCACGGGCGCTGGGTAAAAGTATCTCTTACCGCCTGGTATATACAGGTAGAAAAGATGATACCAGTTTGGATGCTTCACTGTTTTCAGACCTCGACATGAAGGCTCCCGATGTGTATTTGGGAGTAGAAAGCAGTAATCCAACAAGTTTGACAGCCGGAATCATGGTAGCCTTCGAGCAGGAATTGACTGAAAACCCGGCACACGTTGTTCTCGTGGTAGACGACCTCACTGCCACCATGAGCTGCGCTATCGTTGCCAAGAAACAAGGAATCAAAGTTGCCCACCTCGTAGCCGGTACCCGTTCTTTCGATATGAAAATGCCGAAAGAAGTGAACCGCATGATTACGGATGGATTGTCCGACTATCTGTTCACAGCCGGAATGGTTGCCAACCGTAACCTGAACCAAACAGGAACAGAAAGCGAAAATGTATATTATGTCGGTAATATCTTGATTGATACGATTCGCTATAACCGGAACCGGTTACTCAAACCGATTTGGTTTTCCGTATTGGGACTGAAAGAAGGTAACTATCTCCTGCTCACTCTCAACCGCCGCGTACTCCTCAACGACAAAGAGAACCTGCGCCAGCTTTTGAATACAATCATTGAAAAATCAGCAGGAACGCCTATCGTTGCACCTTTACATACTTATGTACGCAACGCGATCAAAGAGTTAGGCATCGAAGCCCCGAATCTTCATATCATGCCACCGCAGAACTACCTCTTCTTCGGATATCTCATCAACAAAGCAAAAGGAATCATCACAGATTCCGGCAATGTGGCCGAAGAAGCTACTTTCCTGGGCATTCCCTGCATCACGCTGAATACGTATGCCGAACACCCGGAAACTTGGCGAATGCGGACTAACGAATTAGTCGGTGAAGACCCTGCCGAACTTGCCAAGGCAATGGATACACTGATGAAAGGTGAATGGAAACGAGGTGAGCTTCCCGAACGCTGGGACGGACGTACAGCCGAACGCATTGTACAAATCCTTACCGGCAAATAATATCGCCCTATATACCTTTTATCATTTCCCGGCATACCAATTTTAGTTTCGTGCCGGGAAACTAAAAGTTTCCTTATGAGAAACCATAGTTTCATCAATGGGAAACTTTAGTTTCATCATGGAGAAACTTTAGTTTCAGACGCTTGAAACTTTGGGTTTCATATAGCGAAACCAAAGATTTCTCATGAGGGAACAAAGTGTTTCAAGCCGGGAAACCAAATGTAACAAGCAAGGGAACCCAATGTAACAAGCGGGATACTCATTTATAGAAAGGCGAATCACCCACTAATTCCTTTCATTGTCAAACGATAACAGCTTGCAAATAACAAAAAACTATGGGTAAAAAAAGTTATATATTCTGTTAACATCCGAGTTATTTGTTAACTTTGCAGCCCTACTACGAACGTTATGAAACAACGATATAGCAAAATACTTATACTGTTCTTACTCGTATTGGCAGGTTCAAATGCTTTTGCGCAGCAAATTAAAGGGGTGGTTACAGATTCCGTAACCCATGAGCCATTGATGTATATCTCTGTCTACTATCAGGAAAAAAGAGACATGGGAACTATCACCAATATCGACGGAGAATATAAGCTTGAAACCCGCAGAAACGGGGGGACACTCGTGTTCTCCGCAGTGGGGTATATCAGTAAAACGGTGAAAGTCGGTTCAGGCAACCAGACAATCAACATACAACTGGCCCCGGACAATGTCGTATTGAACGAAGTAGTAGTAAAGCCCAAAAAGGAAAAGTACTCCCGCAAGAATAACCCGGCAGTCGAATTTATGAAGAAAGTCATCGAACACAAAAAGGCACAAGTCCTCGAAGTGAACGATTACTACCAGTACGACAAATACGAGAAGATGAAAATGTCGATCAACGATCTCACACCGGAAAAACTGGAAAAAGGGATTTATAAGAAATATTCTTTCCTGAAAGATCAGGTGGAAGTTTCGGAAACTACCAACAAACTGATTCTTCCTATCTCCGTGCAAGAAACAGCTTCGCAAACTATCTTCCGCAAAGACCCTCAGAACAAAAAGACCATTATTAAAGGAAAAAACTCTAACGGTATCGAAGAGTTCTTCAACACCGGAGATATGCTCGGCACCGTATTAAAGGATGTTTTTGCCGATATTAACATCTACGAGGACGATATCCGTTTGTTGCAACAACGCTTTGTCAGCCCTATCGGCAGTAGTGCCATTTCATTTTATAAATACTACCTAATGGATACATTAATGGTTGACAAACGCGAATGTGTACATCTTACTTTCGTTCCGCAAAACTCACAGGATTTCGGTTTTACCGGACATCTATACGTGCTGAACGATTCTACATATGCCGTTCAGAAATGTACCATGAACCTGCCAAAAAAGACCGGAGTCAACTTCGTCAACCGCATGGATATCGTGCAACAATACGAACAACTCCCCAACGGAAACTGGGTATTGTCGGATGACAACATGACCGTAGACCTTTCATGGAGTTCCAACAAAACGGCAGGAGGACTACAAGTAGAACGTACCACGAAATATACGAATTATCAGTTCGACCCGATAGAGCCGCGACTCTTCCGATTGAAAGGAGAGGTGATAAAAGAGGCGGATATGCTTTCGAAAAGTGACGAATACTGGGCAAGCGTGCGCCAGGTGCCGCTGACTAAAAAAGAAAGCACTATGGACCTTTTCGTTAATCGTCTCGAACAGATTCCGGGATTCAAATACATCATCTTCGGTGCAAAAGCCCTGATTGAGAACTTTGTGGAAACATCCGGCAAAGGCCGCCCGAACAAGTTCGACATCGGCCCTATCAACACCATGATTTCGAGCAACTACATCGACGGAACCCGTTTCCGGTTGAGTGGTATGACGACCGCAAACCTCAATCCACACTGGTTCCTTAGCGGTTACGGAGCATACGGTCTGAAAGACAAGCGCTGGAAATATAGCGGAACGCTGACTTATTCGTTCAACAAACGTGATTATGTGGTATGGGAATTTCCCAAACATTACATCTCCGCCACTTATAGTTATGATGTAATGTCTCCAATGGACAAGTTTCTGTTTACTGACAAGGATAATATCTTCCTGTCACTGAAAACGACCACCGTAGACCAGATGTCATACATGCGCGACGCGACTATCAATTATGAACTGGAAACGCCTACCGGATTCGGTGTAAAAGCCATGCTCCGTCACCGTAACGACGAGCCGACCGGGAAACTGGAATATCTGCGGAATGACGCTGCGCAGACACGCGTACACGACGTCACAACCTCCGAAGCCAGCATGACATTGCGTTATGCACCGGGAGAGTCGTTCGTCAACTCAAAACAACGCCGTGTCCCCGTATCTTTAGACGCTCCGGTCTTTACGCTGACTCATGCCATGGGATTCAAAGGAGTGCTGGGAGGAGAATATAATTTCAACCGTACGGAAGCAAGTATCTGGAAACGTTTCTGGCTTCCCGCCTCATGGGGCAAGATTGATTGCAGCGTGAAGGCAGGTGCAGAGTGGAATACCGTTCCTTTCCCACTGTTGATTTTGCCGGAAGCCAACTTGTCATATATCACCCAGCGCGAAACGTTCTGTTTGATTAACAATATGGAATTCCTGAACGACCGCTTCGCTTCCATGTCCATATCCTACGATATGAATGGAAAGTTGTTCAACCGCATTCCTTTACTCAAAAACTTGAAATGGAGAGAAATGTTCCGTGTCCGCGCATTGTGGGGTACGTTGACAGACAAGAACAATCCGTTTAAAAGCAGCAATCCCGACTTGTTCCGTTTCCCGACGCGCGACGGTAAATTCACCAGTTTCGTAATGGACCCGAAAGTACCTTACGTAGAAGCAAGCGTCGGCATTTACAACATTTTCAAGTTGCTGCACGTTGAATATGTACATCGTTTCACTTACCGTGATAATCCGGGTATCAACAAAAACGGTATTCGTTTCATGGTATTAATGGTATTCTAAACTTATGCAACCTTTAGCAGAACGGTTACGGCCAAAAACTCTGGATGAATATATCGGTCAGAAACACTTAGTGGGACCGGGCGCTATCCTGCGGAAGATGATTGACGCAGGACGCATTTCTTCGTTTATTCTCTGGGGACCTCCCGGAGTGGGAAAAACGACACTGGCACAGATTATCGCCAACAAACTGGAAACTCCGTTTTATACTTTAAGTGCAGTGACTTCCGGCGTGAAAGATGTCCGCGAAGTGATAGACCGTGCCAAGAGCAACCGATTTTTCTCCCAATCCAGCCCGATTCTGTTTATCGATGAAATTCATCGGTTTAGCAAGTCGCAGCAGGACTCTTTGTTGGGAGCAGTGGAAAACGGTACGGTGACACTCATCGGTGCCACCACGGAGAACCCGTCGTTCGAAGTGATTCGTCCTCTCTTGTCCCGCTGCCAGCTTTATGTGCTGAAATCTCTGGAGAAAGAAGATCTACTGGAACTTCTGGAACGTGCCATTAGTACAGACACGGTGCTGAAAGAACGTAAGATTGAACTGAAAGAAACCACAGCTATGTTGCGCTTCTCCGGTGGAGACGCACGCAAGTTGCTTAATATACTGGAACTCGTTGTAGAGTCGGACACTGACGATACTGTTGTCATTACTGACGATATGGTGACAGAACGACTGCAACAGAATCCGCTTGCTTATGACAAAGACGGGGAAATGCATTATGACATCATCTCCGCTTTCATCAAGTCTATCCGCGGCAGCGATCCCGACGGTGCTATCTACTGGCTCGCCCGTATGGTTGAAGGAGGTGAAGATCCTACTTTCATTGCCCGCAGACTTGTTATTTCTGCTGCCGAAGACATCGGTTTGGCTAATCCGAATGCATTACTTCTTGCCAACGCCTGTTTTGAGACATTGATGAAAATCGGTTGGCCCGAAGGAAGAATTCCTCTGGCCGAAACGACCATTTATCTGGCCACCAGTCCCAAAAGTAATTCTGCTTATAGCGCTATTAATGACGCATTGGAATTAGTCCGTTCTACGGGTAATCTGCCTGTCCCCCTGCACTTGCGCAATGCACCGACAAAGCTGATGAAGCAATTAGGGTACGGACAGGAATATAAATATGCCCACAGCTACGAAGGCAATTTCGTCAAACAGCAATTCCTGCCGGATGAACTGAAAGACAAACGGATATGGCAACCGCAGAACAATCCTGCCGAACAGAAACATGCCGAACGGATGATACAGCTCTGGGGAGACAAATTCAAGAAGTAGGCTAATGGCAGAAACAAAATAAAACAACAAGAAACGTATAACATATTATTAATACTAAAATAGAAAATGAAAATTGTTATTTTAGACGGCTTTGCCGCCAATCCCGGAGATATATCCTGGGAAGGTTTAAAGGCTCTCGGAGAATGTACGATTTACGACCGTACCGCCCCCGAAGAAGTATTAGAACGTTCAGCCGGTGCAGAAGTAATTCTGACTAACAAGGTAATCATCAATGCAGACCACATGGCTGCCTTGCCCGAACTGAAATATATCGGTGTATTGGCTACCGGATACAACGTTGTCGATACGGCTGCTGCCAAAGAACACGGTATCATTGTTACCAATATTCCCGCATACAGCACCGCTTCCGTAGCTCAAATGGTATTTGCACATATCCTGAATATCTCCCAACAAGTACAGCGCCATTCGGAAGAAGTCCACAAAGGTCGTTGGACAAACAGCAAGGATTTCTGTTTTTGGGATACTCCTTTAATGGAACTGAGAGACAAGAAAATCGGTTTGGTCGGACTGGGAAATACAGGTTACACAACTGCTCGTGTTGCTATCGGTTTCGGTATGCAGGTTTATGCACTGACTTCCAAGTCACACTTCCAGTTGCCGCCGGAAATCAAGAAAATGGACTTAGACCAACTGTTCAGCGAATGTGATATTGTCAGCCTTCACTGCCCGCTTACCCCGGAAACTCACGAATTGGTGAACGCCCGCCGTCTCGCTATGATGAAGCCGAGCGCTATTCTTATCAATACAGGCCGTGGTCCGCTCATCAACGAACAAGACTTGGCAGACGCACTGAACAGCGGGAAGATTTATGCTGCCGGAGTAGACGTGCTTTCTACCGAACCTCCTCGTGCCGACAATCCGTTACTGACTGCAAAGAACTGCTACATCACCCCGCATATCGCATGGGCTACAACCGAAGCTCGCGAACGCCTGATGAATATGGCGATCAGTAACCTCCAAGCATACATTGCCGGAACACCGGAAAACGTTGTGAATAAATAAAACGACGGAGAACGATAAAAATGAACGGTGAACAAGTTACGCATCTATCGCAGGCTTGTTCACCGTTTATCGTTTTAATCAAAATTATCGTTCCTGATTCATTATCAACGTCCGACCCGTATCATTTAGTAAGAATGCCCTCCCTCATCCATTTCTTTCTCTGTAATCTTATGACGGTCGATGCTGCGCCATGCATAGAATATATAGGCAAGAACGAACGGAACAAGAATAGAAACATACGCCATTGTTTTAAGCGTAAATTCGCTGGAACAGCTATTGGCCAGAGTCAATGAACTTTGCAAATCCGTATAAGACGGATAATAAGCAGTATTGTTGTATCCGGCTACCAATAACAGGGATAAAACCGTCAGCACAGTGCCAATGCCCGTAAACCAGATTCCCTTATCAAAAGTCTTTTTAAGAACCGTCTTTCCGATTCCAAAGAGAACCAATACCACTCCGATAAGGAAAAGGATTAATACAACCGGCATTTCGATAAAGTTAGTAAAGTACTTGAATGGCTGCATATAAACCTCCTGCGTATCAGGATTTACGGCAAAACCGTCGGATACCAATGTACGGATGACGAAAGCCAGAAAGAATAATAAGAATAAAACCGTATTATTCAGTACGGCACGACGGCATTTATCGGTCAATTCTTTATCATCTATATTATTAATGAAATAAAGTGCGCCCAACACACGAGCGAGGAAAAATACAGCCAGCCCCAGAATCACATTCCAGATATTGGTCAATGCATCAAGTCCATGCCACCCATTGCCCCAATGACTGATAACCGGCATAATGGTATCCGTCATATTCGCCTTATTGATATAAAAATCAGAACCGGTGAAAAAAGTAGCAACTGCCCCGCCAAGCAACAAAGGCCCCACTACCCCGTTAATCACCAAAAACGTCCGGTATGTCTTTTTACCTAACAGATTGCCTGCCTTACTCTGAAATTCATAGCTGACAGCCTGCAACACAAAACTGAAAAGAATAATCATCCAAAGCCAATAAGCTCCGCCGAAACTGGTACTATAAAATAAAGGAAATGAAGCAAAGAAAGCACCTCCGAACGTTACCAATGTAGTAAACGTAAACTCCCATTTGCGACCGGTAGAATTTACCAACATCTTGCGATGTTCTTCCGTCTTGCCCAGACAGAACAATAACGAATTACCTCCTTGCACAAACAATAAGAACACAAGTATGGCTCCCAGCAAGGAAACGATCAGCCACCAATATTGTTGTAGAAATATATACATATATTTTAAGTATTAAGTTTTAAGTATTATGTATGACGCTCTGATATCAGATTCCAGGTATTAAACCTCCGGCCCCTTCTTGATAGCCCTTATCATGATTCCTATTTCCGCAATCAGCATTACGGTAAATAAAAACAGGAAGATAAAGAAAGTAGTCTGAACAGAGCCGACATCCAACTTGGAGATAGCCGCCGATGTAGGAAGCAGATCCCGGATAGCCCACGGTTGACGGCCACATTCGGCAACCACCCAACCGGCTTGTCCGGCAATGTAAGCCAGAGGAATCGTCAGTAAAGCCACCCAATGCATCCAGCGCATTTTGCTTAAATCCTTTTTATAGATAAAGAACAGTACAACAATAAAGAACAGAATGAAATATCCACCCAGAATCACCATGACACGGAAGGCATAAAAGTTCAGAGGAACATTCGGAACCAACTGATTCACATCCTTAATATATCCGTATCCGAAATAAGGAATATTCTCCTGCAACACTTTGTATGCCACTTGCGCATCCTCCTCGTTCCCGGCACTCTTCGCAGCACGGTAAGCAGCCAGCGCACCGATAGCCGTTTTACCCCGTTCAATCTTTTCGGCAGCCGAAAGAGCAATCGTACCGTCTTTCTGTTGATAGCCACCTTCGATAATATTCGTAATTCCCGGAACATAAGCATTGGCGTCACGCTCGGCAAGGAAAGAAAGCATACTCGGTATCTCAATACGGAACAGGAAAGGTTCTTTTCCGTCATTATAAGTCTTCTTTTCGGGATTCAGCATGCCGATTCCCACCAAACCCACATTCGTACCACCCTCATACAATCCTTCCACAGCGGCAAGTTTCATCGGCTGCGTCTGCGCAATCTGATAACCGGAGCCGTCTCCTGTCCAAACGGAAAGCAGTGATGCCACCAATCCGAAGATAGCACCAATCTTTATGCTGGCAAGTGCAAACTCACGATTGCGCTTCTTCAACAAATACCAGCAACCAATGCCTACTACAAACACGCCACCCAGCACCCAGCCGGACAACACCGTATGAAAGAATTTATTGACGGCCACAGGCGAAGTAGCCACCGCCCAAAAGTCCACCATTTCATTACGAACCGTATCAGGATTGAACTCCATGCCCACCGGATGTTGCATCCAAGCATTGGCAACAAGAATCCACCAGGCGGAAATTGTAGCTCCCAGACCTGTCAGCCAGGTAGAAGCCAAATGAAAACGCTTGCTCACTTTCTCCCAGCCGAAGAACATCACCGCTATAAACGTAGCTTCCATGAAGAAGGCCAAAATCCCTTCAATAGCCAACGGCGCACCGAAGATATCGCCTACGAACCACGAATAATTACTCCAATTCGTACCAAATTCAAATTCCAAAATCAAACCGGTTGCCACACCAATGGCAAAGTTAATACCGAAAAGTTTCATCCAGAATTTGGCTGTCCGTTTCCAGAATTCATTGCCTGTTTTATAATACAGCGTCTCCATTATTCCCATTACCACCGCCAGTCCGAGCGTAAGGGGAACAAAAATCCAGTGGTACATAGCTGTCATCGCAAATTGGGCTCTCGACCAATCGATCAGCGAGGTGTCAATACTTTCAATCATAATCTTATGTAGTTTAAAAGTTAAAAATCAGTAGATTTCTCGGGAAGAGCACGTTGTATCAGTTCATTTCCCACATACGTTCCCTTGTCGGCATCCGTAGGGTGGTCGCCAAGAAAGTCGGGGAAGAAGAACAACTTCAGAATAAAGAACATGATGAATAATTTCAAAAGGATAATAATCCACAGAGTACGCCCCAAAGTCATACTTCGAAAGCCTTCCAGGTAGAAGTTCCAGACGGAAAGTAGTGTATTCTTCATATTTCTACGTCAAGATTTGTAATGAGTACAAATATACAATTTTTATAATTAAAACAAACAAATCCCTTGAATTGTTGCAGAATTTGTCGTGTTTTTCTAAAAAAACCTGCCTATCGACAGAAAAAAATCATTTAACGGCGAAATTCCGCAATCCGTCTATCACTTTTGCTGCTATTATAATATGTACGTACCTTCGTTTCCGGTTAATTAATAGAAGAATGAATATGATAAACGTAAGAAGATTGACAGTGATAGCATTTTTAGGTGCAGGTATGCTGCCCGGCATATCTGCCCAAAATTCTTCTCTGCAAGTCGATACACTGAACGAAACAAAGCTTCCCGCTCAATGGGACTTGCAATCGTGTATCGACTATGCCCTTGAGCAGAATATTACGATTCGTAAAAATCGGGTTACTGCGGCAAGCACGCAGATTGATGTGAAGACAGCCAAGGCTGCCTTGTTCCCCAGCCTCTCTTTCTCTACCAGCCAGCAGGTTGTGAACCGACCGTATCAGGAATCAAGTAGCAGAGTCAGTGGCAGTGAGATTATCAGTACCAACAGTAAAACCAGTTACAATGGAAACTACGGACTAAATGCCTCGTGGACTCTTTATAATGGTAGCAAACGGCTGAAGACAATCCAACAGGAGAAACTGAACAATCAGGTAGCCGAACTGGATGTAGCGACTTCGGAGAACAGTATTCAGGAGTCTATTGCACAAATATATATTCAGATACTTTATGCAGCAGAGTCTGTCAGAGTAAATGAAAATACGCTGCAAGTCTCCATTGCACAGCGCGACCGCGGTCAGGAACTTCTGAATGCCGGAAGCATTGCCAAAAGCGATTTCGCACAATTGGAAGCGCAGGTCAGTACCGACCGTTACCAACTTGTCACAGCGCAAGCCACTCTGCAAGATTACAAATTACAACTGAAACAACTGCTCGAACTCGACGGGGAGAATGAAATGAACATCTATCTCCCCGCTCTGTCCGACGAGAATGTACTGTCTCCGTTGCCCGCCAAAAGAGATGTGTATGTGAGTGCCCTTGCCCTTCGTCCCGAAATCGAAGCGAGCAAACTCAATGTGAACGCTTCCGAATTGGGAATCGACATTGCCAAGTCCGGCTACCTTCCTACCGTCAGCCTCAGCGCGGGAATCGGAACGAATCATACCAGTGGTAGTGATTTCACTTTCGGCGAACAAGTAAAAAATGGCTGGAACAATTCCATCGGATTGTCTGTCAGCGTGCCTATTTTTAATAATCGACAGACAAAGAGTGCCGTACAGAAAGCCAAGTTACAATATGAAACGAGTATGCTGTCATTGCTCGACGAACAGAAAGCCTTATACAAAACGATTGAAGGACTTTGGCTCGACGCCAACAGTGCACAGCAACGCTATGCAGCAGCCAACGAGAAACTGAAAAGTACGCAAATCAGCTACAACCTGATTAGCGAGCAATTCAATCTGGGAATGAAAAATACAGTAGAACTTCTCACTGAAAAGAACAACTTGCTGCAAGCACAGCAAGAACAGCTTCAAGCCAAATATATGGCAATACTGAATACACAGTTGTTGAAGTTCTATCAAGGCGACAAACTAGCTTTGTAAGGAATCGAATATCAGCATTATAAATAAGTAAAAGCATAATAAACGAATGAAAACGAAAAAGATTATTCTAATCGCTGTGGCAGTCGTTGTGGTTGTGGGAGCAGGAATCTGGTTCTTTGCAGGTTCACCCGCCAAACACAAGGTTACGTATGCCACCACTACTGTCAGCAAAGGCGATATTTCAAATTCGGTGACTGCTACCGGAACGATCGAACCGGTAACGGAAGTAGAAGTCGGTACACAGGTATCCGGTATCATCGACAAAATCTATGTGGACTATAACTCGGTAGTAACCAAAGGACAGTTGATAGCCGAAATGGACCGCGTCACCCTGCAAAGCGAACTGGCTTCACAGAAAGCAACCTATGACGGTGCGAAAGCCGAATACGAATATCAGGAAAAGAACTTCCAACGCAGCAAAGGTCTGCACGAGAAATCATTAATCAGTGATACGGACTACGAACAGGCCCTCTATAACTACCAGAAAGCCAAAAGTAACTACGACAGCAGCAAAGCCTCTCTGGCAAAAGCAGAGCGTAACCTGTCCTACGCCACGATTACCTCACCGATTGACGGTGTAGTTATCAGCCGTGATGTGGAAGCCGGACAGACTGTTGCTTCCGGATTCGAAACTCCGACCTTGTTCACCATTGCTGCGGACTTGACAAAGATGCAGGTAGTGGCCGACGTGGACGAAGCTGATATAGGCGGTATCGAAGAAGGTCAACGTGCCAGCTTCACGGTAGACGCTTATCCGAACGACACATTCGAAGGAGTAGTGACACAGATTCGCCTGGGAGATGCGAGCAGTACCAGCAGTACAAGTTCCAGCACCAGCACGGTGGTTACTTATGAGGTGGTAATCTCCGCCCATAATCCGGATCTGAAACTGAAACCACGTCTGACTGCCAATATCACAATCTATATTCTCGACAAGAAAGATGTACTGTCTGTTCCTAACAAGGCTTTGCGCTTTACACCGGAAGAACCTCTGATCGGTAAAAACGATATTGTGAAGGATTGCGAAAGCGAACATAAAGTCTGGACACGCGAAGGCACCACATTCACTGCTCATCCGGTAGAAATAGGAATTACAAACGGAATCTCCACAGAGATCATCAGCGGTGTCGCCGAAGGAACAAGAGTAGTGACAGAAGCTACCATAGGTGGCATGCCGGGCGAAAGCATGGAAGCCCCGACAGGTCAGGAAGGCGGAGAAAGAAGTCCGTTCATGCCGGGCCCTCCGGGAAGCAAAAAGAAAAAATGAATCCATTTTAAGAAATCAGTCTAAGAGGATAGAGCTGATTTCCTAAAATTAAAATAATGTGAGTTCGATATAAGTCTATACTATTCACAACTCTCCTCCTTCGGGAAGGAGGAGTACCCGTAGGGGGAGGTGGTAGGTGAATATATAGGTATATGAAATATACTGCCTTACGATTAAAAGCAAATGGCCGCACCTACCACCCCGCCCTTTGTTTTCCCCTCCTTCCCAGAGGGGAAAACATGCGGATGATAGCTGTTATATCGAACTCACATTAAAACAGGCTAAAATAAACTTTGCGCAAATCCGAGAAGTATGCAAAATCGATTCTGAAAACCAGCAGACATTTTGCAAATGAGAAATAAAGAATAAAAGATGAAAAAAGTAATTGAACTTCAAAATATCAAACGTGACTTTCAGGTAGGAGAAGAAACCGTCCATGCGTTACGAGGCGTTTCTTTCACTATCAACGAAGGAGAGTTTGTTACTATCATGGGAACTTCCGGTTCGGGAAAATCCACGCTGCTCAACACATTGGGCTGTCTGGATACCCCAACCAGCGGAGAGTATCTGCTCGACGGAATCTCCGTCCGCACAATGAGCAAACCTCAACGGGCGGTACTCAGAAACCGGAAAATCGGTTTTGTGTTCCAGAGCTACAATCTGTTCCTGAATAAAACGGCGCTGGGCAACATCATGGTGCAGGCGCGTGCCGCGGGCGTGGTCTCTTCGCTCGCCGAAATGCGGCGCTACATCGGCCACTCGATCGAAACGAAAACATATCAACCGAAAAAATAAAACTGTCATTCTTATGAAAACGGAACTTATCGAAAAGGCATACGCCGAGAAAGGCATCATAATCTTTACCGATCCGGATCACGCCGGAAGGCA
>ENA-ORNR01001969-ORNR01001969.1-human-gut-metagenome-genome-assembly--contig:-NODE-1969-length-17474-cov-3.540502_pt1 | contig 17474 bp, 9 predicted proteins | sample MGYA00242114_ERZ509020 | MGnify/ENA primary metagenome ERZ509020 (study PRJEB26280, sample SAMEA2338758) | human gut metagenome | biome: human gut; feature: human-associated habitat; material: faeces...
TATGACAAAGAAACAGGTAAATCTGTTAATGCTGATGGTGTTGAACTTACAGCAGCTAACTTTGTAAGTCTTGCTGAATTCAAGGATTATCTCCTTGGTGGAATTGAAGCAGTTCAGAGAAATGAAGATGGTTCAATCATATTCATAATATCAGCTTCTGCATCTTTTTCTGTTGATGTAAGAGCTGCAAGTGTTTCCTCATTTTCCCATGAGTTATCTGCAAATGACTTGAAGTTTTCAACTACAAACTGTGCAGTTGCACCTGTATATGTGTGAAGTTCAAGGTTTGAACCTCCGTTGTTGTAACCTGTACAGTTAATGTACTCGCCCATTGGGTCACTGTTGTTTGTGAAACCGTTAGCTGCATTACCAAATGAGTAGCTGTTGTAAATCTTATGATTTACGGCGATACCGCTGCCGCCCATCTTGAAGCCGTTACCGTCACCCTTTGTCTTAACGAGCTTGCCATCTTCAATTACATAACCATTAGCATAACATACTGAATCATAGATTTCTACTTCACCGATTGCACCAGTACCGCTCTTTGAGAATAAATCCCAACCATCATCTGCGTTATATGCAGCTACGCAGTACTTAAATACGTTACCAACACCACATGTAAGCTTTGCAGCAAATCCATCGGCATTATTGTCTGACTTATCTCTGTTGTTGTAAGCATTACAGCTTATAATCTGGTTGTATGAAGGCCAGTCTTTCTGTTCTGTAGCACCATCAGTTCTTGAAATTGAAAGACCTGAATTAGTATGTCCTGCAAAATCACAGTTCTTTAATATATTATGATTACCACCGACTCTTACGCCGCCGCCGTTAAGGAATTTAATTCCCTCAACATACCAGTAATCACCAGAAACATCAAATGTATTTCCTGTAGCTTTACCATCATTACCTGCAAAATCAAATACTACATCTTCTGTATTATCAGGGTCAGCCACAAGCATCTTCATATCTTTAGATGTACCATTGTTATATTTCTTAATAGCTACAGATGATGAAAGGTTATATGTGCCACCCTTTACATATATAGCCTGACCTGCCTGACAGAATGTAAGAGCTGTCTGAATATCAAGTGGATTCTCGACTGTACCATTACCTGACTTGCTGCCGTCAGCAGAGACATAAAGCGGTGTTTCTACTGCTGCATATATTTTTCTTACTACTGTATTGTTCTGTGTAATAGTATCCTTAGGATTAATATTCTGGGTTGCATCAGGCTCAAACTGAATCTGGAACTTGTTATTGCCTACTGTAAGTTTTGTAGGATATGAATATGTACCAGCTTCAACTACCTGCTGGCTTGCAAGTGTCTTTCCATCCTGCTTTACAGTAAGAAGACCCTTTGTATTAACTGTCACTTTGTATTCATAATCTTCATCTGCTGTCTCTCTTAATGAAGCCTGTGTTACAGTAGGTTTTGTTGCATTTACAGGTGCAAATGTCTGTGGTGCATCAGCCTCTCTTGATGTAATCTTAACATCAATATCATTTGAATTTACTTCAATCTTAGCTCCACGGGATGCCATAAAACCTAAGTACATCTTATTGCCTTCAATCTTTTCAAATGTGTCAGCAGGAAGATACCATGTCTTACTTCCGTCAATTTTGTTTACTGCATTTCCGGCTTCATCTAACATTGTAGCATATACGCCTGTATTATCTTTTTTAAGTGTAAGTGTAAATGTCTTAGGAGCAGCTTCTGTTACTTTCTCAGATTTACCCTTATTTACAAGTGTATAATTTACTTTTCCGCTTGCATCGTCTGCTGAAGCAACGCCGTATCTTCCGAATACATTAAACGCACCATAATATCCGCCGACCGACATTGCATTAGAACAGTAAATTGATGAATCTCCGTCAGGTCCGATAGAATCTCTTACCATAATACCGAAACCTTCCTGATTATCAGCTGATTTCTTTGTTATAAAGTAATCAACTTTTATCTTTGCTGTATGTAATTTCAAAATTATCTTTTGTAGGGTCAAGTACTGTATAATAATATGATATACCATCCTGTCCATCATCGGTACACTTACCTACGCCCTCTTTAGCTTCTACAGTAATTGTCTTTGAACCATCTTCATTGTCCGTTACAGTTGCTTTTTCTGCATTTGCTGTAGACTGTCCGAATGTTACTGCATTCCACTCAAGGTCATTATATTTGTAATCAATCTTATCTCTTACAGCTGCTGTAAATTCTGTAGAAAGTGCTTTGCCATCAACTTCAGCACTTACAACAATCTTATATTCGCCTGCTTCGTCTTTGTTAAATGCTGATGAATCTACCTTAGGTGATTCAACTTTAACTTTTTCTTCGCTGTCATATACAGCGTATACCTGAAGACCGTCAGCTGAGAAATCCTCACCCTTTAAATATGTTGTCTTATCAGGAATCTTTGTAACTTCAAGTGACTGAACTGTTCTCTCTATAACTTCAAGAGTATACTCGGCTGTCTTTCCACCATATGTAACTACATATGTATACTTACCTGTCTTTGTTGTATCAAGAGCATCACCCTTTGCCTCAACAGCAAATCCTGCTGACAATACTTTTGATGAACCGTCAGAATATTCTGCTGTTACCAAAACACCGTCTCTGTAAGCATCTACATCATAAACAACATCTTTATAAAATGTTGTTCTGTTTGGACCAGCAAGTTCAATCTTAGTAACCTTTGCATCAGAAACATTTACATCAAATTTATATTCTTTTGTAACATCTCCGTGTGTATGTGCGATTGTTACCTGTGTCTTGCCTGCCTTAGAAAAATTATAAGAAACAGTTGTATCTGCATCACCTGCGGCAATCAGATCCTGTAATTTCTTAGTCACACCACTGTTATATACAACATTTCCTTCAAGACCTGTAAGGTCAATACTCTCATCTAAGAGATAATCTGTCTTGATTGGATTGTAATCAACTTTAATATCTGTAACTACTTCTTTTATTACTTTTACAGGAATTTCAATCTTTGTACCAAAGTAATCAAGCACAATCTTACCGCTATCTGTTATCTCTGAAAAATCAGGTACTTCTATACGGCAGTCTTTTGCTGTGATTGTCTTTTCAACACCACCGAGTGTTACATTTGCCGAAAATCCTGCAAGGTCAATATCATTGTATGTATTTCCCTGGATATACTCCTGTTTTGAAGGCTTAGTAACATCTTTTACAACTACATCTGAATTAGTATCTGTAACTGTAAGTGTTGTATCCTTAAATGTTGCCTTAGCCAATCTTGATGTAAATACACCAACATACATTGCGTCGCCTGTGAATATCTCAGAAGCTTTTCCTTCTTTGTATACAACTCCGTCCTTTGAAAGGATTAAGCTGTCACCGATTTTCTGGATTGCAAGGTCATATGTCTTGCCGGTTTCAACTGTAGGCTGTGTTTCTGTAGCCTTACCAAATGCACTAAATGTATCATTTGCTATACGATAACTTGCTGCAAATACATCTGTCTTAGTAACTTCACCTATAAAAGCACTGTTTAATGGGTCAACATCTTTTGAATTTTCATGCTCACCAACAGCCGCTCTTGCCATAAGACCCATAGCCTGCTGATTTGTAACAGCAAATGAATCTACTGTCATCTTTGTTGTGATAGTAAAATCTTTGCCATTTTCAATTTTGTAATAAAGGAAATCAATTCCTTCATTCTTAGATGCTATCTTACCCTTTTTTCCTGATGATTCAAGTGTAACACTGCCATCTGAATTCTCTTTAATTGTATTATTTGCAACGGCTGTACTGTTACCAAAAACAGACCATGTCCAGCCCTTCCATGTTCCGTCAGCCACTTCTTTGCCGCCTTCAAAAGCTGTTGCGGCGTTTGCTTTCTGAATGAGCATGCTTGTAGGCATAACAGAAAGCACCATGAGTGCTGCAAGAACTAAAGACAATACTTTCTTGCCTTTCTTGAACTTCATAACTCTTTCCTCCTTTTCTATACATTCCCCAAAAATTGCAATAACGCACTCAATTGTACATAATGCACAACTTTCATGCGTATGACTATTATTTCAAGAAATATTGTTCATAGATTGTACTATATAATCTGATATCAGACCACTTATTTTTTATTTCAAGCTTCTAAAATACAGTTTTTTTACTCTTTCACAAAAATCTTTTGCAAATTATCTATTTCTTTTTGTTATTTCTATATTAAAAATGCTTCCCGAACACAACAAATAATGATGCACACGCTTTACCCCTAAGCATGTGCATCATTATTAATTTTCACGTTCTAAACAAACCCACAATACGTATTTTCAATTTCAAGAATTTAACTTCTCCTTCTTGAACGAGCCTGTGCAAATAATACATACGCTGCACCAAGCATTGCTGCTGCCATTAATGACATCATCATTACAACTGCCATCATACTCATATCACCTGTATTTGGTGATGAACCTTCTGCAGCTGGTTTTTCTGCTTCAGGTGCTGCTGGCTGATTATTATCTGTGTTGCCAGGTGTTGGTTCTGGGTCTGGTGTTGGAGGTGTAAGCTTATCAATAACAGCCTCTTCCATTACATGTCCGCAGACTGTACATTCTTTGTGCTTGCTTCCTGCTTCTTCTGCTGTTGCTTCCTTGTCTACTATCCACTCACCTGCTGTATGTAATGCCTTAATATCAATTTTTGCAGCGTCTTCTGCTGTAAGAATTGTAACGCCTTCTGCTCTTGCTGATGTATCAACTGCTGTTCCATCAGGTGTATGTGTATTATATTCATAATAATGAGCATCTTTTACTTTTGCATTCATATCTTTGTAAGCAACAGGATCAATCATATTTGCAGACTCAACTTCTGTGTTAAGCCATGTAACTGTTCCTGCTCCCCATGCACGTGCAAGAATATTCTTTGACGTAGCTTTGAGACCAGTTGATGATGTTGTAACAATCTTACAATTGTTAAATATATATCCATGCTTACCCTTTGCCTTAGAAGCAACAATGTAACTTGCTACTGCTTCCATATCGCTGTAGCTGTACATGCTTAATGTACATTCATCAAATACAGGATTACCGTCACCACAGATATAATCAGTAGTTCCCTCGATTACACAGTTTTTAAAATATGAAACTTCCTGTGCATCACCTGTATAAACAGTATCCTGACTGCTAAGGAACTTACAATCCTTATATTCTGTATCGTCAGCCTGAATATAGATAACTGCTGCTCTCTCTTTAGCTGCTTTAGAACGAACATCAATATTTTCTGTTGTTCTGGCCGTACATGCAGGAGTTACATTCTTATCTGCACCATCTGCAAGTTCTTCCTGTGTGAGATATCTGTTAAGAGAATTTTCAAATGTAATATTTTCAGCTTTGAATCCCTTTGCATTTGCAAAAAGATTTACCGTTGAACCCCAATGTCCCGGATTCTGCTCAACTGCTGTCTTATAATATTTATCAACTGCCCATGCTTCATCATAATATGAACCATTTTTTCCATCAGTTGTTTTCTTTGCACTATAATAAGAGAATCCAACGCCATAATACCATGTGATTGTTGAACCACTCTCTTTTGCACTCTTAATTGTTATATTAGGAGTATCTACTATTACCTGCTCTCTGTATAAATCATCAGTAAGGACAACTGTTACTCTCTCATCCTCACTTCTTTCCATTCTTGCAATATACTTAACTGCATCTGCAATCTTTTCAAACTTCTGACCTGCACCTACCTTAACTTCTGCTTCATAAGCAACTGCTGATGTATCTTCAGGTGCATTAAGGTATACGTCATTAGACACTGCTGTATTACCAACACTTACATGGTCATATGCCGTATATCCTTCACATTCAACAGATGTCTCATATTCGCCTGCACGAAGCTTTACACTATATGATTTTCCTGAAACATCAAAAGTATATGTATAATCAGGTGTATCCATATTCTTAAATGTTATCTTTGTCACATTAGCATTCTTCTTATCAGAAGTAACAAATGAACCTTTAACATCAACAACCGGCTTCTTTGATGCATTAATTGCAACATCTGAATATTTGCCTTCTGCCTTATTAATTTTTTCTATAACTTCATAATCATCTGCATTTTTAATTACAACTGCATAATCCTTATCAGGAACAATATATTCCTGTGCATATGTATAATTGCCATCAGCTGTCTTTGTAAGTGATAATGTTACTGTATCAAGTGATGTATCATCAGGTACTAATTCTACAGCAATATCACCTTTTAATGCAGCATCAGGCACTCCTGTAAATGTACCTGCTACTGTGGCTACCGGTGCTTCAACAGCTTTAAAATTAACTTCTGCTGTCGCTGAATTACCTGTAAGGGTAAACTTATTAGCATCATTTGTATCATCAACTTTAGAGCCTGCCTTTGTAATAACTGCAATATAATTAGTATTACCGGCTACTCTTTTTAATACTGCTGTATACTTTCCTGAAGCATCAATATCAGCAATAACAACTGCTGCTTTATCATTATCAAGATTCTTGAACTTAATGCTCTTAACTCCTCTTTGTGCAGCATCTTCAACTGTACCGCTTACTGTGACAGAATTAATCGGATTATATTCATCAATTGTAATAGTCTTTGCTTTAATATCACCATTAGAAACTAATGCGAGATATTTCTTTCCTTCAACTGTTCTGATATAATCGTCAATATCGTCAACTGTAACAGTTTTACCCTTTGATGACATTGCAACATTATATGTAGTATCTTTAGTATTATCACCAAAAATTACAAGTCTGTCCGGCTTATCACCATTACAAATCATTGTAACAGTGGCCTTTGTTGTATCATCCTTAATCGGAAAATATAATACATTTCCGTTACGGAATCTTAATGTTCCATCATTACTTACTCCTGAACCTGCTGTCTTTCCTAAAATAATTCCATAATTATCCGGAAGAACTGCTCCTACAGTTGTAACATTACTCCACTTTCCTGACTTAGTGAAGTCATACGTAGTTGTTGTCTTTGTAATCTCAGGTTCTGCAGCTTTTACACTTAAAAGCCCTGTCAGACCTGAAGGCATTGCTGTCACCGCAAGCAATGCTGTAAGAACAACAGCCATAACTCTTTTTAATGAACGAAATTTCATTAATAAAGCCCTCGCTTTCCCTTTTTTTTACATAGCTTTTACAAAGCTTTTGTAATGACAAGGCTATCATACTTATACCAGGTGTTCTACCTATTTTTAGAGGAAGTTAGTATTGATTACAGTTTTTTTTAGGTTTATAATATAATATATTACAAAGCAACAAAAAAAGCTGTTATATAATTTGGTCAATTTTAACAAAACACTTAAGAGCACTCTGTGCAATTTTCCAAAGTCAGCACAGAAGCCGCATTTTATATTTATATAATAAAAGGAGGACTTATGGCTTCACCAAACAGATTTGAAATATCAGAACAGACACATGGTGCTAACTTTGCAATGTATAACTTTCATTCCCATTCATGGTATGAAATTTTTTATCTGCAATCCGGACAATGCACATTTTATATACAGAACAAGACATATCTGATGAAAGAAGGCGATATTGCAGTTATTCCTCCTGATATTTTGCACAAAACAGCATACCTTGCAGAAGTAAATAAAAGATTATGCATAGAATTTTCCGCAAACTACATACAGCCTGTTATTTCCATGTTTGGAAATGAAACTCTTGACAGCCGGCTATTTACAGTTCTTCATAATAGTACAGAAAACACGGCTTTTCTTGATTCGCTTATCCTTAATATGATAAATGAATATAAGCAGCGTGATTATATAAGTCCTGCATTTTTAAATGTTTATTTTCAGGAATTTATACTGCGTCTCATGCGTGGAAGTATCCCGCTTGACGGACGCACGATTGATTTTAATAACTCAAGCAATACAATGCAGCTTGCCGTTGATTATATTAATGAAAATTTTCAGAGCCGGCTCACACTCTCAGATATTGCAGAACGTTTTCACCTGAATCCGTCATATTTTTCAAAGAGATTTAAGACGGTAATCGGAACCGGCTTTAAAGAATACATCAATAATCTTCGTATAACAAAATCAGAAAAAATGCTGCTTGAGACTAATAAAAATATTACAGAAATTGCGTTTGAATGTGGATTTGAAAACAGTAATTATTACGGAGATGCATTTAAACAAAAAAATGGTGTTTCACCTACCGAGTACCGGAAACTTAAAGGAAATATCAAATAAAAATATACGATTTTATTCTTGACACATTACTTCTGCAATGATAATATTTTACAAAACATGGTTCATGAATAATCTTTTTTGAACCGAATATAATTAAATATGACTGTTATTTTATTATCAATATCAGGGAGTAGTCCACATCTTAATTAATATAGATGTTGTGCCGTTCGTCATCCCGCTGCTTACAGCCGGTCGGCACACTTATGGTGACAAGACTTTTATTGCATATGTATATATGATGTATAACTATTGTATACATCTATGTATTTGTGCAATAAAAGTCTTTTTTTATACTCTTTTTTGATATGTAATAAAAATGTAACTTGCAGCCATAGCCGCAAAGAAAGGAGTTTTATGAAAACAAAAAATTATTGGTCCCTTGCATCTGCTGATATTATCCGTGAACTTGGCTCAGGTCCGGACGGACTTAGCAGTAATCGTGCCAGACAGCTCCTGCTTGAAAAAGGAGAAAATGTACTTGACGAACAGAAACCCGACAGCATTATAAAAGTGTTTTTCAGCCAGTTTTGTGACCTTTTAATAGTAATACTGCTTATCGCTGCACTTATTTCTATGTTTTCAGGTAATATTGAAAGTACAATTGTAATATTTCTGGTTCTCATAATGAATGCGGTATTAGGAACAATCCAGCATGTCAAAGCACAGCGTTCACTTGAAAGCCTGAAACAGCTCTCATCACCTTCGGCAAAAGTCATACGTGATGGCAGTGTAATTGAAATTCATTCAAAAGACATAGTTCCCGGCGATATTATAATGCTTGAAGCCGGTGACTTAATCGTTGCCGACTGCCGTATCATAGAAAGTTTTTCCCTGCAGGTAAATGAAAGTGCTCTCACAGGTGAATCTGCCAATGTTGACAAATTTAATGATATCCTCGGTAATGACACACCTCTTGCCGACCGCACAAACATGGTCTATTCTGGCAGTCTGGTAACATACGGAAGAGCCAGAGTAATCGTTACATCAACCGGCATGGATACTGAAATCGGAAATATCGCAGGTCTTATGAATTCAGTTAAAGAAAGAAAAACTCCTCTTCAGGTCAGCCTTGATGATTTCAGCAAAAAACTTGCCATAATGATTATGATTATATGTGGACTGGTATTTGCCTTATGTCTTGTGCGTAAAATGCCTATGCTCGATTCAATGATGTTCGCTGTTGCACTTGCAGTTGCTGCTATTCCTGAAGCATTAAGTTCTATCGTTACAATCGTCCAGGCTATGGGAACACGCAAAATGGCAAAAGAAAATGCAATTATTAAACAATTAAAAGCTGTTGAAAGTCTTGGCTGTGTATCCGTAATATGCTCCGATAAAACAGGCACACTTACACAGAATAAAATGACTGTGCAGAATATCTACATCAACTCCGAAGAAATATCACCTGAACAGCTTGACATTTCCCTGCCGCTTCACCGGTATCTTCTTTATGATGCAATACTTACAAACGATTCATGCATAACCGATGGCAAATGTATTGGAGATCCTACTGAATCGGCACTCCTTGAAATGTTAAAAAAAGTACCTTTTGACGGTACTGACAACTCATTTAATGAAAATCACATACGCAATCACATGCAGCGTATTGAAGAACTGCCATTTGACTCTGTAAGAAAACTGATGAGCACCAAATACTATATTCACAATGTTCCTACTGTTCTCACAAAAGGTGCAGTGGATGTACTGTTAGACCGCTGCAACTTTATACGTGATAATGATGGCGTCCGCAAAATAAATAGCAGCGATATAGATTCTATAAAACAGCAAAATGAAGTTTTTTCAAGAAAAGGCCAGCGTGTCCTTGCTTTTGCATACAAAGAATGCCATGAGCCACTTAATTTTGAGAATGAAAATGACTTTATTTTTATCGGTCTTATATCGATGATTGACCCGCCACGTCCAGAGGCAGTTCAGGCGGTAAAAGATGCACGCCGTGCCGGAATAATGCCAGTTATGATTACCGGCGACCATAAAATAACTGCCTCTGCAATCGCCGAAGCTATCGGAATATTCAGGCAGGGGGACATTGCTGTAACAGGAAGCGAGCTTGATTCAATGAGCGATGAAGAACTTGATTCAAAGCTTGAAAAAATAAGTGTTTATGCCCGTGTATCACCTGAAAACAAAATTCGTATTGTTGAAAGATGGCAGAACAAAGGTCGTATTGTTTCAATGACCGGCGATGGCGTAAACGACGCACCGGCACTTAAAAAGGCTGATGTTGGTGTTGCCATGGGAATTACAGGTACAGAAGTTTCCAAAGATGCATCCGACATGATTCTTGCTGATGATAATTTTGCAACTATTATAAAAGCAGTGACAAACGGCAGATGTGTTTACCGCAATATCCGCAATGCAATACTGTTTCTTTTATCAGGAAACATGGCCGCCATACTCGCTGTACTGTATACATCAATTGCCGGTCTTCCTGTTCCTTTTGCTCCTGTACAGCTTCTGTTCATTAATCTGCTCACAGATTCGCTTCCGGCAATCGCAATTGGAATGGAACCGGTTGACGACTCACTGCTTGATGAAAAACCGCGTGATCCTTCACAGGGAATACTCACAAAATCATTCCTTTTCAGGATTATCGGTCAGGGATTTCTTATTGCAATCGCAGTAATGACAGCTTATTATCTGGGATACAACAATTCCGTTTTTGCACAGGGTGCACAAACAGCAGCCAATCCCGCACTTGCAATGACTATGGCATTTGCAACGCTTACTCTTGCAAGACTTTTTCATGGTTTTAACTGCCGCACTGACAAACCAATTTCAAAAGCAGGACTTTTCTCGAATATTTACAGCGTAAGTGCCTTTTGTGCCGGTGTATGCCTGCTCATCATGGTATTAGCCATCCCGTTTCTGGGAACACTGTTTTCTGCTGTAACCCTTTCAAAGATGCAGCTGCTTCAAATTATAATTCTTGCTTTTGTTCCTACAATGACTATACAGATTTTAAAATCTGTCTCATATATGATTAAAAATCACTGATAAAAACAGGACTGTTGCTTTGATTGATTTAAAACAATCACAACAACAGTCCCATTCTTTTTCAATTCTTCTTTAATTTACACATTAAGATGTGACAAAAATGCTTTTGTTCTCTCATTTTTTGGATTACCGATTACTTCCTCGGCACTACCCTGCTCGACAATAACTCCACCATCCATAAATATTACCCTGTCTGCAACTTTTCTTGCAAAGTCGATTTCATGTGTAACTATAACCATTGTCATCTTCTCTGCGGCAAGGTCTTTTAATACTTTAAGAATTCCGGCTGTTATTTCCGGGTCAAGTGCCGATGTAGGCTCATCAAAAAACAGAATCTGCGGATTCATTGCCAGTGCCCTTGCAATGGCGACTCTTTGCTGCTGGCCTCCTGATAACTGGCTCGGATAACTGTCCTCTTTACTCTCAAGTCCCACTTTTTTAAGAAGTGCTCTTGCTGTCTTTTCTGCTTCTTCCTTTGACTTTCCCTGAACATGTACAGGTGCATCAATAATATTTTTCAATACTGTATAATGTGGAAAAAGATTGAAATTCTGAAACACAAGACCAAACTGGCTCTTCACTTCAAGCATTTCTTTCTTGCCAACATATGAAGTGTTCTCATCAGGTTTATTTGTTGTGGCATATTTTCCCCCATAACAAAGAGTTCCTTTATCCATTGTTTCAAGAAGTGTGGCACATCTTAAAAATGTTGATTTTCCTGAACCTGAAGGTCCGATTATCGCCACTACTTCACCTTTATTAACATCTAACGAAATATCTTTAAGCACTTCAAGCCCGCCAAAGCTTTTCTGCACATTTTTCATTTCAAGCAGCTTCATATACTCATCCTTCCTGTGCATTTACACAATGCACATCTTAAATAATCACAAATAATCTTAATACTTCATTTTGTTTTCAAGTTTCTCCATGCCATATGCAACTACAAAGTTAAATATGTAATAGAAAAGACCTGCAACAAAAAGTGGCATAATGCTTGTCTGTGCTGCCGCAATCTGTTTTGCAAGTGTAAACATTTCTGTGTATGCAAGTGCAAATGCAAGCGATGTATCTTTTACAAGTGTAATTACTTCATTTGTAACCGGTGGAAGCACAATTTTTACCATCTGCGGAAAAATAATTCGTACAAATGTCTGTGTTCTTGAATAGCCAAGAACTGCTGCTGCCTCATACTGGCCTTTTGGAACCGCTTCTATTCCCGAGCGGTAAATCTCTGCAAAATATGCCGCATAATTAAGTGAAAATCCTATAATTACAGCGTAAAACCTGTAACTGTTAGAAAGTGACATTCCGAAAAGATAATACGGTCCGAAAAATACTACAAGAAGCTGCAGCATAAGCGGTGTGCCACGCATAATTGAAATATATATTCTTGCTATCCAGTTAAGTACTTTTAACTTTGAACGTCTTATAAATGTAATAACAAGTCCAAGCGGAAGTGAGAATATAAGTGTAAGCACAAATATTCCAAGTGATGCAAGCATTCCTGATAAAAGCTGTCTTAATATATCAAGCATATTGTCTAAAAATCCGGTTTTTTCTTTAACAGTATCCTCTGCTTTCATAACAGAATCTGTTCCCGGCTGTCCAAGACATGCAGACTCCTCAAGTCCCCATTTCTGAACAATTGAATCAAACGAGCCATCAGCAAGCATCTCTTCAAGTGTTTCCTGAACTTGATTTCTTAACTGCGTATTGCCCTTCTTAAAGCCGACACCATATTCCTCGCTTGAAACATGCTCGTTAAGAATTGTAAATGTATCACCACGCGACTCAACTTCATACTTTGCAACACCTATATCCATACATACCGCATCTGCAGAACCGGCATCAAGATTAAGAAATGCACTGTTGTAATCTCCAACCTGCTGAAGCGACTTAAAACTTGCTGCAAGCCTGATATTTTCCTCGTCGGCATCTTCTCCTGTAAATGCTGCAAGTGCCGATGAATCAGACTGTACTATAACATTTTTACCTGCAAGATCAGAAAGCTTTGTTATTCCTGAATTTTTCTTTACAACCACAACCTGTGAATTGTCTACATAAGCAGTTGACCACGTATATTCCTTTTCACGTCCGTCCATTGTAAAACCGTTCCAGATACAGTCAATCATACCTGAATTAAGTTCCATATCCTTGCTTTCCCATTCAATAGGCTGCTTTACAAGTGTCCAACCATTTCTTGAACATACCTCTGCTGCAAGGTCAAGGTCAAATCCGACATACTCTCCGCTGTCATCTTTGTATCCATACGGCGGAAATTCCGCATCAAAACCTACCGTAAATGTATCCCCGCTGTTTTTTGCCACGTTGCTGTCATTCTTTTTACTGCCGCAGCCGGTAATCACACCTGCCATTACAGCTACAAGAGCCGCAGCCATAATAAGTTTTTTCAAAATCGCCTTCAATTTTTTTCTCCTTTATCAAAAACTATGAGAAATACTTCCCGTCGGCTTCCATAAACCGCCCTGTGCGTACATAAAATAAGCTGTGGCACTATACTGCCACAGCTGCCACCATTCAGATATTAATTATCTCCTAATACCTTTTTTGCTTCGTCATACGAATCCATATGTATGTATATATCACACTTCATGTTCTTACTATTGTCCAGGAACTTCAGTAAACCTGAATGCGTTTTCCATTTTTCATAATAGGAAATATTATTCTTCCGTAAGACCTTTTCTATCTTCTTGCATTCTTCAGGTGATACATCCGAACGCAGAACCCGCTCATTCGTACCAAATTCTGCCATATTAAAACGCCTCTTTCTCATTTATTGTTATTAAATAATAACATATTGTTCATAAAAAATCCATATAAAATGACTTAATTATATAAACAATATTTTCCGTGTATGCACAGTCTACAGCCTGTTTCCCGCATACATAATAAACGCCGGCTAAAGAATTAATCTTACAAGCCGGCGTCTGAGTCAATATAATATTATATTTGTATAAATCTACTATTATTCAACTGTGTAAATCCAGCCCTTAGGAGCTTCAATCTTACCCATCTGGATACCTGTAAGAGTATCGTAGAGCTTCTGGATTGTAGGACCCATCTTCTCCATTCCGCTAGGTAAACAGATTTCTTCGCCATGATTTACAATCTTGCCTACAGGTGAGATAACTGCAGCTGTACCGCAAAGACCACATTCAGCAAAGTCTTTAACTTCATCGAATAATACTTCTCTTTCTTCAACTTCAAGTCCAAGGTATTCCTTAGCAACATGAATAAGTGAACGGCGTGTGATTGAAGGAAGGATACTGTCAGACTTAGGTGTTACAACCTTGCCATCCTTTGTTACGAAAATAAAGTTAGCTCCGCCTGTCTCTTCAACTTTTGTTCTTGTTGCAGGGTCAAGGTACATATTTTCTGCATAACCTTCTTCATGTGCTGTAACAATAGCATGAAGGCTCATTGCATAGTTAAGACCTGCTTTGATATGACCTGTTCCGTGAGGTGCTGCTCTATCGAAATCAGAAACTTTGATTGTGAGAGGCTTAGCACCGCCCTTGAAATAAGGTCCAACAGGTGTAACGAGAATTCTGAACTGATATTCATCAGCCGGCTTAACACCAATAACAGGATTACTACCAAACATATATGGACGAATGTAGAGAGACGCACCTGAACCAAATGGAGGTACCCATGCATCGTTAGCCTTAACAGTCTTTGCAACTGCTTCTACAAACTTATCTTCAGGATAAACCGGCATCTCAAGTCTGCGGCATGAGTTTGCCATTCTCTCGGCATTCATATCAGGACGGAAAATGACTACATGACCGTCTTGTGTTGTATATGCTTTCATTCCTTCAAAACATGTCTGTGCATACTGAAGCACGCCTGCACATTCGCTAATCACGACCTTATCATCTTCTGTAATGACACCGTCATCCCATGCTCCATCTTTGAAATTTGCAACAAATCTCTTGTCAGTCTTCATGTAACCAAAACCGAGATTTGACCAGTCAAGATTTTTCTTTTCCATCTTTATTACTTCCTTTCATAAATACTTACACGTATTTTAATACGATAATATACTAAAGTCAACAACATTATCAGCTTAATTATTCCCTGTCAAGCACTGACTGATAAAATGTAAAATAGTCTTCTCTCTTATCAGCTGTAAATGCAATGGCAGTTCTTGGATGCTGGTTCTGCTGGCCGGTAAGCATGTACTGCACATCACATCCCCATACAACACCTGATTTTTTCAGTGGAAGAATTCTGTTTTCAATAAACTTAAGAACAGGATTCAGGCTGTACTTAGGATTTCTTAAAAATCCTAGAAGGAGTTCCATATAGCAGTTTCCTGCCCCTCTTCCCATACCGCTCATTGTCGCATCAAGATAACTTACACCGAAGGCACATGCTTCAATTGTATTTGCAAATGCAAGCTGCTGGTTATTATGTGCATGAATACCAACTTTCTTTCCTGCTGCTTCTGCAACCTTAATGTACTTATCAGCATATCTTCTTATCTGTTCAGGGTAAAGTGAACCATAGCTGTCAACAAGGTAAATAACATCTGCCTTGCTCTTTGAAAGCAAATCAAGTGCCAGATCAAGCTCACTTTCCTGTGCAGTAGAAACTGCCATAATATTTATTGTTGTCTCATATCCCATATCAGCACAATAATTAATCATCTCAACTGCTGCCGGGATAGTATTTACATATGTCGCAATACGAATCATATCAATTACACTGTCTTTTTTCGGAATGATATCCTTTTTATAATCAGTTCTTCCGACATCCGCCATAACCGAAATCTTCATGTCAGTATCATTATCACCGACAATATCTCTTATATCCTGCTCGTCACAGAACTTCCACTTGCCAAATTCATTCACGTCAAACAAATCCTTTGAAGCCTTATAACCGAACTCCATATAATCAACGCCTGCGGCAGCATTTGTTTTATATAAATCTTTTACAAATTCATCATCAAAATAAAAATTATTAACAAGACCTCCGTCTCTTATTGTGCAGTCAACAACCTTGATGTCTGGTCTGAACGAAATTAATTCACCTTTCTGTTGCATAAAAAAATCCTCCGTATGTTTTTGCTTTACCATGCGTATTTCACCATGACGCCTAATTTAATTGATACGTCTGTGTTTTTCACTTTAAAGCGTTAAATTGATATAAGTATACCACTTTAAATCGAAAAGTCAAAACATTTATAAGCTTTTTTTATTAAAGTTGAAGTTTATTCTGCATAAGTTTGAGCATTTCTTTAATACCTGTAAGATATTCTCCAGCATTATTGTATTTCTTTTTTGTCACACGCCAGATAAACTGCGGCTGTGAACCGCTTACAAGCTTCATTGCCCCTCCGAAGCTGTCAATAAAATCCGGAATTGCCTCTGTATTTATTTCTGCCTTAGGATAAACTTTCATAACTGTCTTATAACAACCTGACGGTCCATCCTCAATAGTTCCTTTCATTTCCATAATTCCGATTTTATGAGCCATTGACTTAATGAGGGCAATATTTAAAAGATTAACTGCCGGTGTGCTTAATGAACCATATCTGTCTACAAGTTCATCTTTCATGTCGCTTAATTCTTCCTCGCTCTCAATAGCTGCAATACGTTTATAAATATCAAGCTTCTGATATTCACTTTTGATATATGTCGAAGGAATATAGGCATCCACAGACAAATCAACATTCGTTTCAAAACTATATTCGTTCTTAATTCCTTTTAAGTCATTAACGGCTTCATTTAACATTTTACAGTACAAATCATAACCTACTGCTGCCATGTGTCCATGCTGGCTCTTTCCGAGAACATTTCCCGCTCCCCTGATTTCAAGGTCTTTCATTGCAATCTTAAATCCTGAACCAAAATCAGAAAACTCTCTTATCGCAGAAAGCCGTTTCTCGGCAACCTCTGTAAGCATCCTGTCTCTTCTGTATAAAAGAAATGCATATGCCGTCCTGTTGCTTCTACCGACACGCCCGCGTAGCTGATAAAGCTGCGAAAGCCCGAATTTATCGGCATCCTCTATAATCATTGTGTTTACATTGGAAATATCCATGCCCGTCTCAATGATAGTTGTCGAAATAAGCACATCTATATCACCATTGATAAAATCGACCATAATCTTTTCAAGTTCACGCTTTTCCATCTGACCATGGGCAAATGCCACATTTGCCTGCGGAACAAGTTCCTGGATGTGTGCAGCCGCCTCATCTATGCTTCTGACACGATTGTATACATAATACAC
>ENA-ORNR01001972-ORNR01001972.1-human-gut-metagenome-genome-assembly--contig:-NODE-1972-length-17466-cov-2.293435_pt1 | contig 17466 bp, 10 predicted proteins | sample MGYA00242114_ERZ509020 | MGnify/ENA primary metagenome ERZ509020 (study PRJEB26280, sample SAMEA2338758) | human gut metagenome | biome: human gut; feature: human-associated habitat; material: faeces...
TGCATCGACCGGTAAGATCATTGCGACAGTTACATATGAGTATAGCTATGTGAAGGATGCTTCGGATAAATATCCGGATGCAATTCTTACGGCACATCCGGATCCTTACAAAGTAGATATCGCAAAGCAGTCGATCGATGCGGATAAGTTTGAGAATATCTTTATATTTTACAAGCCGGATACGAAAAACGATGAGGTAGAGATTAAGGGCTCAACGCTTGCATCGACATTGGGTGTGGCTAATATGAAGTTATATCTGGTGGCAGAGAATAGTGTAGCCAATTCGTTGGCAACGCCGGGAGACCGCAGCGATCCGGACATTATCGTCCGTGATATGACATATTCGATGAAAGTATCAACAGATACGAATCTGACAGGTACAGTCACAAAAGCTTACACAAACTTATGTGCAAGTGGTCATGATGAAATTGCCTCAAGTGGTAATGTGTCTACGGTGATGCAAAAAGATGGTTCGGGTAATTATACGTTGATCACGACAGAGGATAGTAACCGACTGGTCGACATTACAGTATCGGTTTACAAGGATAAGGGAGGGTCTTATCCATTTGATGAGTCAGATAAATTGGCCTCAGTAGATGGCAATAAGGTTCAGTAAATAGAAGGGAAAGGATGGAGAGCGTATGAATAAGTTCAGAAAGGATGAGAGAGGATCATCGTTAGTTATGACCATCATAGCAGCGACGTTCATTTCCCTGTTGGCAGTAGCGGTTATTTCAATGACAGTAACCAATATTAAGCTGAAACAGGCACAGAAGAAATCTCAGACCAATTTTTATAATGCAGACTCCATCGTAGATGCGATCAAAGCGGGTGTGGAGAATGTATCAGATACGGCAGCCAGAGATGCATATGAAAGCGTATATGCAGCGTATGGTGCTGTGCGTTCCGGTTCAACAGATTCATTGACCGGAAAGTATTCTTCAAAATATTTTAATGCAGTAATTAGCGCTTTGTCCGAGGGAGACTGTGATATTACCACAGGCGTGACGAATATGAAATATCATGATTCCGTCATCAGAGGCTTCTTGACAGAGGCACAGTCCAAATACAGTGGCGGTAATTTTGTAGATGGATATAAGAGTCATGTTAATGGTAAAGGTGATATGGAGTATGACAGTGGCGACAATAGCTTATTACTGAAGGATTTGACGGTTATAAAGACAGAGGGAGACTATCAGACAACGATCACGACAGATATTCGTGTGAACCTGCCGGAGATGAAGGCAGGTACACATTCTGAGTATTTGAATTATGCGTTGATCGCAGATAACAAAGTAAAAATCAATGGTGGCTCCAGTGCGGCAACGATTGATGGTGACGTTTATTCCGGAACGGTTCGCAGAGATCTTCCGGGAGCCAGCCCGGAACCAAATGTAGAAGCGGATCCGGAGGCAGGATTTGTCGTAGATAATGGCGCAATATTGAATATAAATGCTGAGAACATTATATCTCGCGGAGATATTTTGGTTCGAGGCAGATCTTATATGCGGATTAACGGTTTGAATGGCTTGGATGCCCATGTCTGGGTTGAAAATATTCAGACAAAGGCCTCTTCCACAGGAACAGCCGGTAATGTATTAAAGATCAATGCAGAAACAAATGTTTCGGATGATTTGGAGATTTGGGGAAATAATGACAATGTCACTTTTAAGAATTCTTATTGCGGTTACAACTACAACAAGGATTATAGTGCAGCGAATATTGGTAAAACATCCGATAATGCACAGTTTAGTTCTGCGATGGTGATCAATGGAAAAAATGTTACATTAGATATACAAAGTTTATCAAAGCTGATCTTATCCGGTAAGACATTTATTTCTAAGAAGGGAAATAAAAATGAGAGTCTTGTTGGTGCAGGTCCATCTTATGCAGGAAGCAAGGATATACGTACAGGAGAGGCATTGACTGTAAAGAGTAGTCAGGTTGCCTATTATGTACCGAGCGACTATTGGAAAAAGGTTGGATCTTCCGGCCCGACATTTCCAAATGGCATTGTATTTACACCGATAGAGGGATCTACAGATGAATATGAATTTGATGTAGAGGGATACAATGAGTTCGTTGGTGGCAATAAATTTGATGTGAGAGATTATATAGATTCGGCTATGCCGCTTGTGTATTACTATCGTCATGATACGGATGTGAAGGCAGACGCCTTGACTTATTTCTATTTGAATGTGAAAGAAGACAAACTGACTTCCTTCTATCAGACATATGCAAAGTGCAGTCCGGATTATGCGATCCTTAAGGATGTCAATGCAAAGTATATGTCATCGACAGGAATCAAGTTTAGCGGTGGTGCCGGAGTATTTTGTGCGACCGGTAATATATTGTATCGTGATGGTGCATCCGGTCAGGAGAAGATCGAGATCGGTGATGAGTCGCCGGGCAATGAGGGTGCAGTAGTTCGCAGCTATGCAGCAGAAAAAAGTAAAGAATATATGTCATTGCAGATGTCGCTGACATCCGATTACGATTTATCCTTAAAGTCTACCCAGTATCGTTTGTCAGATAATTACAGCGATGTATATACGAAGAAGGGTATCACAAATACTTCATCGGATAAGACAAATTTATTTGCAGTACTTCTCGACGAAGGTAAGATTGCTGATTATGAGAGCAAGAGTTCATCGAATCCAAAGCTTCCGTCGAATAGTATTATCGTTGTGAAGAAGGGCGATTATACTTGGAACGGCTCTGAGGAAGGTGGAATCATTGTTGCAACCGGTAATGTTAAGCTTGAGAAAAACTTCAAGGGATTGATCATTGCTGGTGGAGACATTGAGTTTAGCGGTGCTACTAAGGTTGTAGCGGATTCCGACCGTCTTGAAAAGATTTTTGATAACGACACAATTATTTACAATATGTTTAGTAAGTATTTCCGCAAGACAATCGCATCATCTATTGCCAAAGATGATAGCAGCGGAGATAACGGTATTTGCTATGAGAACTGGAAGAAGAATTAAAATAGGAGGTGATGGAGATGCAAAGAGGTAGCAGAGATGAGAGAGGTTTCACGATGGTGGAAATGATCATCACGATTGCAATTATGGCGATTCTGGCGGGGATTATCGGAGGTGCATATTCGATCATCAAGTCTGGAAATGCATCAAAATCGACATCCAGATTTTTGGGAAGGTTGGATACCACGCAGGTAGAAAACATGACCAAGAAGGGAACAACCTATTTGTATTTATTTAAGGACAGCGATGGGGTACAGACATTGATGTACAATGATGGTACAGACACAGGTCTTAACTCTCAGAGTGATGTGATTGCTCATAAGGCGGATGGAGTTGTAACAGATATTGCCGGTTCCGGTGTGGATTTTACAGCGACATCAGGCAGCGATTCTGTGAATAGTAAAGATACATCGGATTTGGTAATTAAGATTTCTTTTGATAAGGCGAGCGGAGCATTCAAATGCTGTAAAAAGGCAGATGATGCTGCAGGAAGCACTTTTTATAAAGAAATTTCATTTAAGGGACGCGGTACTACTTCCTATGGAGTAAAGCTTGTAAAAGATACCGGCAAACATATGCAGGGATAGGAAGGGGGATGAATGATGCGACGCAAAGATGAAAATGGTTTTACATTAGTAGAACTTGTAATATCAATGGGAATGTTTTCTATTGTAATGCTTGCGATCATGTTTTTTCTGACGGCAGGAACAAAAAGTTACGGACATTCCAAAAGTGAGTTGAATCTGCAGATGGAATCGCAGATGTTACTCAATCAGATACGTGATATCACGTATTCATCCAATTATGCCAAATATGACAGCACACATAAGGCGTTGATCTTATATGATGTGGATAAGGTCCCGGCACCGACACCATCTGCAGGAGCAACTGCAGCACCGGTGGCAACAGCAGCACCGGCACCGACGAAGACGGCAAAGGTGACGATAGTATATTTGGTTGATGATAAGCTGTATTTACGCAAGGATCTAGATCCTACAGCGGTGGATGCTGCGTCACTTACAACAACCTGCGTTGCTATGGATGATTTCCTTTTTAGCAGATATATGCAGGACTTTAAGGCGACTATTAAGAAGAATGATGTGCAGCTTACGATGAAGATGAAAAATGGTAAGAGCAAGTACGAGTTGAATGAAGGAATTACAATTCGTAATGGATGGATCACTTATCCGTGATCATAATATGACAGCGTAGCAGAGACTTAGGATATTGTTTTTTCGCATGGAAAGACAATGGACAGATGGAGGATATGTAGTATAAAGGCAGATAGGTAGAATGGAGGGCTTACTATGAGCAAGAGGAGACCAAAGACAAGTCTGGTCAATTTGTTGCGTAATAAGAAAACAGCTATAGCAGCAGCAGTATGCGTGGTTGTTGCCATGGGTGCATATGTTGGCGTACATATGTACAATTCGCATGCAGAAGATACCCAAATTGGTCAGATGCGTGGTGTGATCAACGACATTAGTGAGATCAAAGGGAAGAAGAGCGGTGCAAAGCGTACCATGGGTATAGGAGCCGGGGAACTTGGTTCTGCAGAGAATCCTTTTGTTTATCTTGAGATCGTGCCTTGGCAGGGTGTTGGTAATATCAGTTATTGCGTAACCGGCTGTCAGGCTGTCGATATTGAGAAAGTATCTCAGCACAATAACATTGGTGGTAGCCTTTATGTGAATAAAGGATATGGAATCATTTGCGATTATGCATTCCCGGAGGAGAATTATCCGGGTAAAGACGGAGCGGCTGAATACAATGGCTCTCAGGTAAGAGTCCCTTGGAAGCTGACGTCAGATGAAAAAACAGTTTATGGTTACTATGAGAAAGTAAATCCGGGACAGCATCTGAAAGGTAATCTGAAGCCTACCTTTGTTATTGACGAGGCTAAGACGGCTGCCAATGGAGGGGAACATCCGGTATTCCGTCAGGCTCATGTGGATGAGAAAGCACAGTATATTTGGGTTTCTATGTCAGATTCACAGGATGCAGGATATAAAAATCATAAAGCGACCGAAAATGTGAAGTTTGCCAGTGGTACGACAGCAGCAGTGATGAATTCCAAATACAAAGTTGGTGATCGTGAGTATACGTCACGTACCGGTCAGGTTTATCAGTATCAGACACAGTGGGAAAATGGTATTGATATTGGAACAACGAAGATGTATTTCTATGACGATTTTCTTCGTTACAGTTTGAGATTACGTTCCCGTTATGAGGTGGAGAATTATAATATCGTCTTTAAGACGATTGAGCCATGGGAGTTAAATGAGCATCCGGAATGGCTGGATTATGCAGATATGATCTATATGCATAAGAGCGATGAGGATGGTGCTGCTATCAGACATTATCAAGCTGCGTTGCAGCAGGATCCGGACGGCAGTAAGGGTATATTGCATTATGATACGTCGAAATCTAAAAATGCAGAGGGAGCTACATTTGGTAAGTACGGAAATGGCGAGTACAAAGATAAGCAGAATGATATTACCTTTGAAATTGCTTTGAAAATGTTCTATAAGGCGAACAAATTGGAACAGTACAAAGGAACACAAAGATGTTCTACAGATAGTAATCTGAAATTGAATTATGCACCGGTTATTATGCCAACAACATTTTATCAGGTGAGCGCTGCGGATGGATATGACGCAAAATCAGTTAACATGTCTCGTCTTGACTGGGAGACAATGAAGCCGAAGAAAAATTCAGGATATACGGCTACGGGATACAACAATAATATATATAAGTTCTGTGTTATGGATCTGTTAATGGACCAGAAGAACTTTTATAATATGTTCCTTCGTAATCGTGTTGCGACGGGTACCTCTGTAGTTGATAAGACAACCGGTGAGGTTACACCATTTACCGGAGATGCGAGAAGTTACTGGCATCCACATACATTCCTGCCAATACAGGATTTGTGGCCGGCTTACATTAAGAAGTATGGCTTGAATATGGGGCAGGGTGGTACCGCTCCAATGAACTTTGAGGGCAACCTTGGTGTTTTGAACAATACGATGTTCTACAACTCCAACATGATGCTTAACTCTCTTGCAAATACGATTAACAGTGATACAAACAATCCGTATATGGGACAGGTATTTGATTATTATAACAAGAAGAAGGAGCATAAAGATAAGGTTACTTCATTGGATATCATTCATTATCTGTTGAACTATGATAAGTCTGATTCGGGAAATAACGGTAAAGATGGTGCTATTGAGATCTTAGATATAGAGCCATGTAGTGATTTCTCGAAGATGACATTGGATTACTTGTACTTACTGTTCCCGGAGAGTGATCAATATTCGTTTGACGATGATTCGTTTAACATTACGCATATGACGACCGCTGAGTTAAACGGCAGTAAGGAAGACCTTTCGAAGTATGACTTGATCTACTTCGGCGATTCGACCGGTAAGCTGAATTCTACAGCATCATCGATCAAGTATACCGGTGATAAAAATCAGTGGGGCGGTTATAACGAGTATAATTATAGTTATGATGCACCTGCGTATAATGATAGCTCCAATAATGGGGAGATATTCCTGCATACAGGTGATCTGGTTAAGGGTGAGAATGGCGATAAATATCGCTTGTCCGGTAATGACTTGACTAGCATTTCATCCAAGGCACTACAGAAATATGTGAAGTCCGGTAAGGCAATGTTATTGCCGGATGTATTGCATATGGGGGATTTCTCTAATAACAGTGCTTATGCAAAAATTGTAAGCAAGAAATCTAACACACGCAAGTTTTTGCAGGCAGTTGGAGACAGTAAGAACGTATTCTCCACTTCCGCGATCACATCAAGCAATTTGATCAGCTTTGCACCAAAGAGTGCAAAGGTGAAGATTACGGACACACCGCCAATTTATAATAACCCTTCCGATACCACAGAGGTAAAGGATGAGAGCACCGGTGCAGAGAGTACCGTAAATAAGACAGCGATCGAAAAGGACAGCGATGGCAAGTATAAACTGAAATTCACGTTTAAGATCGGTTATGCTTCCAAGAAACAGGAATATGCAGTGCGATTGCTGGTAGATAAGAATGGCGATGGTGTTATTTCGGATAATGAGACCGGCGCAGATGTTATGGACAGTTGGAACAGCACCGTATCTGCCGGACAGACATTCTCGTCCGGTACAATGGATGATGAAGGTAATGAAGAACCGGCTGAGTATAACGTAGCCTTTACCATTCCGGAAGAGCAGACAAATGGTCCGATCGCTTGGAGATTTACGGTATACAATACCGCAAATGAAAACATTTACTATCAGGTATCCGGAATTTCCTTATACAAAGGTGATGAGGAAGATGGGGAGGCAGTAATACCTGAGGTTAAGGTATTACAGATCGTTTCCGATGATAAGAAAGATACCGCTGTCGATCTGGAAAGCGGCAATGCAGAGCTTTTTAAGAAGTATGCAAAACTGGATGATTACAAGATCAACGTAACAACCATTACGTTATCCGAATATCTCAAGCATTTTGCAGAGGTTAATGCAAGCGACTATAAGGGGGATAAGACAACGAGAACATTATTCTCGCAGTCGGGAGATAATTTCTATTATCCGATGGATTATATGGATTATCATATCTTCTTGTTCAGTTGTGGTGCCGATCTGCAGAAAGCAAGCAACAAGGATGGAGCCGTGGCATTTGCAGCCTGGGTATCTAAGAATGACAAGAGTGTGATCTATACAGATAACTTGATCAATGCCGGAACATCGAACGGTGAGAACCGCAAGATGCTTAAGGATACCAGCGGACTTAGCCGATATACGTCCAAAGATGAGACGACTTCAAGCTATAATGATACTGCTACAGGTGCGGGTGGCGAGAAGCTTACGTCCAAAGATTATACGGAGTTAGAATACACGTATGATCAGGCAACGTTGAAAGGTACGACAGCGAACAGTTATCTGGCATACAAGAATGGTAAGTGGACGGATGTGAAGGGTCAGAAATTGACATACGCCGACGATCATCAGCAGAAGACCACGAAGGGCTCTAGAGCAAACAATGGTACGGTATGTAATTATCCGTATACGATCGGTGAGAGCTTGTCCCTGACCGGTGCCAGAGCGCAGGATTATCAGTTGAATCTTGAGATACCGGATGCTGATGTATGGTATTGTCTTGGTGATAATCAGGGCAGAGGTGCAGCAGCAGGTAAGTTGAATACGTACTATGCAATGTCACCAAACGATGCAGCGAATAACTATTACTTGTATAATGTTGCGAATGTATTTTACGATGCAATTGATCTGGAGAATACGACCAAAGATCAGGAGATGCAGTTGTTTATCAATACCTTGATCGGGGCATATGAGTTCTCCTATGGTACACCGTATGTAACGGTGGATAAAGTTACTAAGATCAATGGAGATGCAGAGAAGTTAGTTGAAGACAAAGTAGAAGTTGCAGAGAGAAATTACTCCTTTGAAGTATCGGCAGGCGAGAAAGAAGTTAAGACGCTCATGTTCAAAGAGTATTTGAAACAGGAGAAGAACAATGTTGTTCATTCTGCAAAACCGGCAGCTTCCGCAGAACCTTCCGCAGAGCCGACAGAGGAGCCAAAGCCTACGACAACGCCGGCACCGGTAACTGTGTGGGAGAATACAACGGGTGGATCCGGTAATACGTTCTCCTCTAACGTGAATGATCAAAACAGTTGGCTGAAAGGTTTGGATAATAATGCCATTGTACAGTTTACTTATACGTGTACGATGGAATTAGATCCAACAACACCGGTATGGGATGTTTATGGTGGATATAGCAAGAATGAGTGGACGAAGTGTGATACTCATTGGACTGCATGTGTTGGTGATTCTGAGAACGCAACAGAGATTCAGATCTTACAGATGACAGTAAAGGATATGAAAGAGATGCTTGGTGTAAGGTCCCAGGATGATATTGATGTCTTTAAACTGTGTCCATACAATTATAATCGACCGGAAGTGAAATTGCTGTCCGTGAAGCTGTATGCGGCGGATTACGATGGCGATTATGATAGTGGCAACAATGATCCAAAGAAGCCGAAGGTAGATAAGGTAAGGAAAAAAGATGTGTTTGGTGACAGTGACACGCATATCATATTCTTTACACCGCATGAAGGTAATACCAAGGGCGTCACGATCAAGCAATTGCATGTGCAATTTACAGGTGTAGATAATGATAAGAATGAGGCGATCAGCCTTCCGGTAACAAAGATCTATCGAAGTCTTGGTGATGGTGAGTATGAGAGGATCACTGCACCACAGGGTAGTCCGGGTCAGTTTAATGATACACTCGTGGACGGCAGACAGTACTTCGTAACCTACGATAAGGAGAATGCGAATAAGGCGAACACAATGTTGTTCAATAAGCTGGAATTTAACATTCAGAATGATCGTAAAGTGGGTAAGACCATCTTGGAGATCATTGGTATCGAGAAAGAGAAGAAGAACGAAGAAAATGTATACATGTTCAACCTTGACTAAAGTTGATGCATATATATTCTTGCGGGGAAAGTCCTTATCAGGCGAAAGCTTGATAGGGACTTTTCTTGTGGAATAGGAAATTGCAGTTCACAGAAAGTTCATTTGATTTTTAAAGATTACTTTGGTATATTATTTCTTAATTATAGATTAGCTGTCAGGGAACATTCGTCCTATGACATGCTAATCTTTATTAATAATGGAGGTTTCTATGGTAAAAACATTATTATCGCAGGTGAAAGAATACAAGCGGGATTCGATTCTGACACCGGTGTTTATGATCTTAGAAGTTATCTTCGAGACATTGATTCCATTATTGATGGCATCGATCATTAATGATGGTGTGATGAAAGGTGATCTGAAACATATTTATATCGTTGGTGCGGCGATGCTCGTGCTTGCTGTAGGCGGACTTTGGTCCGGAGCGATGGGCGGCAAGTATGGAGCCAGAGCATCAACCGGATTTGCGAAAAATCTGCGTAAGGCAATGTATGAGAATATTCAGACGTTCAGTTTCTCAAATATTGATAAGTATAGTACATCAGGTCTGGTGACCCGCTTAACGACGGATGTGACGAATTTACAGAATGCGTATCAGATGATTCTTAGAATGTGCATGCGTTCTCCGATGTCTTTGATCTGTGCGATGGCAATGGCTTTTTATGTAAATGCCAAAGTTGCCTGTATTTATCTGATCGCAGTTATTGTCTTAGGCATTTTCTTGTTTGTGCTGGTACGTAAGACGATGGGATATTTCGACGCGGTTTTCCGGAAATATGATGATCTGAATGAGAGTGTACAGGAGAATGTGTCGGCGATTCGTGTTGTAAAGGCATATTCTCGTGAGGAATACGAGCAGAGTAAGTTCCGCAAGGCGAGTGAGAATGTATATAAAATGTTTGTCAAAGCAGAGAGCTTGATCGTACTCAACGCTCCGGTTATGATGCTTACGGTATATGGCTGCATTTTGCTGATCAGTTGGATCGGAGCTAAAATGATCGTCGGAGGCACTATGCAGGTGGGTGATCTGTCAGCACTGCTTGGTTACTGCATGAATATTTTGATGAGCCTCATGATGCTTTCTATGGTATTTGTTATGATCACGATGAGTATTGCCAGTGGAGAGCGTGTTGCGGAAGTGATCAATGACAGACCGGACATTACGGATCCGGAGAATCCGGTGCTTACCGTTTCGGATGGCAGCATTGAATTTGATCATGTTGACTTTAGTTATAAGAAACAATCCGGAGAGCCGGTCCTTAAGGATATTAATCTACAGATTGCTTCCGGAGAGACGATTGGTATTCTTGGTGGTACCGGTAGTGCTAAGTCCAGCTTAGTGAATCTGGTCAGCCGTTTGTACGATGTGACAGAGGGAAGCGTACGTGTAGGCGGTGTAGATGTTCGTAACTATGGCGTTGAGGCACTTCGTAATCAAGTGGCAGTAGTATTGCAGAATAATGTACTCTTTAGTGGAACGATTTTAGATAATTTGCGCTGGGGTGATCCGGAGGCAACGGAAGAAGAGTGTAAACATGCTTGTGAGCTCGCCTGTGCGGATGAGTTTATTCAGAAGATGCCGAAAGGCTATCATACATATATCGAGCAGGGCGGTACGAATGTTTCCGGTGGTCAGAAACAGCGTTTATGTATTGCCAGAGCTTTGCTCAAAAAGCCAAAGGTATTGATCTTGGATGATTCTACCAGTGCAGTTGACACAGCGACGGATGCATCGATTCGCCGGGCTTTTGCCGAGGAAATTCCGGGAACGACGAAGCTTATTATTGCACAGCGTATATCCAGTATACAAAATTGTGACCGCATTATTGTGATGGAGGATGGACGTGTCAATGACTTTGGTGCACATGAGGAATTGTTAGCGCGAAATCAGATCTATCAGGAGATTTATGAGTCACAGGCAGCGGGTAATGCAGATTTTGATGAACCGGGAAAGGAGTGATAGACGATGCCAAGACCAAATGCTATAGGAAAACCGAAGCCAAAGATTGAAGATCCGATGGGAAAGCTTAAGCGGCTGTTTTGTTATATTTTTAAGAGTTATGGACCTCATTGTTTTTTTGTGCTTGTCTGTATTATTATCAGCGTACTTGCCAATGTGCAGGGAACCATGTTTACGCAGTCGTTGATCGATGATTATATTGTACCATTGACGAAGACAGCGCATCCGAATTTTGGACCGTTAGCGGCGAAGATCCTGCAGGTGGCCGGTTTTTATGGAATTGGTGTTATTACGACCTATGCGTATAACCGTATTATGGTTAATGTGACACAGGGAACGCTTCGAAATCTTCGCGTAGAGATGTTTTAGAAGATGGAAACACTGCCAATAAAATATTTTGATACGAATGCACATGGTGATATCATGTCAACGTATACGAATGATATAGATACACTGCGGCAGATGATCAGCCAAAGTATACCGCAGGCGATCAACTGTGGTATAACGATTGTGAGTGTATTTGTGTGCATGGTTGTCTTAAGTATTCCATTAACGATATTGACAATGATCATGATTGGCATTACTTTGGTGGTGACGAAGAAGATCGCCGGACTGAGCGGTAGTTATTTCCTTTCACAGCAGCGTGATCTGGCTAAGGTGAATGGGCAGATCGAAGAAATGATGAATGGACAGAAAGTAGTTAAAGTATTCTGTCATGAGCAGGCATCGTTAGAAGAGTTCAATAAAATGAATGAGGAGTTGTTTGAGAGCGCCAATAATGCAAATACGTTTGCCAATATCCTGATGCCGATCAATGCGCAGCTTGGTAATATCAGCTATGTATTCTGCGCGATGGCAGGCGGTGTCCTTGCATTGCAGGGCTTCGCAGGATTTACGCTTGGTAAATTGGTCAGTTTCCTAACGTTTAATAAATCTTTCAGTCAGCCGATCAATCAGATCAGTCAGCAGATCAATGCGATCGTTATGGCATTGGCGGGTGCAGATCGTATCTTTAAGCTGCTTGACCAAGAGCCGGAGGTGGACGAAGGTTATGTGCAGCTCGTGAATGTGACCGAGCAGGATGGTCAGATCAAGGAGAGCGAGAAACAGACCGGATTGTGGGCTTGGAAACATTATCATCAGGATGATGGAACAACAACTTATCGCAAGTTGGAAGGTGATGTTGTATTTGATGATGTTGATTTTGGATATAATGATGAGAAGATCATTTTGCATAATATCAAGATCTATGCAAAACCGGGACAGAAGATAGCTTTTGTTGGTGCAACCGGTGCAGGTAAAACGACGATCACCAACTTGATCAATCGTTTTTATGATATTCAGGATGGTAAGATCCGTTTTGATGGTATCAACATTAATAAGATCCACAAAAAGGATCTGCGCCGTTCGCTTGGCATTGTGTTACAGGATACGCATTTGTTCACCGGAACAGTAATGGACAATATTCGCTATGGTAAGTTGGATGCTACAGATGACGAAGTGATCGCAGCAGCTAAATTGGCAAATGCACACAGCTTTATTAAACGTCTGCCGGATGGTTACCGGACGATGATCACCGGTGATGGTGCGAATTTAAGCCAGGGTCAGAGACAGTTGTTAGCCATTGCGAGGGCAGCCGTTGCCAATCCACCGGCACTTATTTTGGACGAGGCAACGAGTTCGATCGATACACGTACTGAGAAATTGGTACAGGAAGGTATGGACCGCCTGATGAAAGGACGCACAACATTTGTGATCGCTCATCGTTTGTCGACGGTACGCAATAGTGACTGCATTATGGTGCTAGAGCAGGGTCGTATCATTGAGCGCGGTACGCATGACGAGTTGCTGGAGCGAAAGGGCAAATATTATCAGTTGTATACCGGAAAAGCGGTGTAGGGAAGAATAGAGGCTGTGTAGGGCAAAACATTAGTTTTGCCCTTTTTTTCTGTTGTTTTTCTATAATAGGATATTGCAATTTTCGTAACACGTGATATAATAAATATTATCAGGCAAAATCTTTTTGCACGTTAGCATTATGACAGAGCAGGAAACGGGTAGGAGACTATCGGTTGGAAGAGGAGGAGAAGATATGTTGTTAAATACGTATAAGAAAGTGATGGACTTGTTTGAAAGTGGCAATGGCTATCGGGATGCATCGGAGTTGAAGGACGCGAAGATCACGACGGTGCAGATCAAGGAATTGGTGAATATGGGGATTATTGAACGTGTGTCACATGGTCATTATTGGCTTGTAGACGAGGAGAATGGCAAGCCGGAGAATTATAAGATGATCGAGGCTTGCAGAGTTAATTCAAGAGCGGTGATCTGTGCAGATAGCGCATGTTATTATCATGGCTTGATCGATGTGGAGCCGGAGAGATTGTCGGTTGCCACATTGAAGACGGATCGCTCTCGTATGCAGCTTAATTTCCCGGTGTGCAGACATTATTATTCTGATTTGGCATTTCAGCAGGATATGCAGGTGGATGAGACACCGTATGGCAAGATTCGTGTGTATGACATTGAACGCAGTGTTTGTGATTGTATTCGATTTCGTGCAGATATTGGGGAGGACATGCTGCATTTGATCATTTCGAATTTCTTGCAGCGTAATTCCAATCAGATGGATCGTTTGTTAGCATATGCAGATGCAATGCGTGTTGGAAAGATTGTTCGTACACATTTAAAACAGAATGAGTAACAAAGAGTACAGAGAAAGATACGGGGAACGCACAGCAGCGTTCCCTTTGTTATAAGAACGGAGGCTGTTTATGAATGAGGTGTATGCAAAGTTAAACAAATGTTATGAGCAGTATCAGAAGATTTGCAAGGCACGGGAGATTGATTTTGTTCCGGAGATCGCATTGGTGCTTGGATCCGGTTTGGGGGATTATGCAGATGATATTCAAGTTGTTGCGGAGATCGATTACCATGAAATGGAAGGTTTTCCGGTATCGACGGTAGCAGGGCATCAGGGGAAGTATATCTTGGGATATGTGAATGAAGTGCCGGTCGTATGTATGAAGGGGCGCGTACATTACTATGAAGGTTATCCGATCAGTGATGTTGTACTGCCAATACGTCTTATGAAACTGATGGGAGCGCAGGTGTTGTTTTTGACAAATGCTTCCGGTGGTATCAATACTTGTTTTAAGGCAGGAGACTTTATGATGATCAAGGATCAGATTTCTTCGTTCGTGCCATCGCCGTTGATCGGACCGAATGCGGAAGAGTTGGGTGCTCGTTTTCCGGATATGAGTCAGATTTATGATGCGGATCTACAGCAGATATTGCGGAAAACGGCAGCGTTAAAGGATATTCCGTTGCAAGAAGGGGTATATATACAATTAACGGGACCAAATTACGAATCTCCGGCAGAAGTTCGTATGTGCAGGACACTTGGAGCAGATGCAGTGGGGATGAGTACGGCATGTGAGGCAGTTGCGGCCAATCATATGGGAATGAAAATTTGTGGCATTTCTTGTATTTCCAATATGGCGTGTGGCATTACAGCAAATCCATTGACACATCAGGAAGTGCAGGAAACGGCAGACAGAGTGGCACCGTTGTTTAAGAAGCTTGTGACAGAATGTATTACTGCCATTCATACTGTATAGCAGGAATGAGGACAAAATTATGAGAATCCGAATATATAATGCGAATATATTAACGATGCAGCCGGGGCAAAGAATGTTTTGTGGGGAAGTTCATATACAGGATGACAAGATCGTATATCTGGGAACGGAAGATGGCGCACCATCTTTACAGTGGGATCGTCAGATTAATGCAGGTGGAAATGTTGTAATGCCGGGATTTAAGGATGCACACACACATTCTGCAATGACATTTTTGCGCTCTTATGCAGATGATCTGCCATTACAGGAGTGGCTGTATGATCGTGTGTTCCCGATGGAGGATAAGCTGACGGAAGAAGATGTTTATTGGTTTACAATTTTAGCTTATATGGAGTACCTGACGAGTGGCATTACGGCATGTTTTGATATGTATCAGAAGAATGATGCTATTGTGAAAGCTTCCATGGATACCGGATTTCGAACGGTTTTGTGTGGCAGCATCAATAACTTTGTTGGTACGGTTGAGGAAATGGAGCAGCAGTTTCTCAAATACAATGCGTGTGATCCATTGGTATCTTATCGGTTTGGATTTCATGCGGAATACACGACTAGCCGTGAAATTTTGGAAAGGATGGCGGCTTTAGGGCAGAAATATCATGCACCGGTCTATACACACAATTCGGAAACGGCAAAGGAAGTGGCAGAATGTGTGGAACGCTATGGCATGACGCCTACAAAGTTTCTTGATAAGCTGGGAATGTTTGAGTATGGTGGTGGCGGTTTTCATTGTGTGCATATGACGGATGAAGACTTGCAGATCTGCAAAGACAAGCAGGTGTGGGTTGTCACGAATCCGGCATCGAATCTAAAGCTTGCGAGCGGCATTGCACCGATCCAGAGGATGAAAGATATGGGGATTGGTCTTGCAATTGGTACGGATGGACCGGCAAGTAATAATTGTTTGGATATGTTTCGAGAGATGTTTTTGACGACAGCGTTGCAAAAAGTAGTATTAGGGGACGCATCAGCATTGGATGCATTGGATGTGTTAGAGATGGCAACGGTAGGAGGCGCAGGAGCCATGGGGCTGCAGGACTGTGACGTGCTTGCAGAAGGCAGGCAGGCGGATATGATCATCTTAGATATGACACAGCCGAATATGCAGCCTATGAATAATGTTGCGAAGAACATCGTATATAGTGGCAGTAAACAAAACGTAAAAATGACGATGATCGCAGGGCGTATTATGTATGAAGATGGACAGTTCTTTCTTGGCGTTTCGCCGCAGGAAGTCTATGATCAGGCACGCCGGCGGATGGAGCGCATGACTGCAGAATAGCACACAGTTATTCCGAAAGTTCTTCCCAATGTTCTAGGAGTTCTTCTAATTTTGCATCGTTTTCACCACGTTGGATGGAGAGCTCCTGCAGTTTTGCAGAATTGGTTGCATTAGCAGGATCAGCAATTGCCTCATCTAATGCGGTGTTTTCTGCTTCTAAGCGTTCAATCTCTGATTCAACGCGATTTAATTCTTTTTGTATTTTGCGCAGTCGTGCCTGTTCTTCCTTTTGTTCCTGCCAGGATAGTGCATTGGAAGACGTGGCTGCGTTAGGCGTATTATTTTCCGCTTGAGGAGCAGTACCGTCTGCTGTGGATATTTCAGTGGAAGGAGATGGCCCGGCAGCATCGGTGGAAGCTATCGCTGATGCGTTGTGGTTTGGCTGGGCCGCATAGTAAGCACGCTCCACATCTTCTTTTTTATCCAGATAATAGTCGTAGTTTCCGACATAGTTCAAAACATGTCCGCCTGTAAGATTTAAGATTCGGGTTGCGGTTGTATTAATAAAGTAACGATCATGGGAAACATACAATACAGTTCCCTCAAAATGTCGGATCGCATTTTCTAGTATTTCCTTAGAATCCATATCTAAATGGTTTGTCGGCTCATCGAGAATGAGAAGATTAGCATCGGACAACATGAGTTTTGCCAAGGATACGCGACCGCGTTCTCCACCGCTCAGACTCTTGATCTGCTTGAATACATCGTCTTCCGTAAATAGAAAGGCGGCCAGTGTGTTACGGATCTGTGTATTGTTCATATGAGGATACGCATCACTGATCTCTTCAAACAATGTTTTATCCGGGTGCAGAACTTGATGCTCCTGATCGTAGTAGCCAATCTCCACGTTTGTTCCAAGCGTGATGTTACCACTGTCGGCAGGGATCAATTCATTTATTATTTTGAGGATCGTTGTCTTACCTGCTCCGTTGTCTCCGATGATCGCTACATGTTCTCCACGCTTCAGTTCAAAGGAGAGGTCGGTAAATAAAGGCGTTCCATCAAAGGATTTGGAAAGCCCCTCTACGGTCAATACGTCGTTACCACTTTGAATCTTTGGTGTAAACAATAAGCGCATTTGCGTGTTTTCATCGACAGGTTTTTCAATGCG
>ENA-ORNR01001983-ORNR01001983.1-human-gut-metagenome-genome-assembly--contig:-NODE-1983-length-17429-cov-4.010073_pt1 | contig 17429 bp, 17 predicted proteins | sample MGYA00242114_ERZ509020 | MGnify/ENA primary metagenome ERZ509020 (study PRJEB26280, sample SAMEA2338758) | human gut metagenome | biome: human gut; feature: human-associated habitat; material: faeces...
TTCAATGGTGCTGGAGCTAAACGGAGCGGACAGCATAATGATACCTCTGCGGTGCCATAGAACAAGCCGGACTTCATTATCCTTATATCACGATTGATACTTATGTCGTGATGCCCAATCATTTCCATGTAATAATGATAGTATTGGAGACTGGGCTCGATATGCCGGAGAAATCAGTTGCAGACGTGAATACCGGATGTGTCGCAGCACCATGCCATTCGGAAGAATCGGGTGATTTCTCACTGCGCCATCATTTTAATGCCAGACTTTCTCGCGCGGTGGGTGGGATAAAATCGGCTGTAACAAAATTTGCTCACGAGCGAGCATATGAATTTGCGTGGCAGCCCAATTTTCATGATCACATAATCCGCAATCAAAGGGAATATGACTTTATTGCAAATTACATTGCGACAAATGTCGAGAATTGGCAATCCGACAGATATGCGCGTTAGCCGATCAATCCTCGGTGGCGCGATGTAGGGTCGCGGCATGCCGCGGCCAGGTCGTGTCGGTATTGGCATGTGTCGGTATTGTTGTGTGTCGGATAGGCATGTGTCGGTATTGTTATATGATAAATCTTTCGTGGGCCGGCCGCGGCATGCCGCGACCCTACAATTGACGATTATGCTAATGACATTGTGTCGGCCATTGTGTTTTTTGCCGGATATTTTCGTTATATTTGTACTGGTTTTTAGTCTCTTATACTGATTCTATGAAGCGTATATTTTTCCTTGCAGTGGCTTTGATAATGGCGGTGCTGTGCCCGGCGCAGACACAGACGGGATATGTGAAGACGCCGGGACGGCTGGGGCCCAAAGGCGAGTTGATTTCGGGCCAGCGTATCGCGGGAGCCACGCTGTATTTTCGCGACATCAGTGCGGTAGGCAGCGGCGCCGACGGCACGTTTACTTTCGCCGTGCCGGGCAGGTCGTTTGTGCTCACTCGGGTGCAGAAGAAGGATTACGAGCTGACGGACTTTGATATGCTTGGCAAGAGCCACAGCACGTCGGGGGAGCCTTTCATAGTGGTGATGGATACGCCCGACGCATTGCTGGAGCGGCGCCTCGCGAGCGAGCGTCGGCAGCGTCGCACCCTCAGTGACCAGCTTCGGGCACGTGAGGATGAGATCGAGGCGCTGAAGGCCCAACAGAAAATCACCGAGGCCGACTATCGCAAGAAACTCCAGGAACTGTATGCCTCGCAGGACAAAAACGAGAAACTGATCGCCGAGATGGCCGAGCGGTATGCGCGCATGGACTTCGACCAGATGGACGACTTCCGCCGCCGCGTGGCCACTTGCATTCAGAACGGCGAACCCGCGCCGACTCGCTGCTCAATACCCGTGGCAGACTCGAGGATCGCGCGGCGGAGCTCCGCCGCAGTGAATCCGCCCTGCACGCATATGCCGCAGACCTTGCCAGTCGGCAAAAAGCTCACGACAAGAGTGTAGCGATGCGAGCGCGTATCCTCGATGACTTCGGCGCCGATTGCTACAACCGCCATGAAATCTGCCTCCTGGAGCACAAAAACGACTCCGCCGCCTACTACCTCGAGCTCCGCGCCGCCGCCGACACTCTCAACGCCGAGTGGCAAAATGACGCCGGAAGATTTATCAAAGACTATCTTGCCGATTACAGCAAGGCACTATATTATTACAATCGAATCCTCAGCATTTGCGGGTCAAATGATGATAACAAAGAGTGAGAAAGTCTGGCATACAACAATATCGGAGGAGTATATTATTCCCAGGGCGATTATGCCAAAGCGCTTGAATACTACGAGAAATCGTTGAAAATACGTCTGGATATTTTTGGCGAGAATCATCCCGATTTGGCTCTGAGTTACAATAATATCGGATCTATATACAATTCGCAGGGCGATTATCCCAAAGCTCTTGAATACTATGAGAAAGCATTGAAAATACTACTGGATATTTTTGGCGAGAATCATCCCGATGTGGCCATGAGTTACAATAATATCGGGGTGGTATATGATTCACAGGGCAATTATCCCAAAGCTCTTGAATACTTCGAAAAATCGTTAAAAATACGGTTGGAAATTCTTGGCGAGAATCATCCCGATGTGGCCGAGAGTTACAACAATATCGGAGATGTATATAAATCGCACGAAGATTATACCCAAGCGCTTGAATACTACGAGAAAGCATTGAAAATACGACTGGATCTTCTCGGTGAGAATCATCCCGATGTCGTTACGAGTTACACCAATATCGGATCTGCGTACGGGTCACAAGGAGATTATACTAAAGCGCTGGAATACTACAATAAAGCGTTGAAAATACAATCGGATATTTTTGGTGAGAATCATCCCAATGTTGCGGTGTATTACCACATTATAACAGGGATTTATATGATTGCAAAAAATAAAATGTGAAGTGTCGCCGGGATTTGTGGAGTTTACCTCCGAGCGGGCGTTTGTCGGGACTATTGTGTCCGGGGATACACCTGCCGGTCAGCAGGGTATGAGCGGTGAGTATACAATTTTTGAGTTCGGCGACTGGAATATAAACAGTGATTCAAGTCTTTTGGCCAAAAATGAGGAATTACGCGGCAAGCCCAAGACTGTCACGGTGATGCAGGACGGCAAGGTCTCGCAGTATCATTTTGAAAATGCCATCGGTATGCAGTTAAGCTACAAGAAGGTCGGCAAGGCGGAGCGTGAGCGCATCGTCGCGGAGTACCACAAGTGGAAAGCGCAGACCGGACGGTAGGCTGGTGGTTTTTAGACGAACTATATTAAAAACCAAATAAAATGAGGTAAAAATTACAATCACCTTAGATTATTTGGAAAAAGGTCTGTCGCTTTCCGCTCTTGGGGGCGGTTTAGGCCGCCCCCGCCGCTGGGGCCTCCCCCTCCAGAAGGAGAGAGGAAGTGTTCAGACGGGGGCATCAGGTTTCTTAGAGACGAAGCCGTCGCTATATGGCTTATCGGATGTCACAACAGCAAAAGCCTGTCTGACGAGTTTATTTGCCACGGCGATCATGACGACTTTGCCTGATTTCCCTTTGCCACGCAAACGCTGGTAGCATTCCTTGCACGCCTTGTTGTGCTGGCTCGCTGACCAAGCCGCCACATAAAGCATCGAACGCAGGGTCTCATCACCGTTACGGTTGATATGTCCCCTGATATTGATACTCGTGCCGGACTGCTCTATTGTGGGACAGATACCGATAAAGCGGGACAGCTGCTTGGCATTTTCAAAGTATGTAAAGCCGCCGGTGGCTATGATCAGTGCCGTGGCAAGCGTGACCCCGATACCTTTTACGGAGGTAAGGAGTTTTAGCTGCCTGTCAAACACATCGGTCACGACTGCCTCCATTTCCTGCTGCATATACTTGATCTGCTTTTCGAGGAAAGTGATGGTCTGCTTCAGTGAGTTAACGCACTTTTTGTCCTTAACCGGCAGCGGCTCAAGCGATGAGTGCAGATTCTTTGTCGCTGTCAGTTGCTTCTTGAGTTGACGCAGTACTGTCCTCTTCTGCTTCAGAAGCATTATCTGTTCCGAGGGAAACTTATAGGGCTCGGGCTTGAGCCTCTCCCCGAAATCGGCAATGAGACAGGCGTCTTTGGAATCAGTCTTGGTAACGGACATCATCACGCGGGCATAGTTTTTAATCTTCTTCGGATTGATCAGGCTTGCCCGGATGCCCCCCTTGTCAAGGAGATAAAGAAGAAGGAAACAGTAGTTGCCTGTCGCCTCCATCACGCATTGGTGGATGGCAGGGTCAAGCCTTGAGATGAACCTGCGGATGCCTTTAACGTCATTTGAGAAGGTCTCGGTACGGTAACTTTTCCCATGGGGGATGGCTGCTACAAAAGTCGCCTTGCTGATGTCGATGCCTATGTATGTCATATTTTCTAATCCTTTGTCAGGAATCACATCCTTTGCACTCTCGTCGCAAACACGGGGTCGCTCATGTCGCCCCAACGAACTATCCAGTCTTTAGATGTAAAAGCATGGGGGCCGAACGTCTAAAACGGATTTTTGCCATCCAGAGATCTGTCTTATTCCATGCTTGTGATACCTGATATTTGAAGATAAAATTATTCAAAATCATTTAACCGTACAAATGTACGACGTTCTGAGAGTTATCTGTATCAGATATACTATTTTTGATATTAGGAGTAGATGCATCATGTTCCTTTGATACAGAAGTAGTATATCTGGCGAGAATTATGTTTAGCATCTTACAAGCAAGTTTTTCAGATGAGATATCTTTGCCGTTATATGCATTTACTATGCCGGAAAAAGCTATAAAGACAAGAAATGCTTTTAATATGGCGTAATCAGCACTTTTACTAATAAGAGGAGTATCGTATTGTATCATAAAGAATCCCGAGAATAATAGATAGGAAAAGTATAATGTATTGATCAATAGATGAATATTTCTGCCGTTTATTACATATAAAGCCAAATCTATTTGATATTTTTGATATTCGTGTTCCCCCCAATCTTTCAAAGGCGAATGATTTTTCAAAATCCAACGAATAATCTTGGTACAATATACACTTGATATTGATGCTGTAGCAATGGAGATAAATATAATTGAGTCGGTTGAGAGGATAAGAATATTACTAATCCTGAGGAATAAAATTGGAATACAAGAGATAGAGAGTGCGATTATTAGAACGCAAAAATAACTCATCACCACAACAATGCCTGGATATCCAAAATTTATAATGAAATCGATTACATTGGTTAAAGTTTGTAAAATGCCTGTTGAGCATCTTGCGATTCTATTATCTCCTTTAGATAACAGATTTAAAAGGGCAATGGGAATAAGAGTTAAAACGATATAAAGTAAATATATTATTTTATCGGGAAATATTTTTGAAAATAAAAATATGAATAAACAAAAAGAAATTATTCCAAAGGCTATTGAAGACATGATGTAGAGTCTAAGTATCATCATATCCGATACGTTATACCTTCGTAAAATTGCGATAATGGTTTTCATTATATTCGATTTAAATTGTGACAGTTGAAGCTGTGCCAGGCGTCGAGGACGAGGCGGCGGGTGCAGTATTCGCCGTATTCGCGGAGTTCGCGCTCTTTGAGGACACGGAAGGTCTCATTGATGCAGCCGGGGCCGCAGATGTCTTCGGGGTCGAGGATGTAGCTGAGTTCGTCGGTATTAAGCCCGTAGAAGTGGGCTACTATTGCATCGAGTTCTGCTTGCAGAATTGCTCGTCGGTCAAGGGCGAAGATGAATGGATCTTTTTTGGCGATATTGGCAGATGCCTTATCTCCTTCTTCATCAGCTTCATCATGTCCCGATTTAGTCTCATAATAAGCCTGGATGCGTTCGCGGACCTCATCGATGGTAATGTCGCCCTCGATATGCTGACGCGCAGTGTCAAGCAGATGAGCAGAAACTTTTAGCCGGTTCATATACTGAAGACCGAAAGTTATTTGCCAAGCATACACCTTCTCCTTCTGTCCCGGTTCTCCGTGAACTCTGTATTCGTCAAATCCACTCATATTTTTGATAATTATAAACGGATGTCAAAAACTCTCGGTCGATTTATGACAAATATTTTGTCATGTACCTTTTTCTTTTCTTCTTCCGTAAGAGTCGTAGCTTCCAAGAAAGTATCCTTCCAATGACGTTTCATACGATTGATTAACTGAGGGCGGTATGTAGGTATTTCATCATCAAAAGCGTAGAATATAAGCCTTGTCTCTTTTGATAGTAGTGTCTTTGCAATTGCATTCCACCATGTCGCATCAGTCCGTCCAAGAGATAGCCCATATACGCAAAATACATCCGCATCCTTTATGTATTTTAATGTGTCGGCATCGATGCGATGTCCTTGCATTTGATTGAGCAAAGGTTTTAATAAATATTCCTGTACTTCTACAATATCTCTTAAATCAGGATTCAAAATTTGTGACTTGTCGTTTAGCCCAATCAGTGGAATGTCACTTCTACCATGTATATGGATAACCTGAGAAAGGTTTATTTTACAATTGGTATTCAGCGGCCAAGTGTCTAATCGAAGCAAGCTGCCTTGAAAACTTAAGAGTTGTTCTATAGTACTAGTATAGTTAAATGTTATGACCTTAACGTCACAATCTGAATTGGCCCAATTAGCGTAGAATTTTCTGAGAAAATCTTTTTCTGCTCTGCAGAAGCAGTTTTCTGGGTGAGCTAAACTCTTTTTGAGCTTTTCAATATCGTACTTTGATAAGTCTAATTTTTCTTCATCAATAGCTTGAATAAATTCCCTAAACCGATCATTAATATCATTATATGCCAATTCCAACTCTTCAAGAGAGGAAAAGTTTGTCGTGTAGTTACCTATTGCAATCTCTAAATCAGACCAATATTTATCTTCGGTACTAAGAGTCTGCTTAAGATGAGCTTTTAATTGTGTTACATGGCTGTTATCTCCTGATGAATCGAGAGCTAGATAATAGTCATAGAAATCCTTATATCGAGTTTTTAGCCCGATATTAATATCAAATCCGTTGCCAATTAAATAAACGATATTCATAATTGTTACGGTTCTGCGGCCATCATTGACGAACCGAAGCCATCAATAGTGGGATAGTTTTTCAGGGTTTGTGTGTAGGCTTGATTAAATACTCTCTGGTTGACAAACGCCTGGAATTGAGGATTGTCTAGATAGTTGCGGGCAAACTCCGTTTTCTCGCTGAGCAAGTCTACGACGATTTGGAATAGAGCGTTGTTTGACTCTATCTCGGCATTTTGTTCGTCGCTACGACGAACAGCATTAGAGAAGTTTTCATTGGCAGCGAGACGTTCCGGCAACTGGCGGATCTGCTCGATAGCTTCTTCCGGGTGTTCCCATTCAATGCCGCCGAAGGTGGCATTGAATTCTTCCAGAATATTCGAGAGCTTATCAAAGTCAGGGTCGGAGGTAGAACCACCGCCATCAACTGGAACAGGCTCGATACCGGCATCTTCATTAGCTATTTCAAACTGAGCCTCGGCTTGCTTGATAGAACGGTATTGGTCGAAGTCGATAGCGTCAATTAAGCCCTCCGTCCAGTCCTCGCGAGGAATGGGCGGTAACTTGGCGGCCAGAAGATGCAGGTAAATATACATCTTCTCCCAGTAAGGAGAACTTTGAGGAATGACGGCTGCGAGGAAAGGATATATTCGGTTATAACCCTTGATTGCACTCTTGCAGTCAATCTTGCCGTCATCGTCAAGCTGTTTGAAGCGTTCAACGGCTTCATCGAGTATCGGGTCGAGCAAAGAACGGTCTTGCTCTGACAGGTAGATACGGTTGATTTCCTCGACTTCGTCCATCGAGAAGATATTGTATTCTTCAATCTTGGCGAGCAGGTCGTTGAGCTTATTGGGATCTGACTCGCGGTTAAGGTTTGTCGCCTTGTAGTATTTTTGGAAGGCTTCGGCCACGAGTTGAGTGTTGCCCGCGAAGTCGAGAACGAACGTGTCTCGTTTCTTCGGGTGACAACGATTGAGGCGTGAAAGTGTTTGAACAGCTTTCACGTCGCTCAGCACCTTATCGACATACATTGTATGGAGTAAGGGTTGGTCGTATCCGGTCTGGAACTTGTCGGCGACAATGAGGATGCGGTAGGGGTCCTGACCCATTCGCGCCTCTATCTCCGACGAGGGGAAGCCGTTTACCGATGCCTCGTTAACCATCTTACCCTTATATTCCTTTTCGCCGGAGAAAGCGACTATCGCCTTGAACGGACTGTTGCGCTGACGCAACTTTTCAGAGATGGCATAGTAGAAGTCGATTGCACGAAGTATGCTCGACGTAACAACCATTGCGCGGGCTTGACCGCCGACCTTGCCTTTGTTGATCACGTTCTCGTGGAAGTGTTCAACAATAATTCGGGCTTTGGATTCGATAGTCTCTGGCTGTGCTTCAACCCAGGCGCGGATTTTAGCCGATGCCTGTTTCTTGTCAAATTCGGGGTCTTCCTCGATGGCACGAACCACCTTGTAATAGCTCTGATAAGGAGTGTAGTTCTGCAACACGTCCATAATAAAGCCTTCTTCGATGGCTTGTTTCATTGAATAGACATGGAAAGGAACGTGCTGAATGTTGCCCTCAGCGTCGGGAGGCAAGGGCGTACCGAACATTTCGAGGGTCTTGTTCTTTGGCGTGGCAGTGAAAGCGTAATAGTTGGCATTGGCCGCCATTTTGCGACCGGCAACTATTTTGGCGATTTTATCTTCGAGGTCTTCGTCGTCCTCCGAGGCGTTGCCGCTGACGCCGATGTTCATTTTTGCCGACATTGAGCCGTTCTGCGAGCTGTGAGCTTCGTCGATGATGATTGCGAAGCGGCTGTTTTTAAGCGTAGTACCTATTGCGTCGAGTATGAACGGGAATTTATGAACAATCGTAATGATGATTTTCTTCCCGGCTTTGAGTGCGTTGGCAAGCGTTTCGCTGCTGTCGGCCCAGGCGACGACATTCGAGAGCTTTTGGAAAGAGCGAATATTGTCGCGTATCTGTTTGTCGAGGTTGACGCGGTCGGTCACGACGATAACGCTGTCAATCACAGGCTGATTGTTTTTCAAAAGCCCGACAAGCTGATATGCGAGCCAGGTTATTGAGTTGGATTTGCCGGAACCTGCCGAATGTTGAATAAGGAAGCGGTTGCCGACACCTTTCTCTTTGGTTTCCTTAAGGAGTCGGCGCACAACTTCGAGCTGATGATAGCGAGGCCAAATAACTTTTGTTTTGGTCTTGCCTGTTTTTTCGTCCTTTTCCTCGATAACCTGCGCGAAGTCCTCAATAATGTTACTGATGCTTTTTTTGGTAAGAATATCTTCCCAAAGGTAGGCGGTCTTCAACCCGTTAGGATTGACCGGATTACCTTTGCCGCCATTATTGCCTTTGTTAAACGGTAAGAACCAACTGCTTTTCCCTGCAAGCATCGAGCACATGGCTACGTCGGTATCATCGACAGCGAGATGCACGGCGCAGCGTTTTGGTTTGAAAAGCAAGTCTTTGGGGTCGCGGTCGTTCTGATACTGCGCCTTGGCGTTCTCGACCGTCTGACCCGTGAAGTGGTTTTTGAGTTCCATCGTCACCACCGGCAGACCATTGATAAACAATGCTACGTCTATTGACAACATTGTATCTGTCGGGCTGTAATGAAGCTGACGGATAACTGTAAAATCATTGGTCTGGTAAAGCTGCTTTGCCGTGGGATTAAGTTCGCTCGGCAAAACATAATAGAGATCAAAGTGCAGCGTAATATAACGGAAGCCTTTACGCAACACATCAGTTACGCCGCGCTTCGTGATTTCATCACGGAGACGGGCGAAAAATTTGTTGCGCTCCGAAGGAGTATCGAAAACACGTAGTTCCTCCGCCTTTTCGGGCTGGGTCTTGCGAATGAACGCCTCGACGCGGTCAGGGAGCAATGCGTAAGTTTTATTATATTCAGAGCTGCCGCCCTGATTGTAACCATTGACATCGCGGAGATAGTCAACGATAATATCTTCAAGTCCTTTTTCAGTGATATCCATAACCTTCAAGGTATAAGTCCAAGTGCACGGAGTTGACGAATTTGTTCCTCCTGTTCGGGTGTTGGGATTGGCTTCGCGGGGGTAACAGGTTTCGGCTCATATTCCGAAATCCATTTGTCGAAAAGAGCGGTTAGTTGGTCACTTAGTTCCATGTCTCGGACTTCGATGTCGTCCGGTAACCAATTCTGCCGGTTGAAGTTGCCGAAGTTTTTGGTAATTACTATTTTGGAGTCCTTATACTGTTCTTTTTTCTTATCAAAGTATCCATTGCTTGCTTTGATATTCAGCGATTTTTCGAGAGGCAGTTTATTGCCGAGATGTTCAAGCAGAACCTTGACTTCGTCTTCTTCCATACCGAGATTAAAGAACGAATTGTCCCACTTCTGTGGAAAGATGTGTTCAATTTCCCATTTGTCTGGTAGAAGTGTAGTTTGCGAAGAGTCGGCGTATGCTATGACATCGAGAAGCATACGCACCATTGTTCGCGGTGGAGTCACAATAAGAGAATTGGGACCATCAGCCGGAGCCGCAGTTTTAAACCCGGCTTCAAATTCCGGTTCTGCATTACCTATTATTGCCGCGTCGAGTTTGAAGATGTCGCTTTTGATGGCATTGATAGTAGGAGTTTCAAGGTAACGCGTCAGCACCATTACGCAAAGCTTACGTAGGAATTTGAGAAACAACGCCTCGAAATTTGGCTTATCCCTGTGTTGATTGTAATAAATCAAAGTAGGATATTTCCAATATTCGTTATTGTAATCCTTTAAGATGTCAAGTACTTTGAGAATTTCAACATTGTCGCTCCATGGCTCTCCGGGAATTGACTCATGCCTGCGCACAACTTTCCATAGATTCAGACTCTCTTTCAGTTCATCAAGAATCGCAACTTTCAGGCGGTTTTTCTTCTTTTCCATGAAATATTTACGAACGCCGGGAGTGGTATTCTTTACATCACCCTCTTGCGCACGGAGATAGAACATATGATAGTTGAAAAGCGACTGGAGGCTTTCGCCGTAGTTGGATGCATCTTCTTCAAGGTCACGCCACTTTTTTGCGAAAATCGGTTTCTCCTGAGCGTTGAGCTGCTTATACAACACAGACTTGAAGATGTCGGCGTCTGACAGTGGCAAACCTCTGTTGTTTAGAGTAGAGAAGATTGTCAGAGCGGTGTCCTGACTATCTGCGGAAATTGGCAGAAGTATGGAATAATTGAGCAACGCGATGATGAAATTAATCATCTGCGTAGTGCTGTGTACGGCCTTGTCCTCGTAGAGCTCGACGAACTTGTTATAGTTGCGTGAATAGTTATCGGTCGCTTTTTTATCGGCAATGCCGGTTTCAAGAATCGAGCGGAGAATTTCATTGCCATTGTCCGTGGCAACATCAGACCGAAGATGTGTTTTTGTCTTGTCTACATCACCAGTGTATTCATCCTCAACCCAGATGGCTGGCTCTATTTTCTTGATGTAGTTAAGTATTTCCTTAGTCTTGTTCTCGTCGTTTTCGAGTTTGTGATATACCGCACGAAGCAATAGAAACAACGATGTTATGCGCTGTTGTCCATCAATGATTTCTTGTTCGCCTTTAGTATTCTCGAAAGAAACGATACTTCCAAGAAAATACGTTTTGGCACCATCGGGGTTGTTCCGCTCAAGCGAAAACTCCCAGATGTCATCGAACAGAGTAACGACTTCATCATCTCCCCAGGCGTAGGGCCGCTGATATTCAGGTATTAAGAAAGGATGGTCTTTGCCACTTTTCAGTAAGTCAACGACCGTTTGTTTGTTTACACTGATATTGTTGTTTGCCATAGTTCAGTCTACTTTTATTTGCCCCGTTACCACATCGGCAATAAGGCGTTGTTTGTATTCGGTAAGGAAGTCAATCTCGGCACGGAGGTTGGCAATCATTTCGTCGATGGCAGAGTTTTTCTGCTGAATATATTCCACAATCGCTTTCTGTTCCTCGATGGGTGGAATAGGAATGTGGTGTTTACTCAAATAAGGATAATTGATATTCTGACCCTCTCGAATGCCTGTAACGCAGGTTTGAAGAAGTTGAATAAAATTAAAGCTCTTAAATAAGTGCTTGAAATACTCGGAATTTTCAACTTCGCGAGGCGTCAGAATAGTATATGCTGCGCTAATAATGCCTTGATAATAGGCATATTCAATGCCGCCCTCGAAAGAACGCAGTGAAATGACGAAATCACCAACTTTGACAAGTTTCTGTTTGTCAAAGTCTTTATTCACTACGACAACACGGTTGGCGTACATGGATTGAGGAATTACACCCTGCGACTGTGTGGCACAGAGCATTGGTTCGTCGGGAAAACCTTTTTGGGAACGTTCATTGAAACAATACTGAATCTTACGTTCTTCCCAATGTGCCGGGATTTCACCGAATTGTAATGTTTGTGCTTTCTTCATCGGCACATCGGGGTTAAGCCCCCGTGTAACGACGTTGGCAATTTCAGCTTGTTTTAGTTCGTCAAGCAGCCGTAACTCTCTCTCTCTCTCGCTGTTGCGCATCTATCTGTGAAGTTTTAGTTGAAAGAAATTCGACGATTTTCTTTTGCTCGTCGAGCGGAGGAACGAAAAAAGGGATGTCTTTTAGTGCATTGGTAGACAAATCCCATTGATCAACTCTAATACCTTTTGACATTTGAGTGAAAAATGGAATGTAAGCCTTGCTGCGTATAGCCCAACTGAAAAAGTCTTTGTTGTCAAAATCGAGGTCGCACACATAATATGCCGGACTTACTATGCCTTCATAATTAGATACAGCATAGGAACCTTGCCACGATTTCATCTTGTTTATTGCAAATTGGCCAACCTTGACCAATTTGTAATTACATAAATCGTCTGGGATATAATTATGATTTGCCTCCTTTGATTCGACATCACGGACAATCACACCTTGTTCACGAGTAACTGACAATAGTTGTTTGTCACCATGTCCTTTGACAGACACCAAAGTTAAAAATTTTCGAAGTTGCGCAAATTCCCAATGGTTCGGTATATCGCCAATCCACGATATGCCGCTTGGTTTATATGTTTCGTAGCGTTCCATTAGTTGTCGAGGATTTGGTCTAACATACCGGCAGTGCGAGCTTCAAGGTCGCGGATGTCAGCGCGAATATCAACGAGAGGTCGCAGTTCAACGGGCTTATAGAAGTATTTGGTAAACGAAAGCTCATAGCCCAGTATAGGCTCGCCAAAGCGGGCTTCATCATCATAAGGAGCAACTTCGTTCTCGTAGAAAGCCTCGACGCCTCCGGGATAAGTGAGCGGTACTCGTTCACTTTCATTGCGGTTCTTGGCATATTCAATTTCAGGCTCTTGCCCTTTCTTGGCTTTCTTATAAACGATGTTGCCGTCTTTGTCACGCTTTGGTCGAAGGACCGGCACCTCCCAGTAGCCAAATTCTTCGTTATTGAAGATTTTGCTTTCGGGAGTTTCCTCGAAATTCATCAGCAGTTCGAGGATGCGGGTGCGGTCATCGTCTGACAGCTCGCAGTTCTTTTCTCCGAGGTTCTTGCGGAGAGGAGACTTAAATTCCGTAGCATTGATAAGCTGTACTTTACCACGACGGTTAGGAGCTTTGCGGTTGGTGACAACCCAAACGTATGTGCCTATGCCTGTGTTATAAAACATTTTTTCAGGCAGGGCTATGATGGCTTCAAGAAGGTCGTTCTCGATGATATAACGGCGTAGGTTGCTTTCGCCGCCTCCGGCTTTGCCTGTAAAGAGCGAGGAACCGTTATGGATTTCAACGATGCGAGTGCCGAGCGGAGTATCTTTCATTCGGCTTACATTGTTGGCGAGGAACAGCATCTGGCAGTCGCCAATGTCGGGAATGAAGGAGAACTCGCCGTCGCCGTCGTATTCAAGGTTGAAGCGAGCATCGTTGAATTTTTTCTTTTCCTTGTCGGTGAGCCCCTTGTGGTATAAATCCTCTTTCCACGGAGTGCCGAAAGGAGGATTTGAGATACAAAAATCGTATGTCTCACCCGGATGTCCGTCATCGCTGATGGTAGAGCCGAAAGCGATGTATTTACGAACATTGCCGCGAAGCGTATATGTTGTACGGGGAAGCACACCCGAAATCATCATATCGGCCTTGCAGGTGGCAAACGTGTTTGCCTGAATTTCTTGACCGTATAGGCTGATGTTCGATTTTGGGAAAAACTCGTTGATGCGCTCCTGCGCAATCGACAAAATACCGCCGGTGCCACAGGCGCCGTCGTAGATGCCGTAAGGAGTGCCGTCCGAGAGCTGATGTTTCACAGGAAGCACAGCGAGGTCGGCAAGCAACTTGACGTAGTCACGCGGCGTAAAGTGCTCTCCGGCTTCGGTAACGTTGTTTTCCTCGTTGAACTTGCGAAGCAGTTCCTCAAACACCGTACCCATTGTGTGGTTGTCGAGTGCCGGGAGTATCTCGTTGCCCTCGTCATCGACCACAGGCTTAATGGAGAGATTGATTGTGGAGTCGGTGAATTTCTGAATGAGAGAACCAAGTCGCCCGGTTTCCGTGAGGAAATCTATCTGAGTGCGGAGTCGCAGCTTATCGAGGATGTCAAGAACATCTTCGCTGTAACCGTTGATATAGTCGATGAAGTTCTGCTTTAATCGCTGCGGGTCTGTCTCGTTGATAAGCGTTTTGAGAGTAAACTGCGAGGTGTTATAGAACGGAAAGCCGCTCACCATGCACAGTGCCTGATCCTGATTGGCGACACCGTACTTGTCGAGTTGCGCTTTGCGTTCAAGCACTTTCGCTTTGGTCGGTTCAAGCAGCACGTCAATGCGACGAAGAACGAGCATCGGCATGATGATGTCCTTATAGTCGCCTTTGTTGAAGGCGTGGACGAGAACATCATTGGCGATGTTCCAAAGGAACGAGAACAGTTTATTATATTGAGCCTGATTCATTGCTTGCCGGTTATAAGTTCACGAGGGTCAACATTCAATATCGAAGCAATTCTAATAAGCATTTCGAGTGATGGTTGGGCTGAATTGGAGCACCAGCGGGAAACTGTCGCTTCGTTCTTTCCTAATTGTTCTGCGAGCCATTTACCGGTGCGATTTTGCTCAACTAAAACCACTTTTAGCCTATTGATTCGTTCTGTCGGAGTAGCTATATTGTTTGCTGACATGTGATAATTCTTTGAGGTTATTTGCAAAGTTAACCAATTCCCCCGACATGACAATGAGATATGCTGAGAAACATAGAGAAAAACGCCCCGGCTTTGACGAGGACGGTGTTCTTTGCAGAGCAAAGCGACTTCGTCGATAAGTCGGGGCGCCGGGGAGAGGTTGGGATTAGTAGAGGCGGAGGCAGGTTACATCGGCGGATTGGACAATTGCCGGATGGTCGGGCTTCTCTTTCGAGAAGGCGAGGGCGAGGTGCTGGATGCGGTGCTTGGAGCAGAGCTGCATGAGGAAGTTGGTGAACTTTCTCAGCTCGGCGGCGAGCCATTTTTCATCGTTGGTGGAGGTGACTCCGCCAAGCAACAGTACGTTGTCGGGGAGGCCAGCGGCGCCGTCCGTGGCTGTAAGGATTATGAGCTTAACGGCAAATGTGGCGTCTTCGGAGTCGAGGCTGGCTCCGTTGTCGTAGTCTTTATAGCGCAGTTGGGTAGCCGGAATGCCGTAGTTTTCGGCAAGATATTTCTCGATGTCGGCGAAGGCTGCGCTGAGGCGAGGGTCGCTTACGACCGAAAAGTCGGAGGGCGGCTCCGCGTTGGGAGTTATGGCGGTAGCCGGTATAGCCTTGCGGCTGAAGATGGATTTCACACGGGAGAGGAGTTGATTGAGGTTGTTGATTTTTCTCATTTTCTTGAATTTTTGTTGGTGGTTTGGGAATTGAGTTCGTTGATTTTTTCTTCGAGGCGTTGCTTCTGGTCGAGAGCGCGGGCGGTTTCCTGCACACGGTCTTCGTATGCTTTCACCTCCGATTCGATTTGCTTGACGCGCTCCGGGTCGCGGAACCAGCTTTGGATGCTGTCCAGACCCTCGGAGTTGACGCCGCCGTTCATCAGTATGTAGTGATACTTGATGTCAGAGATTCGGGCCTGTTCGATCCGGGCTTCCTGCCAGATGAAGGTGGCACAGAAGAACATCAATGTGAGTACCGAGATGAACATGGCGAGGTATACCTGCCACGATTCTTTGGCGATGCGGATGGTCTTCTCAATCTTCTGCACCGGAGGATTGGCAGTGAAGTTGTCAATCTTTTCCGCGATTTCTGTCTTCAGATTATCAACCGATGTGGTCAGATTGTCTCCGATTTCTTTCACGGTTGTAGTTTGGGTTTCGATAGAAGATCGCATCGTATCTACCTTCTCAATGACGGCTGAAGTGATGGATGTTCCCATATTGCTCAGGTCGTCAGTAGTGGCGCAGTTGAGCTGCGTCTCCTTGATTTCGGTACATGTGCCGCTGATGGTGCTGAGGTCGTCAGCGATGTTTTGGAGAAAATTCTCCGGGGTGTTTTCAAATTCTGTTTTCATTTTTCTCTGTTGAGTGTTACAAACTTCTGCCTGTTTTTCTCTTTTTGCGGCGGTTCATCTCTCGGATGAACGCCTCCTCATCCTGGTCGTAGGCAGGTCCGACCTGGAAGAGTCCACCGACAGCATTGCCAAGACTTTCGGCTATATCGGCTCCGGCTTCGATGATTTTTGCTGCGGCTCTCGGCGCCTGTTTAGGCTGCTGTTGCATCGGTCTTGGAGCTGATGCCGAGGGCTTAGCCTGACGGTTCTTATTCCGGTCGAGAGCGTTGCAGATGGTCTTATATGAGCATCTGCCGTCACGGTCAACCTGCGAAGCCTTGAACTTCTGCCCGTCCTTGATATAAGAAAGCCCTTCGACCTCGGTCGTCCCTCTTCGGAATTTCTTCCGGACGGAGATACCTTTCTGAGCCAGTTCGCGCTGAAAAGTAGTCCAGTCTTTTGCCGATTTCTTAGCGGCTTGAACGGCAAGATAAATCTCCTGACGGGTCTTTGAGCGACCTTTCAGTCGGTCAACTTTTACCTTGTCTTTGTTTTCGCCGAAGGTCAAACCATACTTCTTTTTAAGTTCTTTGCAGATGGCGTTGCTGCGGTAATATTCGAAACTGTCGCTAACACATTTGCCGTCATTGTCCACTCGATTATAGACTATGTGGCAGTGCGGATGCTCCTTGTCCAGATGGCGCGCTATGATAAACTGGGTGTTTGTGATACCCATTTTCTCCATATATCCCAGCGCGAGTTTCACCATGACTTCATCAGAAAGCCGTGCCGAATCCTCCGGCGAATAGGATAGAGAGATGTGTCCGCACCAATGCTGGACGCGACTGTTGAGATGCCGCTGACACTCGAAACCGTCAATAATGTCTTTCGGCGTGTCGGTCATCAGACCCTCGGAATAGAGCAAACGAGCCTCCTTGTTCTTCTCTTTCAGCGCAAGCGCATACTCCACGCAGCCCGAAAAACAGCTGCCTTTAGTTATGCCTCCAATCATAAGACAGTCTGGAATAAAGTGATTTTATCTCCTTGCTTAGTCCTTTGAGGGTCCATTCGACAAGCTTAAAACCCGCTTCGTTGGCTTTCTTCGCAAGCTGGTTGAGATTGTTAGCCATGCTTCCAATCTGACGAAGTATCGCCATATCTTCAGGTGTGGCGATCGCTGTAACTTTGGCGTTGAGTAGAGCGTGACGCCAGTAGTCTGATAACTTTCTGCCGGACTTCCGACAGTTCTCCTGAACGGTCTGATACTGTTCCTCGTCAAGCCTGACGCTGACAACGTATGACTTGCCGGACTTCTTTGTTGCTCTCGGAGGAGCCTTCTTTCTTTTTGCAAATGTCATTTTCGGGATTTTGAGATTTGACATTGTGACCATCGGGAACGGACTCCAGCCGCCCGGTAACGGAGGATGCAA
>ENA-ORNR01001997-ORNR01001997.1-human-gut-metagenome-genome-assembly--contig:-NODE-1997-length-17366-cov-11.647334_pt1 | contig 17366 bp, 6 predicted proteins | sample MGYA00242114_ERZ509020 | MGnify/ENA primary metagenome ERZ509020 (study PRJEB26280, sample SAMEA2338758) | human gut metagenome | biome: human gut; feature: human-associated habitat; material: faeces...
TCCATGACCGGCATCATGATATCACTGACAATGATGTTGGGAATTCGTGCCTGTGCCAGTTCCCAGCCTTCTTTGCCATCCTTGGCAGTGATTACTTCATAGATATCTGTAAAAGAGCTCCGGATGTATTCCCGTATGTCGGCATTGTCCTCTACCACCAGTACAATGGGATGATTTTCGGTTGGTGTATCGGTAATGGTGGTTTCCTCTGCATCCATCGGCTTCTTTTCCATATCATGTTGGGCATGGATAGCGTTGGGATACGTATTCTCGGTGAGCAGGCGCAGCGTGAATGTGGTTCCCGTATCCACTGCGCTTTCTACTTTCAGGATTCCTTCGTGCAATTCGCTCAAACCTTTGACCAAAGCGAGCCCGATTCCCGAACCCGATGCCTGATATTTGCTTTTTGCCTGATAATAGCGATCGAAAATGTGTGGTAACGCTTCGGCGTCAATGCCATGACCGGTATCACTGACACTGATTTCCGTGTATTTTATCTGGTTCTCTTCTACTGAACGGAGTGATAAGGTGATATCTCCCTCGGAAGTATATTTGGCAGCATTGCTCATCAGGTTGTCCAGTATGATGGTGATCATGTCCGCGTCATAGAAGATTTCCGTATCTTCTGTTTCGATATGAATATGATAATTTACTTTGTTATTGGGATTCAACTCTTTGTAACGTAATCCCACTTCCTGTACCAATTGTCCCAAATCTCCCTTGGCTACAGATAATTTACGGTTCTGGGTCTCGGTCTTGCGGAATTCCAGTATGCGGTTTATCAGATTCAGCAGACGGGTGGCGCTATCATGAATGATGCTGATTTTGTTGGCGTGTTTGGGAGATAAGGTGGCATCACTCAACAGGTCTTCCAATGGACCTAGAATCAGCGTGAGCGGAGTACGCAGTTCATGGGTGATGTTGGTGTAGAAGCGCAGGCGTTCTTCATTCAGTTCTTGTTTGTTCAGACTTTGCTTGCGCTCCACTTCCAGTGAACTCTCTAAGTCCAGTTTACGTTTATAAAAACGGAGCAATGCATATAATGCGAAGATAAACAATATGACATAGCTCAATTTGGCATACCAGGTAAGCCAAAGGGGAGGAGCAATTACCACTGTCAGTTGTGCTGCATTCTCGTTCCATTCCTGATTGCGAAATCGGGTTTTCACTTTAAACACATAGTTGCCGTGCGGTATGTTACGGAAGGTGACCTGATTATCTCCTTGGGTGCTGTACCATGCATTCTCAAGTCCTTCCAGCATATATGAAAATTCTACTTGTGAACTTTGTGTATAATCCAACACATTGAAAGATATGTTGAAAGTGTTTTGATTATAAGGTAGCTCAACAATTCTGTTACTGATTGGAACCGGTAACCGGGTATCCCTGCTTTCTGTCTGTTTATTATAGATAAAGAATTGGGTGATGGTAACAGGGGAAACTTCGCGTGGTGATGATAGTTCACGCGGATTGAAATAACATGCCCCGTTTTGGGAGCCGAAAAACAGAGTACCGTCTGGAGTGATGCAAGTGGAACCATCCATGAAATCACCCATAGGTATACCGTCATGATAATTATAATTGTAGAATCTTTTGTTTTTTTCATCTAGACGAGAAATGCCACCATTGGTGCTTATCCATATATAGCCGTCATGGTCTTCCTGTATGGCACGTACCTGTGTGTTTTCCAAACCTTCCTTTGCACCGAATGACACAAAGATATTAGGTTGACTTACATCTTTAAAAATAATAATACCTTCCCGGGTGGCAACAAGAATGCGTTTGCGAGAATCTTCCATCATATAATTCACGGCATTGGATGGAAATGAATGGTCTGTTGTGAAATTATAAAGCTTTTTATCATCTTCATCAAACACCACTACTCCTTTGCCGAATGTTCCTACCCATAATTTTCCGTTTTTGTCCCGTATGATACCGTGTACCATAATATCGGGTAACTGGGCGTTTAATTCTTTCTCGTACGACAATTGGTTATTAAAATAAGAATAAATTCCCGTTTGGGTACCTATCCATATCTTGCCGTTTATATCCTCACTGAAGGAGCAGATATCGAGGAACTCCGAGCCTTTATCTCCTATCCGGGTGATACGTCCGTCTTTGGGAGTATAAAGCAATATGCCATTTTTATAAGTGCCTAGCCACAGTCGTTCTTGTTTGTCTTGGTAAATCACATTGATATGTGTTTGTGGGTGCAGCCGGCATTCGTGTAAAGAGAAGTTTTTTGTTTTCTTTCCTTTTTCATAAATTCCTAATTCACCTTCTCCTCCCAGCCATATTTGGTGATTATCTGCCCATAATCCCCATACTTGTTTATTATTGATCTTACCTTGTTTTTCAATAGTATAGGCAATGGTGTTGAATAATGGCTGTGCATAACTGATAAAATCCACTCCACCGCGGTAGTTGCCAATCCAAATATTTCCGAATGAATCTTGTATGATGCTTCGTGCATTGGGTCCGGATAATCCATGGTTGTCATTTGTTACCGTAATATTGGAGAATGTAATCTTTTCTGGAGATATAAATGTATTTTCCCTGAGATTGAGAATACTCACTCCTCCCATGTTGGTACATATCCATAGAGTGCCGTCTTTCATTTGTTTGATATCAAGAATCTGATCTGACAATAATGAGTTTTCATTTCCTTCTATGTGTTTGAATGTGATGAATTTTTCGCTTTGCGGATTGAAAAGTGCCAGACCGTTGTTGGTGCCTACCCATACGTTCTTATTCTTGTCTATGCATAGAGCGCGTACTTCATTATCGGGAATGCTATAAGGATTATTGGGGTCATGCTGATAATTTTTTGCAGTACGGTCTTTAAGGGATACAATGCTTAATCCTCTGAGATGATGGCCAATGTACAAATTGCCGTTACCGTCCTCTTTTGATACCCAGTTATTACCTTCCAGACCTTTTACATTCTTAGAAGAATAGGGGGTAAACAATTTGGTTTTCCGATCATAGTAATCAACTCCGAAATGATAATGTGTGATCCATAAGCCGCTGTCGGCAGCAACAGATAAGTCTGTGATATCATTACTGAGCATATAATTGCTCGTGGCAGGAATGCGTGATATGGTTTCTGTTTCATAATCAAAATAACAAAGTCCATCTCGTTGTGTGCCTATCCAGACTTTGTTTTCATAGGGGTCTGCAAGTACGACATTCAGTTCGTTACCACTCAATCCTGAATTATTCTTGGTATAGATGTTGAATTGACGTCCATCAAACCTGTTAAGACCAGATTCGGTTGCTATCCATAAGTAACCCTTTTTATCTTGAGTGACACTGACTACATAATTGCTGGACATACCGTCTTCCACTCCTAGGCGTTTGATAACATAAGGTTGTGCAGATGCATGGAACAGATAAATAAAACTTAATAATAATGAGATTGAAAATGAATATGTGTGTTTCATATAAAGGTACTTTTATGAGTACAAATATATAGTATTTTCTAAAATATTTCTGTTAATGTACATGACATATTCAGCATACGACAACTAAAAACTCGTTATGAACGATTTTTATATCCTTCTTGCTCAGTTTTTCTCTACTTGTCTTTTACAATATTTTTATATTTGTCTCGGGAAAATAAAACAGATTAAAAATTCTAATGCTTATGAAAACATAGACTTAGGTTCTTTGCAGGTTTGGTCCGGATGCTTTATATACAATTCGGAGTTAGGAATGAGAGTTTATTACCTTAATTAAATCTAATTATAAAAGAAAGACGATGAAAGAAAATTCGTTTAAAAGAAATCGAAAGGCTATGATGGCTTTGCTGCTTTGCACAGGTTTCATTGTAACTCAGCCAATTAGTGTTATGGCTGAAGAGATTATGATTTTTGCTCAAACTGCTCAGCAACAAAAACAATCCGTTTCAGGAGTTATTAAAGATGCTACGGGGGAACCTGTAATTGGTGCTAGTGTGCTAGAGAAGGGGACTACGAATGGTACAATTACCGATTTTGATGGTAGATTTACGTTGAATGTAATTCCTGGCACTACACTAATAATCTCTTATATTGGTTATAAGACGATAGAAATGAAAACTGTAGCAGGACAACCAATAAATTTAACATTGATTGAGGACAGCGAAATGTTGGAAGAAGTGGTAGTGGTAGGTTACGGTACAATGCGTAAGAAAGACTTGACAGGTTCGGTAGTACAAATTAACCCTTCCAAGATTGCTGATCAAAATCCGACTTCTGTTCAAGATGTTTTGCGCGGTACACCAGGATTGCAAATAGGTTATGATGCATCGGCTAAAGGTAGTGATGCTTCTATTTTGCTACGTGGACAGAATTCTTTAGGTACCAATGCAAGCCCAATGATTGTATTGGACGGTATGGCTTTTTATGGTGAACTTTCTGAAATTAATCCTGATGATATTGCACAAATTGATGTGTTGAAGGATGCTTCTTCTGCTGCTATTTATGGTGCTAAGGCTGCTGCCGGTGTCATTATTATCACGACAAAGAAAGGTAAGGAGGGTAAGCCGGTTATTAATGTAGGTGCTAATCTTTCGGTTTCTAGAAAATCAGATTATCGCGATTATTTTGATGCGGCTGGTTATTTGAAATTTCATCAGGACTGGCGTAAAATGTATTATACGTATGGACAGGGTGAGGATGGTTTGTATGACTACTATCAAGCAAAAGATGGTAGTGGTAATTTGTTATATCCAGCTGGTTATTATGATGACCCCCGTACCTTGACAGAAGCAGAACAGAAAGCATGGGCCTCCAATATAGGTGTCAGTGGTATTGGTCTTAGTGAAGGTGAATCCATGCTTGGTCTGTTTGCCCGTCGTTTAGAATTCAATAATTCTCCGATGATGATGGAAAATTTTTTGAATGGTCGTATGGTTGATTGGAATGATGCTACTTTCCGCACTGGTTTCAATCAAGATTATAATGCAAGTATTTCGGGAGCTACTGAACGTGTGAATTATTACTTTTCATTAGGTTACATTAATAATGAAGGAGCTGTACAGGGTAATGAATACAATGCTTTCCGTTCTAACATGAAAATCAATGCGAAGATTACAGATTGGTTGGAGGTAGGAGCGAATGTTAATTTCCAGGACCGTTCGGATGGAGATATTCAAGTATCTCTTGGAAGTAATTATTGGGATAATAATATGTTGCGTAATTCTCCATATGCTTCCATGTATGATAACAATGGTAATTATGAGCAATATCCTATGTCTGGTTTGCCTACCAATGGTGGGTACAATTACTACTTTGATCGTCAGTATTACGATTTGGAAAAGGGGTATACCGTATTAAATACTATTTTTAATGCAAAAATTACTTTGCCAGCAGGTTTTTCTTATCAATTCAATATTGCTCCTCGTTATCAGTGGTTCTATGACCGTTATTGGATGTCTGCTGATTTGCCTAATGCATCTGCTGCTGATCGAGGTGTGAATCGTGGTTGGTCGAAAAATTTTGATTGGAATTTGAACAACACCATTACATGGGACAAGATATTTGGCGAGCATCATTTCACCGCAACCTTAGTACAAGAGGCTGAAGAACACCGATATTGGAGTGATAATGTTAATGCACGTAACATCACGCCGAGTGATGCTCTAGGTTTCCATTATACGCAAGGGGCTAACAAGACTCAGAGTGGCTTTAGTACTAATGATACTCATTATACTGCTGCTTCCTATTTGGGGCGTTTATTCTATAGCTTCAAGGATCGTTATATGTTTACAGGAACATTCCGTCGTGACGGTTACTCCGGTTTCGGTTCTAATAATCCTTGGGGTAACTTTGGATCTGTTGGGCTTAGCTGGGTATTCTCTGAAGAAAACTTTATGTCTGATGCTCACGATTGGATGGATATGGGTAAGTTGCGTTTGTCTTGGGGAACTAATGGTAACCGTGAATTTGGAGATGTTTACTCTACGTTGTCTAATTTGTCACTGGCAGGTGGAAGTATGGTATATTACCAAAATGGTAACTCGAACGTTGTCAATCCACTTTATATGAGTCGTTTGGCTGCACCTAATTTAGAATGGGAAAAGACTAAAGCGTGGAATATCGGTTTGGATTTTTCATTTTTGAATGGAAGACTTACTGCTAACATGGATTATTATTTGAAGAAAACAACAGACATGATAATGAGCCAGCGTTTGCCGAGTTTTTCTGGTTTCGGTTCCATCATGGCCAATTTGGGTGAAGTACAGAACCAAGGCTTTGAAATCGCTTTGAATTCTACAAATATTCAAAATAGGAATTTTACATGGAATACTTCCGTAGGATTTTCTATTAATAAGAATAAAATTAACCATATCTACTATGATTATGACGAGAATGGTGTAGAGAAGGATGATACCTCCAATGGTTGGTTCATCGGTCAGGCAATCGGTACTATATGGTATTATGAAACCGATGGAATTTGGCAGAATACTCCTGAAGACATTGCTTCTGCTGCTTTGGTAGGGCAGAAACCGGGTGATCCGAAAGTGGTGAATCACTATACTGAAGATGACCGGATTTTGGAAGATGGTACTCGCATACCTGTCTACAATGATAATGATAAGGTTTATCAAGGGACTACAGCTCCTCCTGTTTACTGGAATTTACGTAACGATTTCACTTTGTGGAAGGATTTGACTCTTTCTGTTTCATTATACTCTTATATGGGACACAAGAGCCGTGCTGGTTATTGGTTGAATCAGGAGAACGGAGGGTCACAGGTAACTAACGGCTTTAATGTGGCAGCTCGTAAATATTGGACTCCTGATAATCCGACTAATGATTATTGTCGTTTGAATGCTGCAGGTCCCAATACGGGGCTGGCTAATGGTGTAGATAAAGTTTACAACCGTAGTTTCGTTCGTTTGGATGACATAACTTTGGGTTATACTTTGCCACAGAAATGGACTAGGAAATTTATGATAGACCGCATCCGTCTTACTGCAAGTTGTAAAAACGTCTGCACCTTTGATAATTGGGAATATGGTGATCCCGAAACTGGCGGATTGGCTACACGCACTTTTAACTTTGGTATTAATGTAACACTCTAATTTCTGAAAAATATTATGAAAACAAGCAATATGATATTTACAAAAGCATGTATGGTACTGGCTGCGACTGCTTTGGTGAACGTTAGCTGTACGGATGATTTTTTGAAACAGGACCCTTTATCGTTTTACAATCCCGAAAATACTTACACAACAGAATCTGGTTTGCAATCAGCCTTGGCTATGTGTGATTATGGCTTAAAAGAAATGCTGATGGACGGAAATGGTAACGTGATGCCTATGGCTTCCCTTTATTTCATGACAGATATTGGTCTGTATGGGAAAACCGATGCGGGCGATATGCAAGACGATTTTGCCAATAAGATAACTCCGACATCCGGTATGAAAGGTGGTGGGGATGAGAATGCTATGTCACGTTTCTGGGACCGCACATGGAATAGTGTGACTTTTGCAAATACTATTATCTCCAATGTAGGTAAAGTAGAAGGGTTGGATCCCACTTTGCGCGATGAATATTTAGGACGTGCTTACTTTCATCGCGCCTATGCCTACTATCACGGTGTATTATTGTTTGGCGATATACCTTTAATTACGAAGCTGATTGAAGTACCTAAACAAAACTATAAATCCACGAGTAAAGAGGCAATCTTCCAAATGTTGGTGCATGATTTGGAATTCGCTGTAAAACATGTGTCTCCACAGAAAGAGATCGGTTATATAGGTACTGTCAACCAAGAAGCATGTAAGCAATTGCTTATCAAGTGTTATTTAGTTGTAGGTGAATATCAGAAAGCTGAACAATTAGCTACCGATTTGATTAACAATCATGGTTTGGCTTTAATGAATGCTCCGTTTGGAACGAATGTTTCTTCTGGTAATCCGGAAACATGGCCGGTAGAACGTAATGTAATTTGGGATTTGCATCGTGGAGTAAATATAACTGATGCTTCTAATACGGAAATGATTATGCCTATTTTGAATTATTATGCTGAAGGTTTCATCTCCTATCCGCAGATGCGAGCTATGTGTGTGCATTGGAGTAATGGTATTATCCGTGATCCTCATAACTTAGGATCTCCAACTTATAATTATGCACGTACTGCTGGGGAATATGATGCGAAATTAGATTGGGTACGCGCTATGGGACGTGGTATTGGTTGTTTCCGCACTTCTTATCATTATAATCAGACCATTTGGAATTATGATGGTGAAACAGATTGGCAGGATATGCGTCATAATCGAGAAATAGGTAATTGGATGGAAATGACGGATCTTAAATACAATAATCCAAATTCTGCTTATTATGGGAAAAACATGATGCTTTATGCACCAGAAGATTATTATGATCCGGAATCAGGTGATTTGTTGGTGAGAAAAGGGGATTTGCTTTGTTCTGATACTATTCGTAGTTGGTTCCCGACCCCATTGTACAAAGTATATATACTTGATCAAAATGCTGAAGAAAATATGGGGGCTAATCAGTTTAATGGAGCAACCAAGGGCAATAGTGTGTCTAATGGTAATCTATACTTGTTCCGTTTGGCAGAAACTTACTTACTTCGCGCTGAGGCTAAGTTCTACCAAGGTAACCCGATTGGCGCTGCAGAGGATGTGAACGTAGTTCGTCGTCGTGCTAATGCCAAAAAGATGTTTACTACTGTAACTATCGGTGACATTGCTGATGAACGTGCTCGGGAATTGTATTTGGAAGAATGGAGACAGCCTGAATTGACTCGTATTTCTTGGTGTCTTGCTCGCAGTGGTCAGCCGGATGAATGGGGAGAAACTTATAATCTGTCTACTTGGGATAAGCAGAGTGGTACGGATTTGAATGGAGGAAGCTACTGGTATAAGCGTACTACGCGCTACAATATTTTCAATCATGGGCCTATTGTTTCCAACAAGGAATTGAATTATCAAGTAGATAAACGTAATCTGTTTTGGCCGATTCCCAACTCGGCTATTACTGCTAATACAGGTGCGCGGTTGCGGCAAAATTATGGATATGACGGCTATGATGAAGCGATTCCGATGTTTACTAATTGGGAAGAAGCAGTGGCTGATGAAGAATTGACAAAATAATGATAGTTTTCAACAGGCGTTGTTGATACTGATAAAGCAAGTCTGATTAACTTGCGAATTAGATTATAGGAGGACTACGGCTTGAAGTGATTTTAACCCGTAGTCCGTTTTTATCCCTTTTAAGTAGAGGAATATAAAATTTCGGAATTCACTATAGAAAAATCGTTCATGCTTAATTTTTCTACTACTCTTGATTATTTTTTAGCCTTTTTTATTCTTTTAAAGCTTTAAGTTTGCAATGTGAAAAATAGATAAAACGAACTTTAAATATAATGCTTATGAGGAATAAATCTGCTCCCGATTAATATTGGGAATGTGACAAAATTCAGCCCAAGGAGTTTCTAATCACAACTCTATTCGGATAATATTATTACCTATAATCTAATTTAATAAGAAAAACGATGAAATCAAACTCGTTCTTAAGAAATCGAAAGGCTTTGACTGCCTTATTGCTTTGTACAGGTTTCGTTGCGACCCAGCCGTTCAGTGTGATGGCTGAAGAAATTGTGACTGCCGTACAAACTGTCCAGCAACAGAAACAATCCGTTTCAGGTACTATTAAAGATCCGGCAGGGGAACCGGTTATTGGTGCCAGTATTTTAGAGAAAGGTACTACCAATGGTACAATTACTGATTTCGATGGTAATTTTACATTGAATGTGGCTCCAGGAGCTACATTGGTTATTTCTTATATAGGATATAAGAATCAAGAAATGAAAGTTATTCCGGGAAAATCACTTAACATTATTTTGCAAGAGGATACAGAAACGTTGGAGGAAGTGGTGGTAGTCGGTTATGGTGTGCAGAAGAAATCAGATGTGACCGGTTCTGTTACTTCAGTAGGGAAGGAGCGTCTGGGAAAACTTCCTGTGACGAATGTATTACAAGCTGTTCAAGGTGCGGCAGCAGGTGTTACTATTACACAAACATCTTCCATTCCGGGCGATGCGCCGGATGCTTTGGTGCGTGGCCAGAATTCCATCAATGCTAATTCCGGGCCATATATTGTTGTGGATGGTGTGCCTATCAGCAAGTCGGGAGGTACATTGAATGATATCAATCCGAATGATATTGAATCCATGGAAATTTTGAAGGATGCTTCGGCCACTGCCATTTATGGTACAAACGGTGCGAATGGTGTTATTTTGATTACTACTAAGCGTGGTACTTCCGGCAAGCCGACCATTCGTTATAACGGATATTTCGGGGTGGAGGATTTTTCTCATAAACTAGATTTCTGTGATGGTTCGCAAATCACTCAACGTTATAGAGATTATGTGTCACAGAATCCCGGAGAAACCATGTACAATGACTATGTGAAGAATGCATACGAAGCAGAAAATCAGGCCAATGGTATAGAGAACGATTGGATTGACGCTGTATCGCAAACAGGTATCATCCAAGACCATAACGTAAGTATCGGCGGTGGGGCGGATAATGTGAAGTATTACGTTTCTGCCGACTATATGAGTCAGAAAGGTGTGTTGAAAGGGTTCAATTACAAACGTTACTCCATTCGTACCAACATTGATATGAGTGTGACTGATTATATGAAGGTAGGGACTAATTCATATATAGTATCTCATAACCGTGACGGTGGGCGTGTTAACTTTCTGATGGCTGAGGCTATGTCTCCTTATGCAAAAATGTATGAAGAAGACGGCAGCTATTGCATCAATCCGATGTACAGTGAAACTTTGTTTACCAATCCGTTGATGTGGACTACTACTAATCCCGAACGCCGTCAGTGGAATATTAATATAAACGGTTATGCCGAAATTGATTTCGAAAAATTGATTTCTCCTCTTAAAGGACTGACTTATAAATTCAATGGCGGTTATGCATATATGCCCAAACGTTATAATAATTATGAAGGTAAGTCGGTAAATAATCAGACTGGTTATGCTGAAATAAAGAATGAAGAAACACAAAGTTATACCATAGAGAATATCCTTGCTTATAATCGTGACTTTGGAAAGCATCATTTGGATTTGACAGCTTTGTATGCCGCTTCACGTAAGAAATATCAACGTTCGCAAGCTATGGCCAGCAAATTTATTAATGACGACCAGCAGTGGCATAACATGGGTAGTGCGGAAACACCTAGCGTAGCTTCATATACCGACCTTTATACTACTGTTTCACAAATGGGACGAATTAATTATTCTTATGACAGCCGTTACTTGTTTACATTTACAGTGCGTCGGGACGGTTCTTCTGTTTTCGGTGATAATAACAAATACGGTGTATTCCCTTCTGTCGCTTTAGGTTGGAATATTGCCCGTGAATCATTTATGGAATCTTCCAGTAATTGGTTGAATACATTAAAGCTGCGTGCGTCTTATGGTAAAGCGGGTAACGAGGCCATCGGAGTATATCAGTCACGTGTGAAGATGGATTCGGGCATGTTGGCTTTAGGCGGAGCTTCGAATGCAGGTTTATGGCCCAATGATTTGATGGGGAATGCGGATCTGACTTGGGAAACCACAAAGAGTTTCAATGTCGGTCTGGACTTCGGACTTTGGAATAACCGTTTGACAGGTAATATTGATGTCTATTTCTCAAAGACCAACGATTTGCTTCTGAAACGTAATTTACCTAAAGTAACTGGTTACAACACCGTGTACTCCAATATGGGTGAAACAGCTAATAAAGGTGTGGAATTGACATTGAATTCTCGTAATATTGTTTCAGGCGACTTTACATGGAGTTCCAATTTGGTCTTTTCATGGAATAAGAATGAGATAAAGGACCTTTATGGGGACGGCCAGAATGACTTGGGTAACCGTTGGTTCCTTGGACATCCGATAGGCGTGATTTATGATTATACAATGGTTGGAATCTGGCAGGAAGATGAGATAGCCCGTGGCGACCATTTGAATTGGGACCCGATTGCAGAAGCTGGTGATGTGAAGTTGGCGGATATCAGTGGCCCTGACGGAGTACCTGATGGCAAGATTGATGACAATGACCGTACCATCAAAGGGCAGACAACACCGAAATGGATTGGTGGTCTGACGAATACGTTCACTTATAAGGATTTTACATTGAGTATCTTTATCCAGACTACACAAGGATTGAAAAAGAACAATTCATTGATCGGTATGGCAGGTGATGAAATGGGACGTCGTAATACCACTACTGAAATAGGTTATTGGACTCCGGAAAACAAGAGTAACGAATGGCGTTCATTGCGTAAGAACTCAAACAAACATGGATATGGTTTCCCTTGTGATGCCAGTTATACACGTATCAAAGACATCACATTAAGTTATACTTTCCCACAGCGCATGATTCAGAAGATGGGTATCGGTGGTTTGCAGCTTTATGTGAGCGGACGTAACCTGTTTACTTTCACGGATTGGGTAGGTTGGGATCCTGAAGCTCGTCAGGTAGCTCGTGGTAATAGTTCATGGGATAGTACAAGAGGTGAAACTGTATATGACAGCAGTAACTACCCGATGACTAAGAGTTGTGTATTTGGAGTTAATTTAACATTCTAAAAACGAAGAACTATGAAATTTAGAAATATATTATTAACAACTTTTGCTGCATCGGCATTTGTTATTGGGACTACATCATGCAGCGATAGTTTTCTGGATGAGAAAATGTACTCTAGTTATGGTCCGGAAGTATCAGATGTAAATGCGAAATTGGTAGGTCTGCACCGTCAATATGCTGCTATATGGGGAATGTCCAGTCAGCAGGGATTTGTAGGATGCTGGCAGGTAGGTACGGATGTAGGTGCTCCCGGTGACACTCAGGGGGTAGAGGTTCCTTTTTACAGATATCAGGAATTGAATGCAGAGAATGCAGGGGTAAGTTTCCTTTGGGAAAAATTATATGAGCTCATTAATAGTGCGAATCAGATTATCGCTTCACAAGCTGAAGGCGGTGATGCGGCGGCAACAGCCGAAGCCATGTTCTTTCGTGCTTATGCATACAATATGTTGGTGACATTATGGGGAGATGTACCTTTGGTGACAGAATCTACTAGTATTCCGCGTACAGATTATACCCGTAATGCGGTTGCCGAGGTGGATGGAGTCATTGATTCTGACTTGGTTTATGCCATGTCTAATCTTCCGGTAGTGGGAGCTGCCAAAAATGAAAGCCGTATAAATCAGGATATGGCAAGACAGTTGGCAGGAGAAGCCTATCTTCGGATGGGTATGCGTGATGCTTCCTATTTCAAGAAGGCGGAAGATGCGGTGACGCCTATTATAACAGGTGGTAAATATGAACTGATTTCAGCAAGATATGGTAAATATGCGGCCGAGCCGGGTGATTATTATCATGATATGTTCCGTTGGGGGAATCAGCGTCGTTCACAGGGGAATATGGAGGCTATCTGGACTTTCGAAATGGAGTATAACCGTGATGTGAATGGCGGTACGATTGACAATCCGCAACAACGTCGTAACTGGGTTCCTGCTTTCCATAAACTGGATGGTATGGTGAATGCGGATTCCATAGGCGGTCGTGGTAATGGCCGTTTGCGTATCAGCAATTTTGTGAAATACGGATTGTATGAGAAAGGTGATATCCGTAATTCTAATTATAATATCCGTCGTGTAATGTGGTATAACAAGCCCGGTTTTTCAAAAGAAGTTGGTATTGATGCTAAAGGGTTCTTGGTGGATAAAGACAAAGGTGTAAGAAATGTGACATTAAAAACGGGCGACCAGGTCATCCCTCACGAGGGAGATTCATTGAACGTATTTTATCCTCATCCCACTAAATGGGGGGCTTATGATGAAACCGATGATTTTGGTTATGCTGTAGTGAAGGACTGGCCTGTGATGCGTTTGGGAGAAACTTACTTGCTTCGTGCAGAGGCTCGTTTCCGTCAGGGGAATACACAGGGGGCGGCTGATGACATCAATGTGTTGCGCGACCGTGCCTTTAAAGACTATCGTGCGGTGGCTCCGGGTGCTGGTAAAGTAACGGCTGATCAGATTGACATTGACTTCATTTTGGATGAACGTGCCCGTGAATTGATTAGTGAGGAGAACCGTCGTATGACTTTAGTTCGGACCAATACGTTGGCCGAACGTATCAAACTGAATGGGGATGTGGAACCTGCTGCACCAAGCAATAAGGTGATTACAGGTTTTGATGCCAATATCCATACACTGCTTCCGATACCTCTCACCGAGATTCAATTGAACAAAGATGGAAATTTGAAACAGAATCCAGGTTATTGATTCTGTCGGATATAAGTAAGATATATATAAAATATTGAAAGAGCATGAAGGGCATATCTCTCAAAGAGAATGCCCTCATTTTATTTCCTCCAGTTTGGGAAATTCGACGTGATTTATTTCTTTAGAAAAAATAAAAAGCGACTTTTGGCTGATTTCTGTCCCATTTTGCACGAATTATACCCCCTTTTTTATTAGCAGAATATGTATTTTTGAAGAATAAAAAACAGCTGTATCGGGTTGGGACTCGATGACAGGTAATGAATAACCCCATAAAATACTATGATGCGACTTTTATTATCCCTTTTATTGCTTTTGTCATTCTTGCAGATGAATGCACAGACTTATCCTAAAGTGATTCTTCCGGGTGATTATCCTGACCCTTCCATTATGCGTGACGGCAAGGATTACTACATGACTCATTCTCCTTTCTATTACGCTCCCGGATTCTTAATCTGGCACTCGCAGGATTTAATGAACTGGGAGCCGTTATGTCGTGTCATGCCTCAATATGAAGGTTCTGCCATGGCGCCTGATTTGTTGAAATACAAGGATACTTATTACATCTATTATCCTGCCGCAGGAACCAATTGGGTGATGTGGGCGAAAAACATCCGTGGTCCGTGGAGCCGCCCCGTTGACTTGAAGGTGGGAGGGATTGACCCCGGTCATGTGGTGGATAAGGAGGGTAACCGCTATCTTTATTTGGATAAAGGGGAAATGATCCGATTGACAGAGGACGGACTTGCCACCGTCGGGGAAAAGAAGAAAGTATATGACGGATGGAAATATCCTGACCATTGGGATACGGAATGTATGTGTCTGGAGTCCCCGAAACTGAATGAACACAACGGATATTATTATCTTACTTCCGCCCAAGGAGGGACTGCGGGACCCGCAACGAGCCACATGGTTGTGTCCGCCCGTTCAAAAAGTGTGATCGGCCCCTGGGAGAATTCACCTTACAATCCCATTGTGCATACATATAGTGTAACGGATAGTTGGTGGTCTAAAGGCCACGGCACGTTGATAGATGATGTGAACGGCAACTGGTGGATCGTTTATCATGCGTATGCCAATGACTATCACACGTTGGGACGCTCCACCCTGATTGAACCGGTAGAATGGACGGAGGACGGCTGGTACCGTACCGTATCTGCCGCTACCCCTGTCACTCCGGAGCAGGAAATCAAACATGGATTGGAACTGTCCGATGATTTCAAAGGTCCTCAATTGGGACTTCAGTGGACTTTCTGGAAAGAATATGCTCCTCAATCTCTGACTTTCAAGGAGGATATCTTATGGATGAAAGCCAAAGGCCGGACTCCTGCTGACGGACGGGTGTTGCTGACCACCGCTGAAGACAAGAATTACGAAACACAAGTGGAAATCCGGACAGGGAATGGAAATGTGGCCGGGCTTATCCTGTATTATAATGAAAAGGCTTACGCCGGAGTCGTTTCCGATGGAAAGACATTCTATATTTACCGGGATGCGGAGCACAAGACGGAACTTCCCAACCGCATTGGGAAACATTTCTTTGCCAGACTGCACAATTGCGGTAACCGTCTGTCCGTCGAGGTGAGTAAGGATGGGAAAGAATGGACTCTTCTAACTGGTGATATGGATGTTTCCTCCTTGCATCACAATAATTATGGCGGTTTTTATGCTTTGCGTGTCGGTCTGTTTTCTGCCGGAAAAGGAAGTGCGGGTTTCAGCCGCTTCCGTTATCGGAATGCGGTTCCGCAAGAGAAAGATATGAGCGCCTATCTGATGGTCTTCCACAAAGACGAGGACCATGGACTTCACATGGCAATCAGTCCCGACGGCTACACTTTTACCGCCTTGAACGAAGGAAAGCCCGTCATAGCCGGAGATACGATAGCCGAACAGAAAGGTATCCGCGATCCGCATATCTTCCGCGGTCCGGATGGAGCATTCTATCTGTCGATGACCGATTTGCATATTTATGCGCAGCGTGACGGATATCGTGATACAGAGTGGGAACGCGACGGAAAAGAGTACGGATGGGGTAACAACCGGGGGCTGGTATTGATGAAATCCTGGGATCTGATTCACTGGAAGCGTACCAATCTGCGCTTTGACAAGTTGTCTGCCGTTTTTAGTGAGATTGGTTGTGCCTGGGCTCCCGAAGTGACCTATGATGATAAAAAAGGAAAGCTGATGATGTACTTCACCATGCGCTTCAAGAATGAGGCGAACAAGCTTTACTATGTATATGTCAATGACGACTTTGACAGGTTGGAGACTTTACCCCAGCTTCTGTTTCAATACCCCGACGAGAAGATCTCTGCTATTGATGCGGATATTACCCGTATAGGAGATAAGTATCACATGTTTTACGTTTCACACGACGGGGGAGCTGGTATCAAGCAGGCTGTTTCGGACAGGGTAAACAGTGATTACGAGTATAATGCCCGTTGGTATGATCCTGAACCCACGGCGTGCGAAGCTCCGAACTTGTGGAAACGCATCGGTGAGGATAGATGGGTGTTGATGTATGATGTGTACGGGCAGAAGGTTCATAATTTCGGATTCAGTGAAACTTCCGACTTCGTACATTTCACTTCTTTGGGACAGTTTAACCAAGGAGTAATGAGGACTACTAACTTCACTTCTCCCAAACATGGGGCAATCATTCATCTTACCCGCCAGGAAGCGGAACGCCTGGCAGAACATTGGGGGATGTCTTACGATGCTTTGCTTCCATCTGAATAAGAAACATTTTATATAAAAATAATTTATGATGAGTAAACTGAGAAACAGCTTGTGTGAGTTGTGCACAGCTTTGATTTTCCTTTGCGGATGCAGCAATGAACCGTTGCAACCCATTCGTTCAGGCGAGATGTGGCCTGATAACAACGGAGAGCATATCAATGCCCATGGGGGCGGAGTAATGTACTATGACGGAACATACTACTGGTTCGGCGAGAATAAATGTGATACTACCAGCAGTGCCATGGTGGGAGTAATGTGTTATTCTTCTCGGAATCTTACTGACTGGAAGAACGAAGGCGTAGCGCTTTCTGTTG
>ENA-ORNR01002004-ORNR01002004.1-human-gut-metagenome-genome-assembly--contig:-NODE-2004-length-17314-cov-10.669390_pt1 | contig 17314 bp, 17 predicted proteins | sample MGYA00242114_ERZ509020 | MGnify/ENA primary metagenome ERZ509020 (study PRJEB26280, sample SAMEA2338758) | human gut metagenome | biome: human gut; feature: human-associated habitat; material: faeces...
TTAAGATTGCTTTGACTCGCATTTCTGAATCCCATATTTTGTATTTCAATAATCCGAATCGAAATACTAATCCTAGTCCTGCTGGTATCCAGTACCATGATACACTCCAAATCCACTCCAAACCACGTGTTACTATTTGAGATAAAAATGTTTCAATTGCTTCCATCTAATTACCGTTACCTTTCATAAATACTTTTGAAAATTTCGGCATAATCATTGAGATAATTATACTTAAAATAAATTTATCCATTTTCTGTATGTTTACTCTTTTGTCATATCTCGAAAATCTCCATAATATTGCAGCTCTCCCATTAATCTTTGCATATTTTTCTCCCTTAGTTCTTTATTTAAACGCTTTTGGGGAATGAATTTTTGCCTTTCCTTCTTTACATATTCATCATCCAAATTGTCATTATCTTTATATATTGTGTCCCCGAAATAGAAGTTTGTTCACTTTTTTCGGAACAATAACCTGCAAAATTTAGTATCCTAAAAAGTATTTCTATTGTATGTTCTAACTGCTTATGTGATATCTCCAATTCGGCAAAATTTCCTATTCCTAAACAAAAATTATCCGGTTAGGTTTTATCAACATTAAAAATACTCAACATTTGAACTTCCAAAGATGTATTATTCCTATCACTCAGGTTCTATTTCACCCATAATATTCTCGGTTACTATAAAACATTTAGTAAATCACAAAGTTTAGGTCTATTTTCTGGTTTCTCATCCAGCATTTCCATTAGCACAATTTTTAAATCATCGTCTAAATTATCAAGACAATCGGAATCATCAACTACAGAACCAGAAATTATATAAAGTATTGTCTTTGCTAAAGAATAAATATCAGCCTTTTCCCAATCAACGCCAATACCCATGCTTGCTTTTAACACTTCGGGAGCAAAAAACTGATTTGTATTCTGATTACGAACTTTTTTTTCAACATTCTGGAATACAGTAAATGTAGCATCTGCTGAATCCTTTGTACAATCAAACTTCGCCAACAACGGCTTATACTTTCCTCTAATGTCAAAAATATAGAAAGCATCAGGATTAATATTCCTATGGTACAACGGAGTATCATAATTATGTATTGACTCAATTCCTCTACACAATCCAGCAACAATATCCATTTTCTGTTCCATATCAATGCTATTAACAAATTTCTCAGAAAGACAAATTGGTCTATTTGGTAAAGAATAAACTTGAAATTTATAATCTCCATTGCTACCTGTAATGTTTTCAGTCTGCCTTATTACATTAGATGGGTCCTCAAAATTATCCTCCCAGAGCTTGTTGATAATATCAATATCACGCCTTTGACCTTGGCTGATACTATCAATATCACTTGAGAAAATATAATATGCTATTTTTCCTCTTCGTTCTTTTACAAATAATGATTTTCCTATCTCTAATACCAAGCCCATTTTTTCAACGACTAGTTTAGGAATCGCAATATAATCTCGAATAGGTGCTAGCGTGCTATCATACTTTTTTGCTTCCCCATAATATACGCATAAAAAATCATGAAAAGCCCCTACTACACGCAAGCAATTCTCCCTATTAGGAACATATTTTTCTTCAGAAGATACATTTTCATGTGAACTCTCACTTCCAAATCCATATAGGAAACGAATAAATGCTTTAAGCTTTCTTCTCACATCATCTTCATAAGCAGTACTTTTAATAAATGAATATTTTAATAACATTTCCGCAAATTCTAGTTCTCTACCAGAACACAAATCAATAATAATGTTTTTATAATTTATTACGGATGCGGGCTGCTTAATCTCAGCTATTATCTGTTCCTTTATAGCAAAAACATTCATATCTGAATATTCCTCTTGCTGTTTCCGTTTCCTTGCTTCTTCATCAAGGGCAAAAGCCTCAAAAGCCATTCTTATCTTATGAGCAAAATCCATGTAATCTACTTTAAGATTTTTTTCAGCTTCATAAAATTTTCCAAATAACTCTTCATTTTTAGTATGGTCATACACAAAAGAAAAATTTCCAATCGGTATCCTATCCTCTTCAATTTGCAGATATACCATAATATCACCCCTTTATATTTTGGTGCTCATTCGATTTGAAAGATTTGCCTTCATCTGATTAATTGCTTCTTTAGACTCTGTATAATATCCAGTTTCTTGTCTAAATCCTTTGTTAGGGTCTCCCTTGAATGAAAGCCAATTGAAGCTGGTAATAACCATGTACTCATTGTCTTTTATCAATACCTTTTCATGCGTATTACTTAATTTTACTAATAAAAGTTTATCACCATACTTCTTCTTTTGAATATCTGTCAGTCTTTGCAAAATCCATCTATCACTATCTTCTTTTTCACTAATACCATATCCAATTATCACTCGTGTGCTTCTTTGTAAAGCTCTATCTATACGTTCTAGAATTTCGTTATTCAACCCTCCAGATTTAATCCATGGAGATACAATAACAACCATATTTAGTGCATTATCCAAAGCATCTAAAAGCAAAGGTCTATGGTCATATGTAGATAAAATTCGGTCAGCACCTTTTCGTTCATTCTTCATCTCATCTATTTTCTTTTCTAGGAAACGAATTCTTTCTGTCGCTGACTCTTTCTGCTGCTCGTCATTATCGTCTTCGTTTTTTTTGATAGCATCGAGCTGTGTTGTTAAATTTGATATTTCACGCTCAAGTGTAGAATCCTTATAAGAGAACGATTTTGCACTTTCTATTATTTCCTGTGGCAGTACACTTATTAATGAATTATTTTCTTCTGCCTCTGAAATAAAGTTACTGTCAAAATCAAGAACGCGAGAATTATTGTTATACTGTTTCTGTAAAGCAATACTATAATCATCATTACGTGTTGTTCCATCAAAAACCTGAAATTCAATATCCTCCGATTTATTCATAAAAACAAGAACACTAACCTTCTTGTACTCAACATATGTCTTTGCTACATGTGATATTTCTTGTAAATCACCTTCCAATTTGTCTTGCTCATATGCATGATTCTTCTTAAACAGGTTTATAGCACGCTTAACTTCCTCATACACTAACGAATCAAGTGTAGGCTTTTCAACCGTAGTATTGATCGGTTTTATTTCAAAACTACGTAATTCCTTCGATGTATACAGTTTTCTCGTATCAAGATAAATATTACCAAGAAGCCCATCTACATATAACACATATTCAATATCCTCAGGAATAATTGTTGCAGCTTCTTTTAAGGCCTTTTCACCTTTGTCTGTAAGTTTAAGTTTTGAGTAGAAAATATCAACCATAATTAGGTTATTCTTCTGTAAAACAGCAACAGCATTATTTACCGCAGTCTTGTTTACACCAAGAAAATTACAAATATCAGAAACATCATTTATTCCAGACAAAATAAATTTCAAAATGAATTCCTGCAAGACTGATAGCTTCTTTGGCTTTAACATTGTAAGTATAGCTTCCATATGCCATTGCGGAATTCCTGCTTCATAATACTTAACAAGTGTTGAATTTGGTACGGAATTTGCTTTTAATTTTGCAAGTTCATCTATCGTCATATCTTTACACCTCCTTCAACATACAATCGTCTGAATTATCACGGATAAACTTAATTATTCCAACAAAAGGGTTCTCTTGACCATCAATATCTAAGCGTCTTTGTGCACACTGGTGGTCACCAACCACAACTAACAATTCTCTTGCTCTAGAAAATGCAACATTTAATCTTCGAACATCCTTTAAGAAACCAAGTTTACCATCGTCATTGCTTCGTACTACACTATAGAAAACAATGTCAGTCTCACGACCTTGGAAAGCATCGACTGTATTGATTTCAATAGACATATTATGAAATCTTGCTTTATAACTGCTTTCGTATAATCTTGTAAGCCTATCTCTCTGACCCCTATATCCAGCAATAATAGCTGTTTCTTTTTTTAGTTTTAGTTCACCTAACTCCTCATCGATTTCAAGGAGCTGTTCAAAAATGAATTTAGCTTCGCAAGTATTTCTGTAAGAATCTGAGATTCTTTCTTCTTTTCTATCAGGTCTTGAGGCAGTAGAAAGCCAAACTAATGGTTTGCTCTCATACATCTTAAGCGGAATGGTCTTTTCTTCTTTAGATGTTTTTGACACCATTTTACTCTCATAGAACAATTTACTAATCAAGTCCCCGATGATAGGATTCATTCTATATTGCTCATCCAGAATGTTTTTACAGTCATCATTAAGACTTTTTTCAAGGTACTCAAATAAGCTCAATTCAAGGTCTTCCTTACTGATGTTCATTCGTTTTTTATCCTGTGATTTCAATAAAGCCTCATCAACAACAGGTGGTAACTGTTTATGGTCGCCTACTAACACAACCTTACGCCCCAAGCAAACAGGCACCAGGATTTCTGGAGGCGTAGCTTTTCCTGCTTCATCCACAATTACCCAGTCAAAATTAAACTCTATAGCTGAACTCAAGCTTGCAATACCAAGACAAGTAGCTCCTACAAGCGTTGAATCTGCAATACTTTCTTGCAACAATCCGTCTCCTTGTGTGACTCTTTTCTGCCATTCTTTACATAGGCTTTCAACCTTTGAATATTTAGCATATTTTTTCTTGTTCTCTTTTAAAATAGCCTGAATACCCGTTTTTACCTGTTGATAATCTTCATTTGAAGATACCCCTAAGAGTTCCTTCCACTCATCCACTTCACGACCTTTAACACCCAATTCTTCATTAATAGATACATGACGGTTTTGAAGCTCAGTTTTCTGTTCCGCTAAAGCAATTGATTCATCTATAACTGATGCAAGTTTATCATTCAGTCCAGATAGACTCTCAGTAAACTCATCAATTATTTGTGATAAATGTTCTTCTGTAACTCCTGCTGTCTTAATAGATACCATTTGTTTCATTATCGCTATCTTCTCATTAACAAACTGCCACTTAGAATCTAATACATTAACCCTTTCAAGCTCAGTTTCAACTTTTTCAAGTTCATCAATTAATTCTGAGATTTCCTGAGTTAAGCTTTCGATTTCGGTAATAATACTATTCTTTTCCTGTAAAGATTCATCTATTCCAATTTCCTGCTTATATATAGCAAGTGCTTCCTTACAGTTCTCAATAACTTTATGCGTCCATTCTCTACAGAAAATATCAAGTGTATATTCCCTTGATGATTCTGATAATTTATCCAAAATGCCGATACGTATCATCTTTATATCAGGAATAAGTTTTTTTATTTTTGCTAGTGAATGGTCAACCGCCACGTGCGACTGTGATGCAATTAATATTTTCGCATCAGGATTACCTCTATATTTATCATTACCATACAAAATCTGATACACTAGTTCTGAAATAAACGTGGTTTTTCCTGTACCAGGAGGACCCTGTAAAAGAAACATATTATCCGCAGATAATGCTTTCTCGAGGCTTATTAACTTAGACCTATCAATCTCTTTTGATTTACAATCTGCTTCTGTGAGCATAAGATTATTCTTGGACGTAGCTATAGCAGGATTAAAGATTATTTCACTTATTTCAGGATTAACATTTTCCTTATACTGAATACTCTTTAACGCCTTACGTTGTCTATCAAGAGCAATCTCCGCCATTCTCATACTGATAGAGATTTCACCAGAAGAAGCAATATTCGAATAATCAACTTGTGGTGTCATGTCGATTATCATTCGCCCGTCCGAAAACTCTCTCATGTGTCCAACATCAATGTAATGATGGATATTCTTTTTTGTTGTCATTTGAAGCATGTCATCGGAGGTATAATTCAACTCATAGGCTCTATCCGTATTAATCTGTATTTCCAACGAAACATCCTCTTCGTTTATTTTCAAATTATGATATGTTAATGTGGATTTTTCCTGACTTATCTGTTTCCTTTCTAACTCAAGAATATTCTTCCATTTTCCTGTAATATCCTTCTGATGCATATCTTCATCACGATGACTAATATAATTTTCTTCGTGATTCAATACCTCTTCGCTCAATATCTGAGCATTTATCTCTGCCTTATAGTGAATTCTTGCTCCGCTTTCAACTTTTACACCATAAGGAATCTCGTATGCTATTTCTTTTTGTGTAATCAATCTGTCTGGTTGAACAAATGCAATACTAATTACTGTAAAACGTTTATCATCTCGCTGGTCAATTTTAAGAAAGGAAATGAACCTCTGCCCATATAATTCGTATGTACCTTCGAACAAGCCATCTTTGTTCTTTGCAGGCCACATATAACACTTTCCAGCATATTCTTCTTCCAGAATCTTTAATGCTAATGTAGTTTCTTCCTTTTCGATGTAACCCGATGTTGCTAATCTCTTTGTGACAGTATTAGTAAAGCCTATACTGATATATCTTTCCTGAACAATTAAACTTCTTTCTTTTTCAATATCTCGTTTAAGCTCTGAAATAGTTCCATATCGTAAATTCGGTTCTTCCTTAGTCATCTTCACAAGAATACTCTGCATACCCTGTGGAATCATACTAACATCCATTGATTCACGAGTCGTAATATGGGTACAGGTAAATATCTCATAGAAAATTAATCCAAGTGAATATATATCACTCTGAAAAGTTATCGTTTTACCTGACATCTGCTCTGGAGAACTATAATTCTTTGTCGCAAATGCAGCCAATGTATAATCACTATAAAATGTATCCTGCAATTTACTGATACCAAAATCAATAATCTTCACAGTTCCATCTTTATCAAACATAAGATTGGAAGGCTTCAGGTCACGATGAACAATGTTCTTCTTATGAAGATACTCAATACCTTCAACAACCTGCTCCATCAATTCAAGTTTTTGAGCATATTCATATCTACAAATATCCTCAAATGCTTCCTTAAAATTTTGTCCCTGAATGTATTCAAGCACGATAAAAAAAGCCTGAAAACCTTCGTCAAAACCTCTATCCAGAATGCGGACAATATTCTTATGGTTTAGCTTGTCCAACGACTCTACTTCACGATTAAAGACTTGTTTCTGCAAATCTTCATCACCAATATTCAGTTTATTAAACATCTTTATGATGACAGAACTATCCGCCTCATCATCGTCAACATCAGTATCCTCACACAAGAGGATAGAAGCCATGTTTCCGCCACCAATATCTTTTTTCTTTAACCTGTATCTGTCTGCTATATATGTAGCCATGTAACCACCTCACATATCATTAGTTATCTGCGATTATTTTTTTTGAGCAATTCCACCGATGTTTCTTATATATTATTTATACCGTGTTTACCACGGAATGCTTTTGCAAGAATTGTTTTTCATTAAGGTAATAAGTCGTTTTTCCTTAAAATTCTGATTCTGTCAGCATGTGTATTGTCATATTCTGGTTCTGCTATACCATTATAAGCAAGCATATACTTTACCATTACTTCCGATAACATACCTTGCTTGATAATGGATGTATTAGGGGCAGAGTAAACATACTTCTCTGAAAAGTCACATAACTCCCCCCAATAACTTTCAAGAAATTCAAAATTCCCCATCAGTTGCCCTTCCTTATTTCCAATAAATGGTTCAACCACGGATACATCTTGTAGTCGATATCGTTGACATATAGCTGCTATTATCCTTTAATTCTTTATATATTCTGTTTTTAATAATACTATATACCAATGTATTGGTAAAGCTTCGTACCTTATTTTCATATTCATCAGTTACATAAACTTTTTGTGTTCATCTTCTATCTGTTTTTCACATTCTTTTAACGCACTACATATTTCATCAATTATTTCATCAATATTATTGGTCTTAGTATCATATACTTTTTCCAATTCTTTAGCATTATGTTTATAAATCTCAGCAATTGATTTTAAATGATTAACATCCATATATTTTTTATGCCTACATTCTATTGGCAACCTTTCTCCTTCCTAGGGAAGCACTGATTAATTAACCTTATCCTTAGCATTATCCCAGTTTGTCAAGTTTTTATAAAAGCCAAGAGGATTTTTATCTCAGATACCTATTATATCCTCTTGCTATTTATCCTTTTTTGAGGATATTCCCTAAAAATGGGCGCAATTATACTGTACACCCTATAAAGTCTTTTGTTCTGCCAGCCCTGCTACACATGATAAGATTTACACTGGCAAACAACATATGGAATCGATGCATGTTTTTTGCGATTCCACGATATACAACTTTTGAGTATCCCATCTGCTTCTTTACAATGAGAAATGGGTGCTCAACCTTACAGCGGGCGGCGGACTTTTCATGTTCTATTTTTTTGTCCCAGTTAAAACCTTTGAAATCATCCGCCATTTTGAGGCTGGACGGACGCTTATTTACCCGGAACTCAATCTCGGATTTCTTCTCAGCATCCTTAATTGCAGGTTGGTTTACAGCTCCAAGATATCCGGAATCGCCATATACAACCTCATCATCTTCTCTGATGAGATTTGCCGTTTCTGTGACATCATGCATATTGGCAGATGTGCCAGTTATTGTATGAACATACCCACTGCCTGCATCAACACCGGCATGTACCTTCATTCCGAAGTACCATTCATTGCCCTTCTTTGTCTGATGCATTTCAGGATCACGTTTGCCCTCCTGATTCTTAGTGGATTTTGGTGCTGCTATAAGGCTGGCATCAACAATAGTGCCGCCATGCATCATAAGACCTGCTTTATCGAGGCGGCTGTTGACATCGGCAAAAAGTTTCTCGCCAAGCTTGTTTGTTTCAAGCATATGTCTGAACTTAAGCAGGGTAGTCGCATCCGGTACCTGTTGTTCATGGAAATCTATATGCATAAAGGAACGCATAGCGTAACTGTCGTAGATAGAATCCTCGATTCCTTCATCGGACAGATTAAACCATATCTGCATGAGATACATGCGAAGCATGGTTTCAATACCAATCGGTTTGCGACCACGCTTGTTAGCGAAATAATACGGGCGGATCATTTCTACCCAGTACGACCATGGGATGATTTCTTCCATGGCATAAAGGAATTCTTCACGTTTGGTTTTTTTCTTGCGGTTGGAGTATTCCATATCAGAAAATGTAAGTTGATTCATAGATATACGACCTTTCAGTTGATACCTGTATTATATCAAAAATCATGTGGAAATGCATGAATTAATCAGCGTTTCCCTAGCTTATGAAAATTGCACTCAGCAATTTTATGGCCTCTGATGCAAGATCATACAAGAAAAATATATACAAATATTAAAATATCTGCTAGAACAACTTTTACAGACAGCTATGTTATTTATTTCAAGCTTACACATCTACATATTGAAAATATTGAAGTACACTACTTACACCATAATCATTCGATTCTTTTGGTACGTCATATTTTATATTTTTGCTTGCTTAACTCTGCTAGTAACTGTTCCTCTAATTCATTTTCTTCGTTCTGTTTTATTTTTTTTGCTAGCTCCCTTCTTTCTTCCAATGTCTTTCTTAGTATATTTTTGCAATCAGAATAGACAAATTCTTTTATTTTTATATGCTTATTTCCATATATTTCATTAATTTCTGAATTATAACTTGATGTTACCACATATCTTTTTAATATATCAATTCTATATTCTTTTTCCTTTTTTATAAGTATATACTCAATACTTTCATACTTATGAACAGCTAGCTTATCAGTATCAGATTTTCTAATTGCTCTTACAAGACGTCTATCACTTTCTTTTGTAGAGGGGTACCATATTATTTTCTGAATCCAACATGAAAAAATTATTCCAATGCCAAAGGCAAGCATTAATGCTATCATACAATTGTTGCTCTTAATTACACCTTTTTTTAAATAGTCTATAATATTTAATGTGTAAAAAATAACACAAAAAACCATTACAAAAACAAATGGAATACTGTACTTAATAGTCTGTTTCCAGTCCAGATGCTTTGTAATTTTTTTATTCTTTTTAATCTGTTCCTTTATTCGTCCCTCACAACGATAACCTATACCAAACCATGTTCCCAATATACTTAATGCCCACGTAATAGTTCTTCCTATCATATTAATTTGCACTTCACCATTAAAGCCAAATTTAAATCCTGTACTGAAAAATATCCATATACAATTTATAATAACAATAAATGAAAAATATATCTTTACAACATTTTCATTGTATACTTTATTGAGATCTAAATTATAATCCTTAATTTTCTTTCCAAACAGACATGAAACTGTAACTATATACACAACTATAAGTAAACCTGAATCAAGTAGCTTACTTATTATTTTTAAAATTGAGGCATCTTTTTTTCCAATAGTTTCAAGCTGTAATTCATTAATTAATATTTCAACTAACATAAAAATTGTAATGTTTACATACATTTGCATTGCCAATAAAATACCATCTAAAATTGATACATTGAACGATATCTCCATTGGCTTCTGAAATAAATAAATACCTATTGCACATCCAATAAAAAATATGGTCGTTATTATAGTTATATTGTTAAATATCATAAAGCTTTATCCTTCCAACAACGTAAACAATGGTGTCTTTCAGTGAAAGAATAAGCTCATTCTGGCTTTTGACTGTCATATTCAGCTGCTTTATTGTATCCTTATACTCAATGAGCTTGATATCTTTCTGTGTTCCTGCCATATATTTTCCGCTCCTCTTCTGATGCCACTATTATACCATGAAATGTTCATTAAGAGAATCGGAAAACGCTGTATTTATGGGTTTTGCAACAATTTGTGGATAAACTTCTGCTTATGTTAAGCGTGCAGGAATGTTATCCACATGATAAGGTATTCTGAAAGCCTTTGGCTGTTCAATTTCAAGTCCGGACATAAGCCAGTCGAATTGCTGCCATGTGAGTGTTCTTATCTCCTCACAGTTCCTTGACCAGCGGAAGCGACCCTGTGCCTCCATCCTTTTGTACAGGAGCAGGAAACCGTCTCCTTCCCGTAGCAGTGCCTTAAGCCTGTCACAGCGTTTGCCGCAGAACAGATACAGGCAGCGCTGTCTCGGATCCATATGCAGGCGGTCCTGCACTATTGCACAGAGTCCGTCAATTGAACGTCTCATATCGGTGTAGCCGCAGACAATATATATTTCATCCGCGACTGATATATCGCCTAACATGACAATTCCCTCAGGATATGGATTGTCTGTCTTAACAGTATTAGATCAGTTCCGTTAGGAATCTGAAGAACAGCTCCGGAAATGGAAAGCTGCATCGCAGTATCTGCTGCGGAGGATATGACATTACGGGGTTCTGTCAATGTCTGTCCGTTCGGTTCGGGTGGAGCTAATTCAATCCTTACAACTTCCTGTCTGCCGTGGGCATGTCCTCCTGCAGATTTTGGAATGTCAGTACATCCATTCTTTCGAAGACGCTTTACCCAGTTGTAAAAAGTTCCGGGACGTATGCCATTCTGCATGCACCATTCATGGTCTGTAAGACCACTGGCACGGCATTCCATAATCAGTCTGAACTGCTCGTCTGCGGGAATACGTAATGCTCTCATAATCCAGCCTCCAAAAATAAAGTAAAATGCTTGCATTTAGTATTTCTAGCAATCTTAAGCATAGTAAAACGCTCGCATTTTCTATTTGCATTATGAAGCTAGGTGAATGATATGTCACGGCGTGAGGATATTTTGTGCTTAGCATTAATCCATGATTTCTGCTTTAAATTTAGGCATGCTTCTACATATGCATAGTAACACGCTGTTTCTGCACAACAAGGACACAAACGCAGAATTATTCAATGGAGTACAGGCCTAGCCTTGGAATTTCTGTCTAGGCAGTTCAAGAAAACGTCCGCCCCGACTCAAATTTTTTACCTGCTAAAATATCTGCAACGCTTTATATAACCCTCTATGAACTATAATGTTTTCCTTAAAATTAAATCTTGCAGAATCTCTCTCGTATTTAAATATTGCTTGATGTTTTATAGACGGATCATTTCCTATTACACTAAAATCAAATAATAGCTTTAAAACTTTTTCGGCTCCGCGCTCAGGAATAGCTTTTTCCTCTACCATTTGATTATATTTTTCCACAAATTCATTGGGATTAAATGTTTGTTTTCTAATTAAAGACAGGATAGCAAAAATATCTTCATATTCAGGTAAAACCGCATACATTTCATCAATAATTTCATTTTTCATATATTCGGAGAATTGATTATCTGCATTTCTTATCAGTTCGGGTCTAATCAGTAAACAATTATAGTTCAACGCCTGAGAAGCACATTCCTGAAAGTACTTAATAAAATCTCGAGGTCTATTTTGTGTACTACGAAGTATATAATCAAATGATCCCATTTTTTTCATCTTTTGAGATCCATACCCAACTTCTCCAATTCCAAATAACCTTCTCCAGCAATCGTTAAAAGAAAGATTATTTGTACCAAATAAGATATTTAATCGATGTTTGATTAACTCTTTTAGTTTGTCGGGCGTCCATACTATTTTAATTATAGAATCAGACCACTTATTCTTATCTGAATACGTTATGAGATTATAGATATCTGTTCTTAAAAAAACAACTGGAAATATATTTAGATTTTTCTCGCAAAATAAGGTTCTAATATCTTGTACTGCCTTAAATAATCCGGTTACTAAATCAAAATAGTTAGATTTCTCTTCTTCTGAATTAAAGTTCTTATAGTCCTCGTCTAATTCATCAAATGCAATGTAGTACCTTGAATTATCTATATTTTTTAATATGGTATCTTCCAATATTTCAACGCCATCTAACCAGCTTATATTTTCCCTATCTTTTTCTCGGCTAACATTCATTCCACTGCTAAAAATTTAAATCCAAAATCCTTTAGTGTATATTTTTCTATTAATCTTGCCAGCTTTCTATTTTTATCCTCAGTTGGAAATAATCTTATTAACTGCTTTACTACTTTACTGTCTATATTATTATTTGCAATCATTTGTTTACAAATTGATGTATATATTAAATATTTCCAAATAGAAATGTACTGATTGGGCTTGGTGTAATGACAATCTGACAAACTGTAAAGCGTATTAAATGGAAAATTTTTAAATGTCATTTTCTCGGTAAATACACCATTATCTTTCTGATTACATATATATTGTGCTATTGCCGTTTTTCCTTCACCCTTTCGACCAATTACCATATTTTTCTTTCCTGACAGAATGTCATCCGCTTCATTAACAAAGTAAAAATACTTTTCATCCTCCTGCTTTGCCTCTAATTTCCATTCATTTTTAATTACTTCAAAATATTCTCTATTTTTTTTAATAATATTAAAACATTCTTTGCAATATGGATGATTTGTATAAATCATCTTAAAACATACCAAACATTTTCTTGCCTGCATTTTTATTCTCCTCAATTATATTATGTATAAACTACTACATTTTTATTTTATCACACTTATTCCCCCCTGTAACCTGCCAGAGTTGTCAAATTTTCATCTATTTTACTAAGCTTTATGTCTTTTTACAAACACAACAACAATAAAATAATAAAAAGTTAGTGCATTATATGATAATTTGACAACTCTGGCAGGTTACAGGGGAAAAATAATGTGGTAAGATAGTTTTGTTATTTACAACAGTTATTAGCATATAGTAAAGCAGTAGATATAATAATCTTTATGTTATAAATGAAATTAGACTAATTACAAGATGCAGTCAGTGTGCAAGCAAACTTGATAATAAAGAAGAAATTATTGGAGAATGGGTAAGTATGAGCAGATTAAACAAATGGGTTCTAAAAACATTTTATCAAAATGAGTTAACTGCAATATGCCAGGAATATGAACATGAATTGGAGAAAATTAGGCGTGAAGCTCATCGACAAACCAAGCTGATTGATGTAGTTCGCAATGTATTTATTCATCCGAATTATGCTATTGTAGGCGTAGAAAACAATAAAAAAGGTGAAGAGTTTCTTGTTGTTCAATGGATATATAACAAAGAGATATGGATTATGCTGTATAGTGACAAATATGATGGAAGTTGTAGCCAACCTAGAATTATGGCTACTTATGAAAAGCCATATGGCGAGCCGGAGTATATTCATATTGATGATATTTTGATTGAAGATATAGAAAAAGGAAACGGCTCAATTCTTATGCAATATTTTCTTAAATATTGTAAGACCACGTCAGCAGAATACGTTTCAGGAATGTTGTCACCTATAGATGCAGATCATTTTGATAGATCTGAACATTATTATAAAAAGCATGGATTTACAGTTGTATTTTTTGATGAAAAAAAATCAGGAAGTATTAGATATGAATTACGGGGACAAAAAAATATATTATAATTTTGACACGAAAACGTATGTGTTAGTTCTTGGAAAGGATTAAGGAAAAATGTTATGAAGAACGATTTATTAAATCCTAAACTGTTTGGTAATGAAGCTGGTGAGGATGAAGACAAGAGGAGACTTACTGAATATTATTTGTAAAAAGAAAAATATAAAATATTTCATGATGCGAATCGAAAACTTGGTTTTGTGAGGGCAAGGAAGGGTGTTGGAAAATCTGCGTTATTAAACTATACAGCATATAAGGTTGAAGAAAAATACAAAGATGATATTGTTATCAATATTAAAGCCTCTGAATTAATAGCCCTATATGAATGTGATGATTATCAACCACTTCAGTATACAAATTGTTGGCAACAAAGGATATGTTTAAGGATTCTCAATGAAATTGCCAAAAATATTAAGTTTGCTGCATCAGATGATTCAATTAAAATAATAGAGAATGCAGAAATAATGGTGTTTATGCTAATCTAAATTTAGGTCACATGGCTCATTGAAATCTAGGTCACTCCAGACTTTTATGTTATCCTTTATCTAGCAAAAGATAAAGGAGGCTGAAAGGAGTGATCACACTGATCATCAAACAACGTATCATCCTTGCCCATATAGATGGCATGAGCAACCGAGCCATTGCAAATCTTCTCCATCTCAGCAAGGACACCGTTAACAAGTATGCTAACGAGTATAATGAAAAACGCGAAGAATTACTTCGCATGAATCCGGATATGGATACCTCGGAAATCATACAGGCTTTTATTGAAAAGCCGACTTATGATTCCAGCAATCGGATTCCCTCTAAAGCTACGCCGGAGCTTTTAGAAGCTGTCGAGAAATGTCTTCAGCTAAACCGTGACAAGCGTCTCATGGGGATGCAAAAGCAGACCATGAAAAAGATCGATATCCACGACTATCTCAAAAAGCAGGGGTTTGATGTAAGTTATTCTACTGTAAAAAGAGCAACCCAGTACCTTGAAACCAAACACCAGGAAGCTTTCATACGGCAGGAATATATGCCCGGTGAGATCTGTGAGTTCGACTGGGGAACAGTCAAACTTGATATCGGGGATTCCGGTTACCAAAAGTATCAAATGGCTGTCTTTACCTCCGCATACGGAAATTTCAGATATGCCCGCCTGTATCTGACACAGGACACTGCCGCATTTCAGGAATCTCATGCAGATTTCTTTACTTACAGCCATGGTGCTTTTCAAACAATGGTCTACGACAACATGCGGGTTGCTGTCAGACGTTTTGTAGGGCTTACCGAAAAGGAGCCCACAACAGCACTCACAGAACTGTCCATCTATTATGGTTTTAAATTTCGTTTTTGCAACATTTGCAGCGGAAACGAAAAGGGACATGTAGAACGCAGTGTCGAGTATGTACGACGCAAAGCTTTTGCAGGTCCCGGATGCGATAAGTTTGATTCTCTGGCAGAAGCCAACAAGTTTCTGTTTCGTGAATGCATGAAGCTAAATGCAAAGGCTATCTACGATGGCTCTGTTCCGGCAGATACCTTTGAAACTGAAAAGGAGTTCCTGCTCCCGGCAATGCCGAAGTTTGAAAGCTGCATGAAGAGCAAAGGCAAAGTAGATAAGTATTCTACTGTCATGGTTTCCAGGAATCATTACTCCGTTCCGGATACTTATGTATCAAAGGAAGTGGATGTCCGCCTTTATACAGATAAAGTTATCATTTATCACGATGGAAACATTATAGCCAGACACGACCGGAATTTCGGGATCCAGCAATGGAAGATCGATATCTACCACTACTTAAGAACCCTGAAAAGAAAACCGGGTGCCCTGCATCAAAGCACTGCACTGCTTCAGTCGGACACCCAAATAAAAAACATTTACGAAAAGTATTATAGCAAAGATGTCAAAACTTTTCTAGAGGTTTTAGATGTCATATATGAATACGGTGTTGCCGCCGTCTCTGAAGCCTTAGGCAGGATTGAAAAAATCTCACCTTTTGATATGAGCGCGGATAAAATAGCACTCATATGTGCCAAAAAGGAAGAAGATGCAAAACAAACAAATATAAAAACTGACCGCTTAAGCGAGAAATCTAAAACAACGCTTTCGCAATACGACCGCCTTCGCAAAGTTCAGAACCAGTCAGAAAGGAAGGTGGTATAATGAAGGCAAAAATCCAACACGAGATCCAGGAGTACTGTAGTCTGCTAAAACTGAATGCAATCAGTGAGCATTTTGAAGAAGCAGTATCAAGCGCAACAGACTATGAAGGCTTTCTGCATCAGCTTCTTCGTATGGAAGTAGATGCTGAGGAACAGCGCGCAAAAGAACGCAAAATCAAGGCTGCCAAATTTCCATACCGGAAATATATCGAAGATCTTGAAATTGATCATCTCCCTGAAGGAATGCGAAAACGATTACCGGAATTATGTTCCCTTGATTTTATCAGAGAAGGGAAAAACATCATCATGACCGGTAATCCGGGAACCGGCAAAACACACACTGCCATTGGTCTTGGAATAAAGGCCTGTGAGCAGGGCTACCGCGTCTTGTACACAACCATTCCTTATCTGGTCACAGAATTAAAGGAAAGCAACAGCAAGCAAAAACTCCGCGCGTATCAAAAGCGTTTTGAAAAATACGACCTGATCATAGCGGATGAACTTGGATATATATCCTTCGACCGGGAAGGTGCTGATTTATTGTTTACAGTACTTTCCCTGAGGGCATCCCAGAAATCGACCATTATCACATCAAACCTCACCTTTGAACGGTGGGACGAGATATTTGGAGATGCTGCCATTACAAGTGCAATCGTTGACAGGCTTACATATAAGGCCTATCTGATTGATATGGAGGGCGATTCCTACAGACTTCGGGAAACACTTCGCAGCAACGGAACCGACTTCGAAACTGTAACTAAGTAGTAACTGCACCTGCGGAAGGAATGCGGCAGGTGCCAAACCAGGTCAAAAGTGACCTAATTTTCAATGAGCGGTTGACCGATTTTTCGGTTGACATATGCACCAATCCAGTAAGCCGGATGATTTCTCGATATTTGGTCATAATCGTGACCTCCTCATAATGAATTTACACTA